>Ga0210054_1003257_pt1 | contig 12299 bp, 8 predicted proteins | sample CryGeymeta201516_FD_185470 | JGI IMG/M metagenome (GOLD analysis project Ga0210054, IMG submission 185470) | Groundwater microbial communities from Crystal Geyser aquifers in Utah, USA - Crystal Geyser metaG 2015-16 (SPAdes) (version 2) | ecosystem: Environmental > Aquatic > Deep subsurface >... | reverse complement strand
CAAAAGATCCATCGGGAAGAAATATTATCCTTGGAGACCCGTCAAAACAGGATCACGAAGCCATTCCGACGGATAGCATGGCGAGAGCTATTTGGTACGTTTTCCACGCGGCTCTCGAAGATGAAACGACGCAACAAAAGGGGTGGATCATTTTGGCGTATCCACAGAAAGCCAGGGTTAAACAATTCAATCGAGATTTGATGAAGATTATCACGTCTAGTATCAAGGGTTGCATCCCTGGTAAGAGAGACTCGTGTGTGTGTGTGCCAAATTATCAATCAGCGCTGAAACGAATTTTAACACCGGCTCCTCTCTGTTATCTGTGCTCTAGTCCGGCTATCTGGTATACATATTTGCCATCCACCTACCTTTTTCAGCATTGTTTTCCCAATTATCAAGCTATTTTTTGGTAAGAATCGCAAGGTTGGGCAATCGTATCTATGCATTGTGCGTGTAGTTTGAACTCTCACCAGATGCACTCGATTTTGTTGTTTTAGGAAAGCGGTTGAAGAAGCGAATTCGAGTTCATTCAGGATCGGTGGAGCAAGTACAAGAAGGTTTGGAGAAGTATGGGCTCACCAAAGATGTTCTTCCTTCTGATCTCGGTGGCGATGTAGTTCTCGATCATACCCGATGGCTTGAGGAGAGACGCGAGGAAGGCAAATAAAATATAACTCTGCTGGCTTAACATACTATTATAATGTTTGTTCTGCATGCTATGATTTAAATTTATGCTACGTTCTCCATTCTCTTAACTTGAGTACTTGCAAACACATTCTTCCTCTGTTCAGCGGCTCTAGCTATTTACGGGTCCAACGCTGCCCATTTAACGCCCTGCACACCACGGAATACATTTGAAGAGGGCAAGCCATAGAGATAGTCGGTTCGGTATCCTGTCAAACCGGCATCTCTCAATGCCCGGACCCAAACATACATGTATGGAACACCTTGTCCAGGACCCAATTTAAGTTTCAAGTCCAGATCCACGACGACGGAATGCGAATAAGGAGTCAATCCGGCGGTGTAAGTTTTGGACGTTATGGCCATATTGACAAGACCCACAAAAGAAGGAGTGTTGGGATCGCCGTTGAATTTATTCTTGAGAACCGTCGCCATCCAACCCCGAGTTTTCCCCAACCAGGCTGAATATTCTGCGTCTGTGGGACGACGGTCTGGAATACTATCACCATTTGCGTCAGTGCCTCCTAGCAAAAAGTCAAACTGCATCTTGATGGGAATCAACGCAATGTCTCCGCGAACGATAGCGGATGCTGTAGGGACGGGTGCACTGACGGGTCGCATGGTAGGGGGTCGCATGACGGGAGCCGGTGCAGAAGGGCTCGAAACAGGTTTCATAGTGGGAGGGCGCATGACGGGAGCTGATGTAGGAGGGCGATTGGCTGGAGTAGGTGCAGGCCTTGGGACTGTGCTGGATGGAACAGGTGCCACATAGTTTATATCATACCTCACGTTTCTAGTCGTTCGAAAGATATTGCTAGCAGATCCACTGTTAATCATGTACTGCGTAGCAAAGCCTTGGAAAGAAAAGTTTTGGTTTGCCTCAAGCACGTATTTGTCGGTAGCGGGAACCACGCTGGCTTGAGCGGCGCTGAAAACAATTTCGCATGCCAAGACCAATTTATGCTGAAAGCCATCTGATGAGCTGCTTGTGTACGTCTTGGATTTAATGGGACAACTTGACGATGTGTACGTCAGACCAGGCACCTTTCCATTGGCATAATAGACCTTGTTGCTCGCGTCCCACCACGACGTAGTCGCCTGACTGACGCTGGTGTATTCCGCTGATGTCGGCTGACGATCAGTTGTAGTCTTCAAAGTGAGTTCAAAATCAAAAGGCACGCGAAAGGTAGCCAAGGTACGGTGACTTTGGTTCAGGTCAAAAGAACTATTGTCTTCAACTCGTGCTCCGTCTTGCTTCTGACGCAAGTACTTCGATGAATCCTGTCCGATGAGATCAGCCTGGCATAAACCGAAGAATAGAAATAGGGATGCAAGTAGGTGAAAAAATTCCATTATTTTTGTGTAAATGTGTTTTTCATGAATTTGTGACAAACAAAGATAGAATGGCCAATGGCTACTACTACACTAGTACTGTAACTAGTCTACTGTTGGTAGACTACCACCCCCACCACTCTACTAGACTACTGGTAAGAACAGAAAAATAAATGAGGTTGGTTGTGTGTGGTTGTCGGAGTGATCCAAAAATGTGATCTAGCTTACGAATACGTCGACAAGACGGGATGAGTAGACCTAAGTACTAGTACTTAATTAAGCCATGATCACGTTAAGCTTGACTCCTTCTAATCGGTATAATAATAAGCCAATGACTTGACTGGTACCCGGAAGAGTTCTTGATACTCCACTATTTACTGATTCCGGAAATCAAAAATTCAAAATACTGAATACTTAAGACCTTAAAATAATAATAATTATGTTTCGCGAGATTGAAGTTCGTTTGCTCCGTCAGACCTACCAGGTAACGACTTCAGACAATATTGAGATTTTATTTTGACGGGTTAATCAAATGTTGATATCTTTTGGATCATGTCTTTTTTCAAAACGTTTTTGTGTTTTTCGATCGACTTCATTCACCGTGAATGTGCTTGCAATATTATAATTATTTTTTCTGCACTTCATCATCTAAGTCCGGCAACACCTGGTCGACAGGAATTTCTCAAACTCCCAAGAGGAAGTAAAGTTTACTACGTGCATTTTATCGGTCAGTTGAAAGAAAAAGGGGGGGGAAATAGATCTGCACCGTCAGTATGCACCTCTTTCAGGGTGTCGTCCTGACTATGGCATGGTTCTGGTCGAGCAGCGTCTTGGCCTTTACGACAACTAACCAAATACCAACCAACCATCAATGGCGAACTTCTCGTTGTCGCTTTTCTTTAATGCAACAACAGCAACCACCTCTGTCTCTGTCCCAGCAGCCATCGCCTGACACTATTCAATTTTTTGATGAAATTGTCATGAGTCGGACAGCCTGCAAGAAATTTCGACGATACGGCGGGAACTATACAAGATCACAGGATAATACTCCTCCTACACCAACTCCGTCCGATCCATCTGTAGTGCAGAGAGCCTGGCAGTGCCTTCGATTAGCACAACGAGCTCCCTCCAGTTTTAATACCCAACCCTACAAGGTTGTTTTGGTGCATTCTCCTGAACATAAGAAAGCGCTGTCGCGGTATGCCCTGGGACCGAATCAAAAACGAGTGTTGGACGCGGACTGTACAGCTATTTTTCTGGCTGACCGACAAGTCATGCGGACCCTACCCAAATATATGAAATGGCAGCTGTCATCCTTACCCGCCAACAAACAACCCCCAGGTCGCAAGTCCAAATTCATGCTGGCGTTGTACATTTCTTTGTTTTCATCTGGATACCCCCTGCCACGGTTTCTGGCGGTGCCACTTTCTGCATTGTTTCGATTTGCATTTTCCATTTTGGAATGGTTCACACGTTGGTTCTACGTCCTACCAACCTTTTGCAATGCAGAAGCATGGGCCTATAAGCAAGTTATGCCAGTGGCCATGGTGTACATGTTGGCTTGCACGTCCCGGGGTTTAGCTACGGGTCCCATGGAAGGAATCAATGCTGCTGGAATACGTAAGGTCCTCAAAATACCTCGACGTTACGGCATTCCTCTCATTGTAGCAACTGGCCTCCCTTATCGGACAGACGAAGAAGACGGATATACTATTGCCAAAGACAACCAGCTGCTGCCAAGTGTTGTAGAACGATATCCCATGGAAGACGTCATATTTTCCAATCAATTCGGGAATTCAGCACTAGTAGGAATGATCTAATCTTTGAAGCTGGCTTTGATAGCTATCTAGAATAATAGTAGGTGTGAAATTGCCTCCTTCCCTGTGTTCCAACCTACGTACCCAAGTAAGATTCTGTATTCTTTGCCGCGGAAGAGAGAATCCTCTGTAATAGACTTCTTAACGTGCATGCTAATGTATACGCTTATTTCCGGTCAGATGATGACATTATAAAAAGAAGTATGTACGAGCCACTATAAACTAAGCCGCTTCTTGCTTGGGTTCTTTGTTGTTGGCGGCTTCAGATTCCAGTGCAGCCCCATAAATTTCATCAATCAACGATTGATAGCCTATTTGCACTTTGTGCCTGCGAATGCTCATCTTTGGTGTCAACATGTCGTTCGCCACAGTGAAAGGTGCAACGAAAGCCCATTTTGTTGGGATCTCAAACTTCTTCAGATTATAGCAGCTCATGGAAATTTCGGCATCAATCAAGTCCTTGATTCGCTGGTCGTTGGCCAGTTCCTCTTCCGATACATCACTTTTAATTCCAAATTCTGCTCTCAGCGCTTCCCATTCTGGAACAATCAAGACAATGTTGTGAGGGCGATTGGCACCGACTAATACAACTTGAGAGATAAATCTGCTCATGCCAATGGCTTCCTCAATAGGAGTCGGACAAACATATTTTCCATTCTCTAGCTTGTATTGCTCCTTGATACGACCTGTAACTTTGAGAAAGCCATCTTCCGTCAACTGTCCCATGTCGCCAGTGTGGAACCTATTGTACAAAAAGGTTCAGCAGATGTTAGCAAATGCAGAATAGGTGTGGTACCTCACTGATAATTCACATGTGGAATAGAATAACATAGAACTTACATTCGTGACACGCCATCGGGAGCAACAGAAATAACCTCATCAGTGGCTTCAGGGTTATTATAGTATCCTTTCATGATATTGGGGCCCGTGCAACAAATTTCTCCATCTTTACCAACACCAACATCCTTACCCTCTTCGTCGACGACGTGAACCTTGACACCGCCAATGGCACGACCAACACTTCCTACTAAACGTTGTTCAGGAGAGTTGATAGTGATGATAGGAGACGTCTCTGTCAAACCATATCCCTCCAAGACAGGAATACTCAAAGCGTCCATGAATTTAATGACTTCTGCAGGACAAGCAGCACCTGCAACAAAGGCATATCGCAAGTTTCCTCCAAATCTGGCGCGAATTTTACTCAAGACAATGGAATCCAAGGCCTTGAAGGCTAGTCTATCCATAAAACCCAAGGGAGGTCCGAGGCCCTGTTTGTGTGCAGCATTCATGCGGCCCAACTCCAAAGCACGTTGCATCAAATACTTGCGACGAGGGTTGGCTGTTTCCATAATATTGTTGACTCCATCATAAACTTTCTTGTACAAAGTTGGAACCGCAAAAAGAACTGTAGGTTTGACTAATTGCAAATCCTCCAAAATCGAAGGAACACCTCGGCAGATTCCGGCACTGCACCCGTGGGCAATTCCCAACCATAATTCACAAGTCTGACCATAGGAATGTGCCCACGGTAAAAATGCCAATGATCGATCACCCTGGTGGACAAAGTCGTTAGGGTTCTTCACCATTGTACGTGCGGCACCCAAAACGTTGGTCGAAATATTATTGTGAGTTAGTTCCACTCCCTTGGGCTTACCGGTGGTACCCGAAGTGTAAATTAAACTGGCCAAATCATCAACGGTAGGCTCAATAATCAGCTTTCCATCGGCATCTTCAGCAACGCTTGCCATTGCGGTAGCAAAGGCATGAGGTTCACCTTTGGCTGCATCCAAACACATGGTGGTTTGAAGAGTGGGAGCACTGGGAGCCACATCCTTGATGACACTATCGTAAATTCCCTGGGTGGCACAAAACAAGACTTTGGCTTGGGAATCATTGACAATGTAGGACCAATCGGATGGCAATTGAGCTTCATACATGGGAACAATTCCAGCTGTCAAAGAGTAGGCAGCACAGGCAATAGCAACCCACTCCCAACGGTTGTTGGAGATCAAAGCGACCTTGTCACCAGGTCCAACTCCTGCATTTGCATATTATTGAAAGAATAAATGGAACCATAGTGTGTGATGAGCGACCAAGATATCAGCTAACGAAATTAACACGGTCAATTTGATCCGCACTGGTACCCACTCAACGTGTTGAGCACGGGCAATACCAGTACAAAATAAATATATAAAGTATTTTGGAGTATATACACACATCCCAACATGGTACAACGTACCTAAATCTTGCAGGACACTTCTGGCTCGATTGACTTGCTGCCCAAATTCACGATACGTCTTGTATTCAAAGCCTTGAACCTCGGGATTATACTGTCCGTACAGCTCGTTGTCAGCAAAGACCTCGCAGGATCGAACCTGGTTTTCGTGCAAGGTTTTGAAAAGCGTCAAACCGCGTTCATCCAACCAACCTCGTTCATAAAATGCTTTTTCTCGTTCCGATAAAACATAATCCGAGGGAGACGAGGAAAGGGAGCGATGGAACGTAGAGCTCGCCACAGACCAAGATGCTTGGTGGGTTTTGAAGGCAGACCGAGCTACCGAGGAATTCAACAGGCGACGAAGTGTCAAGCTGCGAACTGTCATGGATGCCATGGTTTTCGATGCGTGAAAATCGTGATGATGTGTGATGTGTGGTGCTAAAATTAGTTTTGTCAGGTGCTGTCCTTAATTTGGCTCGAGAAATTCTTCAGAGCTGTCGAACAATACTATTAGCAAAACAAAAAATATTTCCGCAAATATTGTAATAAGAGGATACCTTGACACTGTTATTGATTTGAGAATATCTGAATTATTATTATTCGATGCATTGATTTGAGAGATCAAGTCGTCGATGATGCGTTGCCTTCGCTTGGAATATTGGTGTCAATGATGTTGTGTGTCTTCTCATGATTCGAATTTGTTCAGTGTGTTCTTTAAATGTGTTCAGTTGACAAACCAAATATGGGTGGAGGTTTGGTAATTATTTTCCTGTAGCTAATAGTAGACTACTAGTAGTGGTAAATAGATATTTCAGGTATTCCGAAATGTACAGCCTGATCATACAAATTGAGGGACAGCGATGATTCAGGCGTGAGATCCTTCTTACTCGAGTACCGTACCCCTGGTACTCCTACTAGTACATCTTGCTGAGGCTCAAATAAATACTGGTAGGATACCAGCTAAACCGAAGAAAAGTTGAAAGAATTCTCAAGCAAGATCAGCAGCGAAACACTACTACTACTACACTACTAGTCTACTACTCTACTTCTTGTCAATGTGCTTGTTGTATTACTGTATTAAAAATAAATGTTGTTTTACGTAGCAGCCCTGCTGCTGGCATTGATAGCCTACCGATGCTCTTCGATCCTCAAGAGCTACTTCAAGTGGCGGCAGCTACAAGTGATCCCAGGTCCAGACTGCTCGTTTTTACTTGGACAGTTCCTTACCATTCGAAATGAACCCTTCATGGCTCCCCACAAGATTTGGTTGAAAGATATTGTAGGATACGATGCTCCTCTCATGAGGTACAATTCCATTTTGGGGCGAAACATGCTCATGATCTTTGATCCAGCCATTGTAAAACAGATCTTGACAGCTCCTGCTGGCAAGAAGGACGACTGTCGATTTTACAAACCAACCTTTTTCTTTCCTTCGATTATAGGAAAGGGACTGATCTTTTTGGAGGGAGAAGAATGGGTCAAACATCGCCGTCTAGTGCAACCAGCGTTTTCCTCATCTTTTGTCAAGCAGGCTCTCGATATCAGTGTAGCTCCAAAAGTCGAAACATTTATTCGTTTGTGGATCCGAGCAGGTCCAAAACAAGAAATTGATCTATTGACACACTTGTCAGCTTTGACCTTGGATATTATTGGTGATGTAGGATTTTCCCATGACACAAGAGGACTGAAAGATATGGAAGAATGGGCTCAAGCTGCTTCTGACACCAGCCCGGAAGATGGAACCATCAAGTCTCCCGAACTTTCCGATCCCCTCATCAACTCCATGAATGCCATGTTGAAACCTGACTTGGCTCGGCTAGCGATGTATCTGACAGGATTTGGATGGTTGGATCCACTTGTTAACCCCAGAACACGACGAACCCGAACAGCTCTCAATGCTTCTGTGGAAGGTATCATGGCCAACGCCAGACGATTGAATCAAGCTGCGTGTGCGGAAACGAAGTCAGCCTCGAGCAACAGCAAAAGTTACAGTAACAACAAACAAAGACGATCCCTTCTACAACTTTTGATGAGTGCTAATGATTCTACCGATGCAAGTAAAACTGCATTGACAGATACGGAATTGAAAGATGAATTGAAAACATTTCTCCTGGCTGGTCACGAAACCACATCTACCTGGTGTTATTGGGCCATGTTTGCTATGTGCAAATATCCAGATGTCCAAGAAAAGCTGTACCAAAATGTTATGAGAGAAGCACCAAATTCCAGTGACAAGTCTGTTACAATCTCATTGGAACAAGCTGAGCGCATGGAATATCTCAGTGCCTTTTTGCAAGAGTGTCTTCGACTTTTTCCACCTGTGGGTATGACGATGCGACTGAATCGATACGAAGAGACATTTGCTGGCTACAAAATCCCCTCGGGAACCTATTTGGTTATACCAGTCCATTTGATGCATCGTCATCCCAAGTACTGGGGTGATGATGCCAATGATTTTAAACCGGAGCGTTGGATGGCTCCAACTGATAATAATAATAATAGCGGCGGCAGTGGCAGCGGTATCGATACAAAAGGTTTCACGTTCCTTCCCTTTGGTGCAGGCGGTCGCAGCTGCATTGGATATAGATTTGCAACGATCGAGGCCAGACTTATCATGGCTCACATTATTCGGTCTCTCCGAGTCGAGATGGCTCCCAGCCAGCGGGGCGTTGAACATACATTTACCTCAATGCTCACTATGAAGGCTAAGCCTGGTCTCAAGATTATAGTGAAAGAGCGTTAGAGATCCGCGTGCAGTAATACGGAGACCGGTTCTTGAGATGCTTTATCATGATGTGCTTTTTCTCTTTTACAACTCTTTAAAATCGTGAATGGCCTACTACAACTCATCTGTTGTATTAAAGTTGTAGCATCGTCGAATATTTTTTTCCATCCAACCATCGAACCACTCCGACAAGGCAAAATCCAACCACGCCAAGACCATGACACCGTCTCTGTGCAGATGGAGGTAGGGACAGTCATGCGTCTTGAGACAATTCTTGTACACCAACGTAATGTTGTACGTCGATGGTAATTCCCAAAGCACCTCTTCTTGCACGATTTGGTAGTCTTCCGTTCGTTGGACGCGATGGATGCGAAAGGCAGCTTCTGTGGACATGGAAAAGTAGTAATCCAAAACAGCAGCCGCTGCCGTGGTCAGTCTCTCGTCAATGGGATATTCGTTCGTGCCATCTTTGGCTGTCTGCGGTTCCTGGGAAAAATCTGTTTCTTCCGAATCCATTGTTGTATTACCCAAATAGAAGGAGGACGAGGCTGTGTCGCCAATGAATGTTTCATTCCAATCTGATTCAATCAGCTTCCGTCTGTTTTCTTGCTGTTGTTGTTGCTGCAGATATTCTCGATGGAATTCGTTTGTGTAGTAGGTTCGCCGTGTGTTTTCTTTAATATCTTTCATAATTAAATTACCCGTCTCTGGTTCGATGCCAAAATGATACCTGCGAATGTAATCCTGATCGGGATCGGGCGTGCTGCAAACGTATTGCCCCGCAAAAAGTTTGTTGTTGCCTTCCGAGTTCCCTTCGTTGTCGAAACGATCCCCATTGTCCCTGCGAGTTCCGAGGCACCCCATTTCAGGAATTGTGGGTGCGGCAGTGGGAGATTGGGTAGGTGTTGCGGTCGGAACTTCCGAGGTGGTGGGAGTAGACGTAGGATCCATCGTGAGAGATATATTCAATGCACCGTGTAGGTAGTTCGAATCAATGGTCACTGTCACTAGAGCAGATAGAGACGTACTTCTTTCTTTTTCAATGCCATTATCGTTGTTGCTGGAAGCGATGGTGATACTAGCTTTCTCGGGTATAAGAATAATCAGCACCACGGCAAGGCCACAAAGAAAGGGCGACGACACCAGCAGAATAAGACCCATGGTACGAAAGCGGCTCTTCATCTCTCGTCGTACTCCAGGCTCATTTTGTGAAGTAGGTGCTGCTGTACCGGCATTCATGTTCGCTGCATCCATTTTTCTTTCAAGTATTCGTCTGAATGCCAGCAGAATCAGAAATTCTCAAGCAGCACTTTTATGCGATGTCAGTACATATTCCACGGATAGATTCAGCTCAAAAACTTGATTTTTACCGTAGTATCGCACTAGCTTCTGTTTGTTAGGTTTACTATGGTCGACGAAAATCAAATATTTCACACATTCACGGACCTGTTACTTTGAACTTTGAAACTACCTATTCCTTTACACAACATAACAGTAGGGTACATACTTGTTTCCCCTCTAGGGTTAAGGTATCTTTTCACTGAATAAAATTGAACGTCTAATTTTAATTTTACGGGGATCACAACTATTGCGCCCGCACCCGAAGGGCAACCATTGGCACCCCAAAGGGTGACAGAGTTGATCACAACTGGACCACACCCTCCATGGAGGAGGATAGGATCTAAGGTATCTTTTCACTAGTAGTACTCTATGCGCCTGAAATAAATCATTCAAGGTCTACGAGTACCACTGGTACGAGTAGGTTTTAGTAGACTAGTCTACCTGGTAGAGTTCTACTCCCTGGTACTAGTATCCGCAATTGCTGGAGAAGGGCAAACTCTCTCTAGACAGCCGAAGCAAGCAATTGGAGATGTTGAAACTCAAGCCACGTTGTTACCCTGGAGAAAGTCAAACAGGTTTACCTTACATTCCATCCAAAAACTAGGCTTAATGTTTTTAACTCTTTTGTTTCATTGTGCAATCATGTAATGTTGTTATCTAAAGAACCTCTACCAACCACCGTTAGTAGAAAGTAGAAAACGTAGGCTTTTCCTTAAAAACCGTACACCTTCATAAAGTTTTGGGTCTGCCAGTCACCATCCCGAGTATCATCGATCCAGTTCAACACCATTACGCCGCCCTGGTGCACATGCAAGTAAGGACAATCATGACCATCGATGCACTGTTCTGTCAAATCAATGTCCGCATACCCTTCCAAAAATCCACCCTTGCTCCTTTGTGGTTCGGCTTTCCATAATTGGGAATTCTTTTTGGCTTTACTGACATGGTGCATCACCATGGTGCCATCAATTTGCAGGGTCAAGTAGAACTGCAAACTATCCTGCGAATCGACTGTAGCATTTCCAGCATTGGTGGACAGAGGGTGAGGATTTTCGTACAATTTCGTGACCGATTGTGATTCGACATCTTCATAAATGACATCTCCAAAGGGTGTGAGTCCAAATCGGTATCGCTGACCGCCGTGGCTGCAAATGTATTGACCAGGATACAAACGATTATTTCCATCGTTGTGTTCGTTATCGAATCGATCTGTTAAACATCCCAGAGTGATATCATCTGAAACGATGTTGTTAGCCGTCGTCGAAGACTCCTTCTTGGGGTCAGTCGGTGCACTTGTGACATCGGCATCATCGGCAATAGGTAGCGAGATTGCGGGTTCATCCTCATGTTTCTCGGTCTCGGTTGATATTGTCTCTGTTACAGCCTCGGTAGCACCACCACTCGAGGGAGCATCGTTAACAGTCATGCTGCTATTGTTTTTGTCAGTAGTACTTGGCATGGCCACGTCGGTCAATGTAGCCTCTGATACAGCCTCGGTAGCACCACCACTCGAAGGAGCATCGTTCACAGTCATGCTGCTCGTGATGTGGTCGGTAGTGCTGGTGGAAGTGGAAGGACTTGGCATGGCCGTCAAGACAATTCCAAGCACCAGCGAAACCACCAACACGGGCAAAGCCATCCAGATGACAGCACGTCGAACAATGCCACGTTGGCGAACCACAATGGGATCATCACCATCGTCTCCACCACTACTGCGTCGTCGTGTCACCTTCAAATCTTCGATATCGAGCTGATTGTCTTCATCATGAAAGGTCTCAGACTGTTCTAAATCATTATGGTCGTCCATGCGATTAAGCTTGTCAACACCAGTGACATCTACGGCAGGGGCAACACTGTTACCATGGAGATCAATTTCGGTCATCATTTTTATATCAACGAAGTTAGGTCCAAGTCAGGTTGATATGTTGATATTTCTAGATTAATAATATGGTACTGTGGACTTTGGGGATGTGAAACAAAAACTAGTACTCTTCTACCGTAGTAGTCCTACTACTAGTAGACTAGTAGAGTACAATCAAAAAATAAATGACAACGAATAACTCACTTCATTTTTTGAATTTCAGAACTGGAGTGACTGGCTTGTGAAGAGCCAGGTGACTACTACTAGACTAGTAGAGTACAATCAAAAACTGACAACGAATAACTCACTTCAATTTTTGAATTT
>Ga0210054_1003248_pt1 | contig 12322 bp, 9 predicted proteins | sample CryGeymeta201516_FD_185470 | JGI IMG/M metagenome (GOLD analysis project Ga0210054, IMG submission 185470) | Groundwater microbial communities from Crystal Geyser aquifers in Utah, USA - Crystal Geyser metaG 2015-16 (SPAdes) (version 2) | ecosystem: Environmental > Aquatic > Deep subsurface >... | reverse complement strand
AAGATTTGAAGGCAGAACACCTGTGCCTGAAACAGAAAAACTGCGAGAATTGGCAAAACACAGGGCAACCATGGTTATCTTTTTGAGTGTTGGAATGATTGAAAGGATCAAGGATGAACTCTTGCCATGGTTACCCTGAAGATCACCTATTGCGATTATCGAAAAGGCATCGTGGCCAGAGCAGAAAATCGTGAGAGGAGAATTAAAAGACATTGTGGAATTGGTTGAAAATGCCAACATTAAAAAGACTGCCTTGATATTCGTAGGTGAAGCATTAAGAGCATCCATAGAAGCATCAGGAAAGGAGTCAAGATTGTATCACAAGGATTTCAGGCATGGATGTAGGAAATAAGGCAGGAGCAGAAAGAGGACAGTTTACGCACAGACAGGAATGTCTGGGCTACGATTAGGAGGAATATACAAAAGGAAATGAGAATAAAAAGCTTTCTTGGTTCAAAAAGATTAGCCATAGCCCTGCTTATCATCTTAAGCCTTGCCTGCATCATTGGCAGTATCAAGAATAGCGAGGCATATTATCACTCTTTCTGGTTTGTAGGCATATTAGTCCTACTCAGCCTGAATATTCTTGTCTGTTTTCTCAACAGACGCCGACGGATGGGTTCGTATCTTGTCCATTTGGGTATCTTAGTCATCCTCTCTGGCGGCGTGATGGGTAGTCTCATGGGGTTTGAGGAGGATGTAAATGTCAGGGAAGGAGAAATAGCCTCTCTTCTGCACTGCGACCTCAAAATAAAATTGCACAACTTCCTGATTGAACGGTACCCTGATTCATCCATGCCAAAGGATTATAAAAGCAGGTTGACCATCATAGAAGGCGGTAGGGAGGTCTTGACCAAAACAATAGAGGTTAATCACCCGTTAATCTATAAAGGTGTCTGGTTTTACCAGTCAAGCTATGGTCAGGATGGGGTAAGAAGTGTTAATCTAAATGTGAATGGCATTGATTGGACAGGAAGGCTTGGGGAGAGCTTCAGGATTCCAAAAACAAGCCTTGTGGTTAAGCCTGTCCAGTTTTTGTTTGACTTTACCTTAGATGGGGGTAAGGCTTACTCAAAAAGCGAGGAGGCTAATAATCCAGCCGTTAAATTAGAGGTTTATGATGGAAAGCGGTTGAAATTTAGTCAATGGGTCTTTTCTAAATTTCCAGATTACCATCAGAAAGAGGAAGGAATGGGGTTTCGACTTACAGGGTTTACTGCCATTCCATACTCAGGCATTAAGGTGGTAAAAGACCCCGGCTTGGTGATTTTTTGGATTGGCTGTTGTCTGCTTATGGCAGGGATAGCTATCTCATTCTTTGGAGTAAAGGTAACTACTCAGGTAAAGGAATTTACCACGGAGAACACATAAGTTGATAGGTTGATAGGTTGATGAGTTTATAGGTTAAAGGAACACAGATTCATAATTCATAAACATTTCCTATCAATTCATCCACTTATCAACCCATCAACTATTCAACTTATCAACTTTTTGTGTCTTCGTGCCTTTGTGGTGAGTAGTTACGAGTAAAGAGGTAAATAAATGCACAGTTCCCCATTTTTTATAATATCATTAATAGCGTATGGTCTCAGTATCCTTCTCTATCTAACCCGAAGCAGATGGGCCACATCTGTGGCTATAGTCGGAGTAATCATCCAGACAATAGGGCTGGTGATAAGAACGGTTGAGGCTCATCATCTACCTTTTGCCAATCTATACGAATCCATCATCTTTTTCTCATGGTCTATCGTTCTTCTCTCGCTCATTATGGAGAAGAGATATAAGATACGGATGGTTAGTACCTCTGCTCTCCTTATTGGTTTTATAATCCTGCTTCTGGGTCTTTTTCTTCCCTCAGGATACAAGGCGAGTACACCGCTTATGCCAGCGTTGCAGAGTCATTGGCTTGAATTTCATGTAGCCACCTGTTTTTTGGGCTATGCTGCTTTTGCTCTCGCCTTTGGAATTAGTGTTGTCTATCTCTTTTTGAAAAAAGATACCGCTATTCTTGAGGAGATAACCTATAAGTCAATTACTATTGGATTTATCTTTCTGACCATAGGCATTATCAGTGGGGCTGTCTGGGCAAAGTATGCCTGGGGAAGATGCTGGAGCTGGGACCCGAAGGAAACATGGGCGTTTATTACCTGGCTCATCTATGCCCTTTATTTCCATCTAAGGACTATTGGCTGGAGGAAGAAGAAGTCCGCATGGATAGCCATCATTGGATTTTTAGCCGTTATCTTCACCTATCTGGGGGTAACATTTCTTTTGCCGGGATTGCATAGTTATATGTAACTGTAACTACTCACCACAGAGTCATAGAGATATGGAGAGCCGAAAAAGAATCCACAGAATCAGACTAAGATTATCCGCAGATTACGCAGATTAATAAGGAAAAGAGGAAAAAGATTATTACGAAAGCACGATATGGTTCTCTTCTTTCTCTAACAATCTGGGGAAAATAGGGACAGCACCCTATTTTTTCTTCTAAAAATAGGGTGCTGTCCCTATTTTCCCCATTCGCAAGTAGCTACCCCCGCACCATAAACCGTTTAATCAATGATACAGTAATTTGTCCGGACACCGCCATCATTACAGCCTTTTGTATCCAGCAAATACACTGGGTCATTTTGACCAGCAAGAGTAATGGTTCAGGATGTAGTCGCAAAAGCCTTCTGTGGGATAGGAAGGACACCATTTGCCTCGGTATCAATGGTGTGCCACTGAGGTAAGCCAAGGAAATCCAGGCTGTATCCCATTTATCCCTCTTATACTCAATGGTAACCCGAAATTGTGATAAAACCCTTTGCCTGCGGTCTTCAATATCATCCTGTGTGATTAATCCCTGCTTTAATGCCATCTCTGTCAGTCTTGTCCCAGGGAAATATATCAGGGAATAAAGTGATAGCTTGAATGGCCTGGGGATATGAAGTAAAAGGTTCAGGGTTTCATTTTTATCATCCTGTGTTTCAAAGGGATTATCAAGGATGAGATCCAGCACAAACTGGATACCGTGCTTTTGCAGAATGGCTGCTGCCCCAATTATCTGCTTGTTTGACTCTGGTCTCTTAAAAATATGCCTTCTCACCCTTTCACACCCGCTCTGAATACCTATGCCAATCAGGCTTACTCCGGCATTCTTCAGCATGATAACAATATCCTCTTTAACTGCCAAAGGGTGAAGATAACAGGTAAAGGGGATGTTTATTTTTTTCTTGTATTGATAGCAGAACTCCTCAATCCACTTTTTATTTACCCCGAACACCTCATCAAAAAAGGTAATCATCTTCAGCCCTTTAAGGATTATCTTTGCTTGAATCAATTCATTGATAACATGCTCCACGCTTCTTTGTCTGACATAATTTCCATGATTTTTGTATGACTCCTTAAATAGACTGTTGGAGCAATAGGTGCAGCTATATGGGCATCCCCGTGTGCCTTGAATAAAATAATCCCAGCAATCCATATGGATTGGATCACCCTTGTGGAGCTTATTCTGGCTGATGTAGTATTTGTTATCATTGGTATAATCCGGCAGCGGAAGGCTGTCTAAGTCCTGAATTAATGGCCTGAGCGGATTTCTGGTGATTGCACCTGCGACATTAAACCACAGGTTCTTGATATTTAAGGGGTTGTCATTATTGGACAGGGCTTGGAGTAATTCCAATAATGGATATTCACCCTCACCAAGGCACAGCATATCTGCATGTTGGATACATCCTTGCGGATCTACAGTTGGATGCACCCCGCCCCAGAGGACAGGGATATTCAATCTTTCCTTTATTGCCTTTGTTATCACCTTAGCGGTCTCAAGATAGGCAGAGCAGCTAACACTTATCCCAACAAGGTTTGTCTCTGACTGCTTGAGCACACCAATTAATTGCTCAAGTTCCTCCTCTGTTGGAGCAGTAGCATTATTAAAATAGCTATGCTTAAAAAAGATGAGGTTTGGCTCATAACCCTTTGATTTGAGAAAGGCATGAAGATACCGCACGCCAAAGTTTTTTATGTGATATAGGGAAATCAGGCTGAAATTAATGGTCTGACTCAAACTTTACCTCCTCCGTTTTTCACTTTTCACTTTTCACTTAATTCGATTCCCCATAGGTTGAATATCCCTGAAGCGGTAGGCTCTTGTTATTCACGGCTATTTTGGAATATATCATTTGTCTCTGTGCCGGCTCAGGGACAATTATATCCCATGGGTCATTTATTTCACCCTTTATCTGTTCAAACAAATCCCATACAAGCCATTCAAGCAGGATATTAGCCTGCTGACATCGAATGGTATCAAGGTTATTGATGTTCCCGTGTTGTACCCAGGCATCGTATGGACAGCCGCCGCCACAGATGGCTATTGCCGGACATCTCAAGCATTCATCCCGTCTTATGGGTGCAATACCCTTCCACTCATTATAGCCATCATTGGATAAATCAAAGGAGTCCAATGGGTAATAATAACGCCCTGTGCCGAGAAATGCCTCACAAAATCCAATGCTGCTATCCGGGGCAACAAGGAATTTTCCTCCGCACGAGGGGCAGTCTTTCAATCGTATTTGTTGTTCAACAAATGGCCTTATCCGTCTGAAAAGGTGCTCGGCATAAACCCCTTTTTCCCGAATAAACTTGAAGGTGTCAATCATCTCATGTGTCAGTAACGGGACATCAACCATAGCCGGATTTTCGCCATTTTTATGAAGGTGAAGGGTGGAAAATCCCAGATCCACTGGCTCGAATCTGTTTATCAGATACTCAACCGCAGATTTCAATCCCGGGATATTGTGTCTGCCAAGTACCATTGATATGCCAAGCCGACATCCAGCCTTCTTGCAAATATCATACCCTCTGGCTGTATCCTCAAAACCTCCATGACCATCTGCATGGCATCGCATCTGATTATGTACTTCAGCTGGACCATCCATGGAGACAATAACAAATACATCATTATCTGCCATCCATTTCGCTATATCAGGGGTAATATTTGTCCCATTGGTAAACATAGTGATGCGGCAGGTATTGTCAACCTTGCGGATATAAGACACCGCATGTTTTACCACCTCAGGTGCAAGAAGCGGCTCACCGCCATAAAACATAATCTCTCTCTGACAAGAGGTTGAGCTGTGTTCCATGAATTTGTTTATTCCTGCCTCAGCTGTTTCCAAAGACATGTGATGATGTCCATAGGCTGCCCAGGTATCGATAATATGGCAGTACTTACACCGAAGATTACATGCACTGGTTGGGACAAGGTAAAGAAATCGCGGGTCTGAGTATTGTGCCTGTTGTTGGAGGTTGGATAAAAGATGAGACTCTTCCTGACTATCAGTGTATCTCAGGAAGCCATGCTTAAGAAGCAAGTTGATATAATACAGCGATTCAGGGCGAATACAGGATTCATTTTTACAGAGTCGTCTGGCTGCCTGTTCAATCGTCTGTGGAAACCGCAGGCTTCCAAACAGTTCTGCCAACAAATGGCTGCCATAGATGTTGGTGACATAAAGCGAGTGGTACAAACATACCACCCCGGATGAAGAGAAGATATGAACAAATGGTGATTTTTCGATTAACATATTCTCCTCCTCCTATTCCCTATGCGACGAAACACACCTGCCAGAGAAAATATCCTCTCCGGCACACACTCCTGACACCTTGCATCCGGATATTTTCCCTGCCTTAATATTTGCCGAAATTGCTGATATTTGCTATTATTCCAAACCGTGTGAATATCTTCCTGCAAAAGATTGCCCAAGCCGGCATCTATGTAAGAAAACATACAGCATGGCTTTACTTCACCATCAACCGTAATGTACATGGAAAACCAGGGGAATGAACAATGCCGTATGTTTTGGTACTTTTTATCGCAAGAAACATCCCATGGTGTCCCTGTCAACAAGTTGGCAAGGTTTGTTTTCATGCCAAGCCTTCCGGCAGTATCCCTTGCCCTTTTCATCTGACAAACAACTACGACCGGTGTTAATCCAGCCACCAATTCATCCCTTTTTTCCTCAATCCCGGCAAGCCCAACCAGCCTGAATGATACATCGTTCACCCCAATATCAGCTGCCAATTCGACTATTTGACTCAATTGGGAAATATTTTTGGATTGGATAACAACCTGAAGACAGATATGCAGCCCAGTGGTGCTGGTTTTTTGTTTCATGGATACTATGGCTTTAATATTATCAACCACCCTACCAAAGAGGTCAAGCCCTCGGATTTCCTGATAAGTTTCCGGGGTAGCGGCATCGAGTGATACCTTGAGCCTTTTTAATCCGCTCTTTACCAGCGACTCCATAGGAATATCGGCCAGAGCCATACTACTGGTAGTACTAACAACTGTCCCCTGCCTGCTGGCATAATGGATCATATCCACCAATGCTGGATTAACAAGCGATTCACCCAGTCCGCTCAGGGTAAGCCTCAGTGGCTTTACTTGATCAAATATTGTCCTGAATTCATCCATTGTCATGTGCTTAGGGACAGTCACATACTTTGCCCGTTTGCACATACGACAATTCAAAGGGCAAAAAGTGGTTGGCTCAAGGATAAGATGTACAGGAAGTGCCTTTACCTTTAATGGCTTAAATAATACAGCCATGCCGGATTGAATATACCTCATCTGTATGCCCCTGAAATAGCCATTGCCAGAGGTGCTACCTCTTCCCTTTTTTGCTCAATAGGAAAATAAAATGTGCAAAGGTATCGTTCATGGATATTATAACTTCCCTGATTAACAAGCTCTGGAAGAATACCCACAGCCATGCCAGGCTCCCACCAGCACAATGGATCCGGCCCATCAAATGATCCGTTTAATGCCCATTTGCGTCCGATACATCCTCCTTTGCAGATATTCCATCTTGGGCAAATGGTGCATTTACCGATTGGCTCTTGATGCTGAAATCTCTGAAACAATTCAGAATTATGTATATCATCTATAGAATCCCTTAAGATATTTCCGGCAGAAATCGGCATAAAAACACATGGGGTAACATCACCATTGCTTTGAATCCTCATGGATGTTTTGCCACATGGACAACCGATATCAGTCATATATTGCCCGCCAAGAAGGGAGAATAATGGGTCTGGTGTGGTGATTTTGGTGCTATTTTTTGACATTTTATCAAAAAAGAACCTGTAAGCCTGCTCTAATTCCTGTGGATTCATGGTTAACTGCGTATCATATTCACCCCTGCCAACGGGTCTGAAGGTGTTCATCCGCAGCGAGCCAACACCCAGCCCCTCACACATCTCAATCATGCCTTGTAGTGTTTCAGGCTTGCAATTAAGTCGATTGAGACACATCACTACCTCCATATTTACCTTGCGTTCAACAAGGAGTTTTGCAGCATGAACAGCCTTGGTAAATGTTCCACCCCCCATAGAAAGCCTGAACTTATCATTATCCATTGCTTGATGAAAGTCTATTGATACGCCCACATCATCAAACAATTCAGCACAATCATCTGCCATAGCCTCATCCATAAGTGTCCCATTGGTAGTCAATGATTGGTGAAAACCGAGCTTTTTGGCATATCTGGCAATTGTCCAAAATTGAGGAATCATGGTATTTTCACCACCACCATAGTTTAGATCCTCCACCCCATAATCCCGTAGCCTTTGCAATACCCCCATAGCATCATCCAAAGGCATCTCACCACTTTGAGGATTAATGCTGCTGGAATTGTAACAATGAACACAATTCAGGTTGCATTTTGAGGTATATGTCCAGCCAACGGTAACGATTTTTTGCTTGGTTAATGTCATTTTTGTCTCCTTGAGTATTTACGAAGGTAGGACAGGCATTCCTGCCTGTCCTACCTTAATCCTATTAATCATTTTCCCTTCATCCATTTTCTTAATCGCCTCAATATTTATCTTAATCATCTTCAGGGTATTTTTTATTGTCCGGGTAGTATATCCTGCCTGATGGCAGGTAAGTATGAGATTTTCAATCTCTTTGAGAGGATTGTCCGGAGAGATTGGCTCATTTTCTAAGACATCCAATGATGCCCCGCGAATCCGTCTGTCTTTTAGTATGATTGCCAATGCCTGCTCATCAATGATAGCCCCCCGAGATGTGTTTATCAATACTGAGTTTGGCTTCATCTGTTGCAACCATTTATTATCAACAAGATGATGCGTTTCTCCTGTTAATGGAAGGTGCAGGGATAGGTAATCCACGCTTGCTGCCACCTCTTCCATTTTCTCTAATCCGCCAAGAAAACAAAGCTGCTCTTTCAGTTCCTCTTCTACCTTTGAGGGATTTTTGGTAATAACCCAAACCCTCAAGCCCAAACCGGCTGCCTTCTTAGCCACCTCTGTGCCAATCATCCCCATCCCAATTATACCCAGGCAGCGATCACTTAGTTCAATAAATGGATTGGAATTCCGTTTCTCCCAATCCCATGCACCCAGATGAGCAATCTTGTTCCAATAAAACAAATCCCTTTCCCAAACTAAAATCTGCATAAGAACATACTCTGCCATAGCATTAGCCATTGCCCCCTTAGTATTGCAGACAATGATATTTCTTTCTGTAGCTGCCTTTATATCTATCTGATCAATGCCTGCCCCCCACACTTGTATCAATTTTAAACCATTGATATTTTTAATCAATTCCTCAGATGCCCTCCAGCAAATAAGCACATCAGCTCTTATTTGCCTGGTCAAAGACACATCCATATCTATAACCTCTATCGTCTCATTACTTCGATGCTGAAGTTCTCTTATTGCTATTTGCTGTAGCCAGGCATTGTTGCCAATCATCAGGGCGATCTTCAAGAAAAATACCTCCATAATGGGTGATAGACCCTAAATATAAAATAGTAGCAAGTTTTATGCCAATGCAAAGAATGATACAGGCTAACATTTTTGAGAATAGCAGGTTGCAGGTAAAATCACTGCTGCTTGCAAACTGGAAATTGCCATAATGTCCCATGTCAGGTGTGTCCAATTATTGGATTGTATGTCCAATTGTTGGACAGAGGGGGGAAAATGGGGACAGCACCCCATTTTCCCCCCATTTTCACCTGTGCTACTCTGCACCCACTGTCTAATTATTGGACACGCAGCCATTGCATATGAACAATAATTGGACACCATGACGACTTATAGACGATAAATGTCTGATAATAGGTCGATTTTGCACAGAAAACATTGGCATAGAAATTGCTTGAATTTATTGTAAGGATAATTGTATCTTTTTCAGTATAAGCGGATAGGTTTTATTTGCAGGCTCAAGTCCAATGGCTATCTTTATCTCCTTTTCCGCTACGCTTATCTGCCCATTTTTATAATAGAGGCAGGCTAAGTTGGCATGATTAAATGCTGAGGGGCTAACCTGTACTGCTTTTTTGGCATAGATAAGAGCATTGTTTATCTTTCCGAGGTTGGCATATACCCGGGCAAGGTTTTCGTATCCCTTGCTGTAGGAAGAATCTATTGCAATGGATTTCTGGTAGTTGGTAATAGCCGGATTTCGTTGTCCTTGTTTTTCATAGAGGAACCCCAGGTTATTATATGAGGTAACCAACCCTGGGTCAAGGCTAATGGCCAGCTTATACTCAACCATAGCTGAAACGAATTGTCCCTGTTTTTCGTAGAGTATGCCCATATTGTTATGAATCTTGGCGGGATACGGCACAATATTCATGAGTTTTTCGTATGTATTCATGGCAAGCGAGTATTGCATGGTATCTTGATATTCGATTGCCAGACAGTTGTATGCCTCTGTATGGTTTGGGCTAATTTCTATTACCCGTTTGAATTCAGAGATAGCTTGTTCATGCTGTTTTTTGGTGGAATAGATAACCCCCAACCTGAAATGGGCGTCAATAGAGTTTGGGTCTTTTGCCAATATCTTTTGACACCAGTCAAGGCGAAGGGAATACGCATTGTTCCAATCAGCATTGCGTTTGATACTAAGTGGGATATAAATGGCAATAATAATGAAAAGCAAGGCTATAGCGGTTTTCTTTCTTTTCTTGAATAGCTGATTAAGCCCAATGCTTAAGAGCAGGCAAAATCCAACGGATGGAATATACATAAATCGTTCAGCTACAAAGAATTGTACCAGTGGGAGGATATTGGAAGTTGGCAGCCAGCCTACAAGAAACCAGGCAATGGCAAAGCATACACCGGGCAATTTGCGATAGGTGGTTATCCAGAATATGATGATGGCTATTAATGCTAATGCCCCTATTAGAACCCCTGTCTCAAGCAGGCTGGTGGATATAGGCACCTCATAGTTCATGGAGAGATTGCAGGGGAAGAGTAATAGCCGGAGATAGATACAAAATGATTTGAGCATGGTGTAGAAAACTGGCAAATATTCAGTGGTGGCGTTATTCGTAACCATGAGGATGTTCTTGGGATTAAATGCTCTGGACAGGACATTGAGCTTGATAAAAAAGGCAATGATGAGGATAAAGCCTGCTATCCAGTATAGCCAGTATTTCTTGAGGATATTTGTTATTTTCGATGGTTCAAATAGGAAATGGTAAAAGCAGAGCATGATGGGCAGGCTGACTGCAGCCACCTCTTTGGAGAACATTGCCAGAAAATAGGAGATGGATGATAGGCAAAGAAGCAGGGCTTTTTTGATGGATGTAGGGACAAACCTGTATGTCTGCCCTGATATTGTTATGCCTCGCAGATACAAGATGAAGGCAAGGCAACAAAACGACATTGCCAGCAGATCCTTGCGATGGGATATGACAGATACAGCCTCGCTATGAATAGGATGTGTGGCAAAAAGCAGACTGGTGAACAGAGCAATTTGCGGCTTCTTTGCGATGATATTGATAAGCACGAAAAGCAAGAGACAGCAGAGGACATGCAGGATAAGATTGGTCAGGTGAAATCCAAATGGATTTAATCCCCAGAAATGGTAGTCAATAATATAGGTGATGGTTCTAATATGTCTTGGTGTCCAATGAAATATCTGGTGCCAATCCTGAATCCTCGCATCCTCTAAGATGGTCATGTTATCATCATAGACAAACTCACCCCAAAGGGTATTGAGGGAGGTGAGGATGGCTATGGTGGCAAGAAGTATGAGGGATATGGTGCGATAGTTGGGGTTATTTGTATCGAATGGGTTGAGATGATGCCAAAATTCTCCCTTAGCAAAGGGGGTCAGGGGGTTGTTTCTTTCTGGTGTTTTGGATGGTAAAGTTGTTGTGTTTGGTTTTCTGCTTTTTTTTGGCATTTGTGGCTCCTTTGATTGTGGTTGTGAATTACACAGATTGTAACACATTAATTGTGGATTTGTCAATAAATAAGTATATTTGGGCAGCAATTCTCATTATGGTAAAATGGATAAGGGGGAGATATGGAGATTAATCGGTAGGACAGGCATTCTTGCCTGTCATCTGCAACAGGACAGGCAGGAATGCCTGTCCTACCGACAATTCTGTTGATAATCGACACCATATCCTCTATTCCCTTATTCCCCTTTGAACATAAGTTTTGCCATAATGAGAATTGCTGATATTTGGGCAATTGTAGGGAGGTGATAATAAAGGGATTCTTCTTGAAGGTGATTTGCTTGATTTAATATCGTCAGGGCATCCTCCCTGACAGAGTAGCACAGGCATTCTTGCCTGTGGTTTTGATTAAATTAAAAGGAGGGAAAAGGATGAAGAAAATACTTTTCGGTATCTTTGCCGTTGTCTTATCTTCTGGCATATCCTATGCCGCAGATGTTCAACAGCAGGATGCATCCGTTGGTCTAACCGTCCCTCAGATTATTGAGCTTGTGGGTATTGATATGTCTGAGACGGTAACGCCGGGGCCAGAGGATTATGCAAGGGATTTGATGGTGGCAAGGGTGGTGAATGATAATGGTAGCGGACAAAGGCTGATTTACGCCAGATCCGTTATCTATAGTAGCACTGGTGTCACATATGATGAGCGTCTTTATGTAGTAGCTGGGTTTACATCTCAAGTGCCAAGTACTATTCATAGAGATTCTATGGAAACACAATGGAGGAATGGTGTATGGAACAGTTTACCACCGGGCATGAAAGGTAGTGCTACATTTCCTAATGGAAATACACCCAATTCCCAAGGTAGTATGTCCGGACCTGTAACCTCTGAAGGATTAGCATGGATCTTGGCTAATTGGTATCCGGCATGGATACCAAGCTATGACGACCAATGGGATAATCTCGGATATATCTTAGTCGGTGGTACTGGCATTTCCAACAACACCGGCAACGAAGCCGCTGTTGACAATGCCATGTATGATGCCAATAATGATATTGGCAAAGGGTTTGCTGAGAGGACTGCGGCTATGGAGATGACCATATTCACCAAT
>Ga0210054_1003233_pt1 | contig 12370 bp, 10 predicted proteins | sample CryGeymeta201516_FD_185470 | JGI IMG/M metagenome (GOLD analysis project Ga0210054, IMG submission 185470) | Groundwater microbial communities from Crystal Geyser aquifers in Utah, USA - Crystal Geyser metaG 2015-16 (SPAdes) (version 2) | ecosystem: Environmental > Aquatic > Deep subsurface >... | reverse complement strand
GGTGTGGATGACATGGTCGCAGGTCTCGCTTTACAAAGTGAAATAATGGATTTGCGCGCCGACGAGACTGCCCGTGCAGAAGGAATTGTCATGGATTCTCGGGTAGAACAGGGCTTGGGGGTCGTGGTGGACTGCATCGTTCGGTGGGGCTCAATTAAGCAAGGCGACGTCGTCGTTTCTGGCACAAGTACTGGCAAGATTCGAATTTTGAAGGATGGTAAGTCATGAAGGAATATATCTTGTATTGATATCATTTTGCTCTAGCGTCAACTGATCGCCGTTTCCTAATTTTGCTATCTTCTTTGTGCCCTTGAAATCTCCAGTTGACAACATTACCATCAAAAAAGGTACTCCTTCGCAGCCAGTGCGCTTAGTAGGCTTCAAAACACCCCCCAAAGCTGGCGATCCCATTGTTTGTGTAGCATCGGAGCAAATAGCCGAAGACTTGGTGTCCAGGCGGCAAGCAATTCAGGATCGAGAGCGTTCCAAGGAAGACTCTGGCGATCCGAATTCCAATTTTTCTCAGGTCATTATATCAGGCCGTGAATCCATGACAGCGACAGGGACAGAAAGGAAGCTGGATAAGTACGATTTGGATTTAGAAGGCGGTGGCACTATTCGAATTCCGGTTGTGATCAAGGCCAAAGCCGATGGAAGTGTTGCAGCCGTGCGAGACTCGTTGGTCGCATTGGGCGGCGAATCTAGCTTTGATCTGAATATCGATATTGTTGCTGAGGGCGTTGGTCCGTTGTCCAGAAACGATATTGAAATGGCCAAAGCGAGTGCTGCGACTGTCTTCTGTTTTGATGTCAAGAACAATGATAAAACGGTATTGGCAATGGCAGAGGCAGAAGGAGTTCCTATTCACGAATATGATGTGATCTATTCGCTGCTTGACGAGGCTAAGGAGCTCTTCACTGAGTACCTCCCACCCATTCCTGTTGAAACAATACACGGAAAGGCAAAAGTGCAAGAAGTATTCAGTATTAGTGGTGGAAAAGAAACCATTGCTGGACTTAGTGTTCTTGATGGTCATCTTTACAAGTCATCTGTTGAGCCTGGCAATAAATCGACTGCGGTGTCATATCGCGTTATCCGAAATGGGGAAAGAGTTTCTCCGGAGGGTACGATCGTAACAGCATCGAGCCTGAAAAAGTTCAAGGACGACGCAGAGAGCGTGCGTCAGGGTGAAGAGTGCGGTTTGAGTCTCAATGGAACCAATGACTTTGAAGAAGGAGATGTGATCGAGTGTTTCAGCGTTAAGATGGTCAAGTCTTTTAATTCGAAGTCTTCAAAATGATAGAAAAGAAAATATTAATAGAAGAATTATCATTTTGGTTAGAATGAAAATAGTGCAATTATCTGTCTTGGTATCCCTCTTCAGGAAGCGTCAAAATCTCGGGTTCTCCTTCGGTGATTAAAATTGTGTGCTCAAATTGAGCGGATGGTGAATTGTCTAATGTCGCAACTGTCCAGTCGTCCTCCCATTCAAAGCATCTTGCCGATCCCATACAAAGCATTGGCTCAATCGTGAAGATCATGCCGGGTCGCAATTCCATTTTTTCATTGTTGCGGAAATGCTTGACGTAGGGTGCACAATGAAATATTTCGCCAATTCCATGGCCACGGTACTTTTCGACAGTCGAAAAATTGTACGCATCTGCTTTATCCTGAATGGCGCCACCAATGTCTGACAAGCAAGCTCCTGGTTTACAAACGTCAATAGCATCAAATAGACTCTCTCTGGTTACCTTTACCAGCAACCTGGCCTTCTCAAAGTATGCTTGCTCTTCCTCGCTGTCAAAAGTGACTCTATAAGGGACACCTCTCCAGTCCTTCCCGGCTACACTTCCATCTTCTGTTTCCTCGTCTCCGACGATGATTGTGGCGCAATTGTCGCCGTGTACTCCATCGAGAAAGCAGCTTACATCAAAGGAAACGACATCTCCATACTGCAGTTCTCGTGTCACAGAGGGGATTCCATGACAAATGACTTCATTGACGGAAGCGCATAGTGATTTGGGAAAGCCTGCATAATTCAGAGGGCTCGGATATGCACCGGCATCGCAAATAGCATTGTGAACAATCTCATCGATTTCATCCGTGGTTCTTCCAACCGTCGCTTCTTTACATGCCTTATCCAGAACCTGCCTTGCTAGTTGCGCCGCAGCCCTCATCCGGGTAATTGATGCTTGGTCGTGGATCAGCACCTCTTCCGTGAAAAAAGAATTTCCCGATGGAACTTTTCCCGTTTCAGCATACTGCAGTCAGAAAATGAAGCGTGGTTGTGAATGATAATAAAAAGCAAAAAGTGAGAAATTGCCATTTTCTTTGATCTCGGCACATTCTTCTTCGGTTCAGCGAATCATTCAATTATTTTTAACTCACCGGCGGGCGGGCAATGTGCGGGGGAACTTTACGGTAGGGACTGATTTCATAGCGTCGATCCACTCGTTTGGGCAGTGAAAAGGGCTCATCTTGTAGAGGGCTGGTGGAGGCGAATCCTCGGACAATACCAATGGGAGCTCTTGGTTGCACGTAGATTGTAGAGCTCCCGCAAAGTCGACGACTAAGAGTTCTTAGCATTGTATTTGTGGATGCTTTTCGTTAATTATCTATAGTTCGGGGTCAAAGAATCGAATATATGACGTGTTACTTTGGTCAAATTTTGTCTGCTCGTCAAAATCTTCGAGAATTTTTTTGACTAACTAGACCACATAATAAAATATTATATTATTGTCCTCAATAAGCGCGTTTACAGTTTAAAGCCGCTGTCCGGTTCACACACAGACACAACAGACAGCCACTCACTCAGTGTGATGAAAATCAAAAACTCAGTTGTAGTGCTGGCCTTTAACTCTTTCCCTAATAAACTACCTATGGATTTCGAAAAAGCCACCACAAAATATGAGACTAGACTACTAGTAGTCTACTACTCTAGTAGTAGATAGTAGTAGTAGTAGAGGCTACTACACCGGGAGTCGTAGCAAATAGGGTCTACGTAAACTTTTACAAAGCAGTAGCACGACAGATCGTGGAATAGCAAATACTATTCGGTACTACGAGTACAGTACAATACTTACTTGTGGGCACAAAAAAGTATTCACAATTTATAAGTAATGACTATTCGTGGACAATAGCTTTAAAGCAACAATGTCGATGGATTCTCGACGTAGGATTTGAAAGCGCTCAGCCATTGAGCACCGACGGCACCATCGACAACTCGGTGGTCACAACTCAAGGTTGCAGTCATGACGACACTTTCCTTGTAAATTTCCTCGCTATCAGGGTCATCGTTCGGAACAATTCTGTTCTCCAATGCACCCAGAGCCAGAGAACATGCTTGTGGCTCTGTAATGATGGGAGCGCAAGATTTCACGCCATACATGCCAACATTGATGACAGTAAAGGTACCCATGGCGGAGGCGGGAGGTGCGGATCTTTCTCCTTCTTCACCATCACTTTCCAGGTGCGCCATGGCATTCGCAAGTTCTTCCGAGATTCCTTTGATTCCCTTCTTCCCGCAATCTCTAATTACAGGAGTGTACAGTGTGTCTCCACTTCCAACCACTACATTGATATCCACCGAATCATAAACACGCACGACACTGTCCATCCAGCTTGCGTTGGCCGAAGGCACGGCCTTCATGGAACCAGCCGAAGCTTTCAGCAAAAATTCGTACACACCAAGATCCTCCGATTTGTCGCCCAGTGCCTCGTTCAATGATGCCCGTGTCTTCAGCAGGTTGTCCATGATAATATCCACTGTCAAATAATAATGAGGTACATTGCGCTTGGATTGAGCCAACCGAGCACCAATTTCTTGGGCAGTCTGAGAAATAGGATAGTCCGTGTATCCATCTCCAGCCACAGGAGGTCCAGCAAGCATGGGCCGCTCGGGCGCTGTTCCAGTGTCTACCGATGCAGCAGGAGCGGATGCCTCCGCTTCGCCGGGTACGTATTCCTTTACATCTGCTGCAATAATTCTACCACCAGGCCCAGTTCCAGAAATTGATTTAATATCGTATCCCATTTCTTTTGCAAGCATATGAGCTAGAGGCGATGCAACAACTCGGCCGCCTGTTGTAGCTGCCGGTTTGGAGGTTGTGGCTGTTGTGGCAGCAGCAGCAGCAGCAGGTGTGCTGGGTGCTGTTGGAGCATGAGCTTCGGATTCTGCTGCGGCAGGTGCTGGGACCGGAGCTGCTCCTTCTGGTTTAAAATCTGCAAATGCCGAAATATCTGTATCTTCATCTTCCACTGTGACGAGAATGGGATGTCCACACTTAATTTCATCGGGACCAGCATCTACCAAAATTTTGGCTATAACTCCATCATCTTGAGCCTCAAAATCTACAGTAGCCTTGTCGGTTTCCACGCTACAGAAAACATCACCCGCAATAAAAGAGTCACCTTCTTTCAGATTCCAGGCGGCAATGGTACCGGACTCCATGGTCTTGATGGATAGTAATATTGGACGTCGATACAAAAAGATGAGCAGTAATAATAACAAGATATAAAAGATATTACAATTTTCAGACAAAATTCTTCAAATAGATTCCAGAGAAAGAAAACTTCAAGAAATGTGTAGAGTATACGTTGGCTCAACTTACCGGTGACAAACTTGGAAGGCCGACAACTTCATGAGGAGGATAGGACGAGAACCAACACCGTTGCACACCCTGAACTAAATAAGTACTACTCGGAGGGAAAACATTCTTAGTTGCAGATTTACTGGATTGTAGGGATCTTCTCAGAGTGAGCGATAGACCTCTCATCATAGCTGCTGACGACGCCATGGTTGTTGCTTTTGTAAAATAATAATTGCTGTAACTGGAGTAGTCTAGTGTAAAGGACGTTGAGGAAAGGTTTTCCTTGTGCTTTGCTTCTAGTAGTAGACTAGCTGCCGATGACAGACAAGAAACTGGAGGATAACAAAAGCCAACAAGCCACGTACTTTTCTGAGCACCAAAAACTTCTCTTCATCTCGAGAGAGCAGAAACTCTCTCTTCGTTTAAAGATCGAAGACCTATCTGCGTCCTCCTGGTCGGCCAATTTAGAAGGTATCTTTAAATTTTTGTTCGACTACGCAAAAGCAATAAAAGAAAAAGAAATAAGAATAGATAGATCATAGATCGGCATGCACTCCTGTTTTTTCATCAGGTCCCCACTCACTCTCACTTCTCACAAACACAAAAACTTTGAATACTCCGCAACATCAAGCGCTGCTTTGCACTTTCAACTTTGCACGAAAGAAAAACAAGCGAACACAATCATGATCATACTAAGAAAGCAAGGTTCAACGACGTCATCGACTACTGCTTGTTCTTTCGCGCTGTTCACTGGAGTCATCGTGATCCTGCTAGCCTTTTGGACAGATGCCTTGGTTCCTATAATACGATCGAGCAGACTCTTATTCGCTGCCTCTGCGACCCAATTATGTTCGACGCCATCTCCAGAACAAGCAAAGGAAATGATGGAACTTTTAATCAAGGCCAACGAAGAGAAGAAACAGGCAGTGGCAGAAACAGAGGCCAAATACCAAGCAATTATTGAGGTACGTACAACATCAAAGTTTTGATTTTTGTTGCAAATAGATGCATGCATACGTGATCTGTCATCGGTAAGTCTTCTTACAGTTACTCACTCACACGCGAATTCAATTTCTTTCTTTCCATGTCCGCATGACACACTCCACACTCCAAACAACACACACATGTGTGCATGAAACAGGATCTGCAGAGACAATTGGAGGAAACCAAGAGCGTCATAGCACAATCTACCACTGCTGATGTCAGCAGCATTCCCAAGAGCTATCATCCACCCGCCACCAATAAGGTTCTTACCGAAAAAATTGCCGCCTACCAAAAATTTATTAGTGAATATATTGTTCAAGCGCAACTGGAAAAACAGCAGGCAGTAGCAGCGGCTGAACAGAAGATTCGAGAGGAGGTTAGAGGCAGTACAAATCGAAAGATGGATGCGACAGAAGAACCAAACAGCGAAGGTTCGGAATGACGAAGCTTAGGGAAAGCGCATAATACAACCGCAAGAACAACAATGAACGTCTACAATAGAACGATGAACTGTTCGAAGCCTAGAGAAAACACCAAGCAGGCAGGCGGAACTATAGCTAAATGCTTCATGCCGATAGGTTTTGTATATGTTCGGAGCAAAACACAGTGGTATAAGCATTGTTAAAATCCCGTCGTTACTTTAACCTTTAATCGTCGGTTCGGATTCTCTTTCTGCGTGCCTGAATGTTGATAACCTCGCGCGAATATTCTTCTAGCGCTGTGTCAATGGCATGCCATAGCTTACGTTCTGCCCGGGCAATCTCAGGATCAGAAGATTCTTCATCGCGGTCCGGAATAGCAAGCATCGACTCCTCTATTTCTTTAGCTGATGCTTCTTCCTCTCGTTGCACAGCAACCATTCCCGTTGGTTCGTTCATTTCCGCTACAAATTCTACCATCCCAGTTGCTGCTTCGGTCTGGTCGTTTTGTAATGATGACGAAGGTGTTTTCAAGTCCAAGACAGGATGATCGCCCATGTGATTAGCAATTGGTGATTCCATGTGCGTCGTGTTCATGATAGAATCTTCTTGTTCGCAGAATGTGAGTTCCATGTCATCACACTCCATACGCTTGTCAGCATGATTGGACGGACTGCTTTCAATATTTTTCTCGCTGTTGTCAATATCTTTTGGCAGTTTTTCTTGACTGAAATGCCTACCAACTTCAACAGCATCTACCTTATTAATATTTGCATCAATCAAAGCCTCCAATTCTTGCCGAAGTGCCTGGTATTCCATCGCTTTTCTTGCCTTGGCCTCCTCGATCACTTCTAAATAACGATTCTTGTACTCATTGGATGTCACCTTGACACCGTTGGCATTGCGGTAGCGATACTTTCCACCACGAGTCTTTTCAACCGTACAACCAGTGGATTGTTCGACGAGTCGAGTTTGCTCTTTCTTTTTCTGTTCCAAGTATTGCACAGCCGGTCCTATCCTAGCCAGCAAATCTCGGCGTTGCATGCGCCGCAGGGCGGATGCATCTGAAGATGAGTCGGATTCGTTCTCGTCTAGATCTATTATCGGGTCTGGTAATATAAGAGAATATCCTGTTGTCGAACGAACCCATTCGGCACATTTTTTTCGTCCTGGATCATCCTCTGACATGGCACAGTACTTTCTTACATATTGTTGCATTTTACAAAGACCTGCTAGATCCAGTTTGTCGGTTGGTTTGCTGCCCCCATCGACTGTTATAGTATTCGTTTCCTCGACTACTGTCCCGTTTGTCCCTGCACTGCTGGAAATTAGCTCGTCTAATCCAGATTCACTTGGTAACAGAATACTTTGTCGGCGCCGATTGCGCTTTTTGGGCGTTGTGTTGGAAGATTTTTTTGTTTCATCTTCATCACTGTAGTCTCCTCCAAAATCCAAGGATATTTTCACTGGTGATTCATCTTGAGGTTCTTGTTGAGAATATTGCTTTAGTGAAGGTTGCGTTGCAGCTTGCTCTTTCGAGGCTGGCTCTCGTTTGACGACATGCATTGCCTCGTGCTCAACAGGTGATGGAACATGACACAAGGAACGTCTCTTTTTCGAATCAGATATGTTCTTCTTGGCTCCGGATTTTCTCTTCCCACTTACTGGAAGCGGTGACAAACTGTCACTGTTGGTTACATCCTGTAAAGGAATCGAATTTTTTGTTTGGAGGAAGGACGCGGACTGCCGACGGGATCGCTTGTTCACTTTAGGGGGAGAGGGCAGTGCCAGCCAATCCGTGTCTTCGTCAAATTTGATTCCTTTGAGGAAGTGCCTGCTCGTATTGGTAGAAAATTCTTGTGGAGCGCTATAGCTGAACGACCGCGACAAAGGAGGCATCCTGGGAGGTTTTGTTCGGTCGTTTTTACTGGGGCTGATGGTTGGTTTTGTGGTGGAAAAGTTTTTGGAAGATGACTTCGATCGAGGAGGTCGCTTCATGGAACAGGCAGCAGCTGGACGAGGAGGCTTTTCGAGCGAAACCAAATCGGAGTTAGAGGTTGATGCTCGTGTTCTCATCATGGTGGATTGCTTGGTCTGGGAAGATTGTGGGTTGTGTGAGTTACACTTTGTAGCAGTGTACTAGAACTCGTGTACTCCACAAATTATTGTATGTAGAATGTGGAGCAGATACGTAGATGCCGAGCGAAAGATAAATTCGTTTGAATTCTTGAGATACGATACTAACGGTCTACTAGCCTATGCTAGTATCCCTCCCTCTACGGAAACACGACTCAGTTTCCACTCTCTGTCCTGAAACGACTCTGTACCACCACTCGTAGTTACAGCTGGATTACAAGCAATGCTCGACTCAGACACTAGAAACACCAGAACACAACAGTGTGATAACGATTATTGTCAGCCAATGTCTGGGTCTAAAGAAGCTTCTCGTGGGCCAGCAAGACGGAGAGACAGGAACAGATCAAAAAGAACGAAAAAAAGAATAAACTGATGCGTGTACCGAATTTACTGCGCTTGACTGCAGACTGCAAATGTAAACGTTCCAATAATCTATCGAATCGAATGCATGTACGCAGCTGATAGCTGTGCTATTGGCGGGAATTGCCGACAGGCGCCTGAAATTATTTGTATTTGTCCAATTAACTTCCATACATCCACAAGCACACTGCTTGTGCCTTTGATTACTAGAATATTGTAACTACTTGTTGCATAACTTGTGGTGCATTAAAAAGTGAATCCAAAAAGCAAAACGCAACCTTGTTATGAGCGATTCACTACAATAGTATGGATTAATCCGTCTTGCTCTCCTCGTTGAGAAACTCATCAGGGTCAAAGCCAGGAATGGGTGGTGTCCACACAGGAATGTGTCTCCATTTGGGCGGTCCTTCGCTGTCGATTTCCAAGGCGGCGTTGCGAATCAAGGAGTGCTTTGGAAGCATTTTCATGGCATGGTTCTTCATACGAATTTTGCAGGCCAAATCATGTTGGAATGCATTGTGGCTTTCGAATCTTCCGATCACGTGGTTGCGTCCAATTTTGGCACGGCGTGCCATTTCCTCTTCTGATGCAGGCGGTGGCTTGGTGATTGGTGCATCCAAGGCATCGACCACCATTTTGTACGTTTTGTTGTTCGCCGTGGCTTCCTCAGAGGGTCCATCACTGGCGGCTTTGGCTTTCTTTTTAGCTGCCGGTGACTGTTTTCGCAATGCTTGGCCCTCTTCAGAAAATGTTCGTCGTTGTTGTCTCTGCGGTGGAAACTGTGGTTGCTGTTGTTGTGTGATGGATCCGATTTGTTGAGCAGCAGTATCGATGCTGCGATAGTACCGACTAAGGATCTCAGGGGTATTGATTGCCTTGGTCTGAATTCTTCGGATAGCTTCTCTGGATAAAAGCGACATTCTGATGCTTTTAGTGCTCAGTTTCCTCCGCTTGTTGTAATTAATTTTTATCGGCAGCTAGCTTACTTGCTTACTACTCGAGTACTTGGTAGCAAAGCACTTGAATGTCGAGAGAAGATGTGTTCGTATGTTAGTTAGCTGTGTTTTTGCGGTCTGTAGATGTGTTTCATACGGTCGTAGTACATGCCTTGCTAATCCACCCAGTTAAAATTGATGAAAACTTTTTTGTGCGAATATCTAGTAGCTAATGCTACTACTACTCTACTCTAGCTACTACTAGTAGACCATCTCTACTGTACCTGGAGTGCCTACCTGGCGCCAGTCTGCAAGAATACTAGCTACCGTACGTAGTAGCGGTAGTAGCTTGAAAATAATAAGAATAGCTACTGTAGCTTGAAAATAAGAGATTGCGATTGCGATTACGATGCTCCACACTATTGTAGTTGCTCAGGAATACTAGCTAGCGAGTAGAAAATTCAACCGCCAAAAGCTCTTTTCAACCGCATCGCTACGAACGAGTTTCTTTTCAGGAATTTATAGGCAGGTGGCTAGCTAGCATCCAGATTACTGCACCGTACCATAAAACAACCTTGTTTTACTGCCCAAAGAACAATCGCTTGCTTGGCGAACAAAGAATTGAAAATGCAAACGATTCAAACAGGATTATCTGATAACACACCGTAAAGCAATCTTGGACAAGATTCATTCTGAAGCTCAACTGTCCTGTTTTAACGATGCTTCTTGTCTTAACATTTTCCAAGAAGACGAACGCCCAATTTTGAAGGAGAGGAAAACTTTTGAAGCCGCCCTTTTCTGAGCCTTATCCCTAAAACAAGAAGGCGTCAAACTTTCTCTTCGTCCGATCGGAAACAAAACAAAAACAAATAAAATAATAATAATAAATGACAGAAGAAGAATTGTTTCTATCTAAGCAAGTCAATCAGCCCATATCACAAAGAAATCACAGCGATAACGAGGTTGGTTCCATTTTCCTGCTTTATCTCAGCACTCAACGAAAGTTTTGATCAAACGACCTACAAAACTTGAAATCCCAGCCAGATCCTTTTCCTCCTGTCTGCCGCCTGGTGCACTAAAACCTGAAGCTTTCGACACCACTGCATCATTCTCCACGAAAAAAAAATATCAAGAACACATCAATATGAAAGAAATCGAAACGGTCGCTGTGCCTCATACCGTTCAGTTAGTCCGAGGAGAAGGGGCTGGTAAGAGACGCTGTCCTTCCTCCAACAATGCTGCTTCTACAACACTCATGTCCCCAAAGGTACCAACAGCACTAGAAGGCCAACCACCACCAACAGCCTACAAGACCTCGTCTCCCTCGTCGGTATTGTCTTTGGTACATTCGCCGTCACGAAAGAAGCACCAACGAATCAAAAGAACCCAACTTCGACGAGCTGCAACAACCACCGTGGTTATGGAGGACCATGCTGGGGCTGAATTTGAATTGGTGGCCGAGTTCCATAGTCTTTCTATGAACACGACGGCGCAACCTTCTCTGCTGCGAACTCCTCGCAAAGCAGTCAAGTCATTGCTAGACGATGAAAGTACGTGCCAGACCCCTACTCCAACGCCTTCCAAAAAGCTGGGATCTCGAACTCCTTCTTCCGTCAGTACCGCCGAAGTTTCCTTGTGCTGTCCCAACTTTTACGCCATTGAGAATTGCATGACCAAGTACGATAATGGCATTGTGGAAGTGATGAATCTTCAGAAAAAGATTCATGCACTACTTGGAGATCCTAATCTGATGGAAGTCTGCGAACGTGACTGGCAAATGTGGTCAATCTTGGGAACGACTTCCATGCCGACCAACAACAGTGTCAGTGAAGAGGAAGTCAAGAATGCTTTACGCAACAGCATTGCGCTGGGATTGGAACGTCAGAAGCGTATGGATTCGGTCCGCAGAGATCTCAATCCCTTTACCTTGACACCCAGTCGCAAGAAACCCTCGAGTGTCAGACTTAAAACTGTTTACTCGTTTGATCCAAGTCGCTTCAGCCCGATGAAACGTGGCGCTGCCCCTCCAAGGGATAAGAACGCATCTACCAAGAACAACCTGACCAATCTGGTCGCCATGTTGGAAGAAGGGTGTCTATGCAATCCGAATGCGAATACTGTGACTCAAGCCGACTCACCGGCTCTCGTACGCAAAGGAATGCTCAATGATGTACACGGAGAGACATGCTACGATAGTGATCCGGAAGATTTCACGCGACGCCGCTCCCGCAAACTCTATGCGGGCAGTCCTGGGAGTCCATCCAACAAGGAAAATCGTCATCAATTCGTTCCCCGGACTCCTCGCTCACGTGCCAGTGCGGATGATGACTATGTCATTGGCCAGATGGTGCAGGAATTTATGAACGAAACATTTACCCTGATCCTACATTTCAAGGACAATACTTCCAAGTCAACTGCCCCGAGCACTATTAAAGCTTGGTTTGAGCGTGGACAATATCTTGGAAGTGGTGGTATCATTCAGCCAAGGTTTACGTGGCACGTAGTTCAGAAGAACAGCTCCAAATCAAAGCGCAAAGCAGCATTGCCGGCAACGCAATCTCTAAGCTTTGACATTATCGATATTGCCCGAGTATTGGCTGTTGACAATGTTGATCGTAAGCAATTTCCCTTTGCAAGACCGTCGTCGTGCTTTCTCGTCAAAACACTTGACAGGAGCTACCTATTTGAAGCTGAATCAGGCCCAGAACGAGAGCGACTCTGTCGATTATTGAAGCTATTGGTGGCCCGCCTTGGGTCTAAGCTCATCGTTGGAGACGAAACATTCTTTGAAGAGTTTTTTATTGCTAACATGCCTGCTGACGGTCCAGGCGAAGCTCCCGAGTTCTTTTAGTTCTGAGCATGAACAGCCAACTCCATCTTCTCCATTATCTTGATTACCGTTGACGAGAAGATCTTTTTGTATTTATGACATTACAACCTACTGGGT
>Ga0210054_1003226_pt1 | contig 12392 bp, 9 predicted proteins | sample CryGeymeta201516_FD_185470 | JGI IMG/M metagenome (GOLD analysis project Ga0210054, IMG submission 185470) | Groundwater microbial communities from Crystal Geyser aquifers in Utah, USA - Crystal Geyser metaG 2015-16 (SPAdes) (version 2) | ecosystem: Environmental > Aquatic > Deep subsurface >... | reverse complement strand
ACGGTCTCTCGGCATTCGAGGCGCTCCAACGCGTCTTCGCGGGCACCCCGTTCCTGCCCTCGCCCCCCGCCCCAACGTAGCACTCACCTCTTCCGTCGTCTCGCGGAACAGGTACCTGGGTAGTTACGAATATTGAATCCACGGCCCCGGTGTCGCACGGCCCCGGTGTCGCCGCCGGCCAGGACGATGGCGGAGGATTCGAGCCGTGGCGCCGGGGGGTGCCTCCAACCCGGTTGGCGCGGACACTCTGTGCGTCGAGAGGGCTGTGATCAGATCGAGGCGTGCGCCGGTCATGGGGTTCGTCGGTTTGTTTGGCGTAGCGGCAGCTTACGGGCCCATCGCTGAACGAGAGCTGCGGTGTTCTCGTCGCTCCTCACCAAGTCGCTCGCAGGGACGCGCGTCGGCGGTGGGAGCGGTTCTCCTCACCAGCGGGACCGTCACTTCGCCGGCGGCGGAACGGTCACGCTCTTCTGCTTGTGGCAGTCAGCGCAGCCTGTCTTGCCGTGGCACTGGGCGCAGTAGACCTCCCGGCCGGTGGACTGGGCGCCATGGGTCTTGCCGTAGTCGGCCGCGTCGTGCGACACCGGCGGGCTGTATTCGTCGTGGCACTTCTGGCAGTCCGTGGGCGTGTGGCAGTGGACGCAAAGCTGAGGGGACTTCGCGGACAAGTCGTCGTGCTTGGCGCGAAAGCCTCGCGGGTGAGGCATCTCCAGACCATGACAGCGGCTGCAACTGGCGCTGGGGACGAACGGCTTCCGTTGGCCGTGGCAAAGCTCGCACAGAGCTTCCTTGCCATGCGCGCGCTGGCCGTGGGTTTTGCCGAAGTCGGCGGCGTCGTGAGACTTGGGCCGGCCATATTGGTCGTGGCACTTGCGACAATCCGGCTGCGGGTGGCACTTCGCGCAGAGCGCGGGCGTCTGAGCTGCCAGTTCGTCGTGCGTCGCCCGGAAGCCGCGGGGGTGAGGCAGCTCCAGTCCGTGGCACTGATCGCAGAGGGTCCGCTTGTGGCAGCGGAGGCAGGCCCCGGGGTTCGGCTTGGCTGCCCGACCGTGCCGGGCCTGCCAACCGGGCGGATGGGGCATCTGCGTGCCGTGGCAGGAACTGCAGAACGGCGCGCGATGGCACGTCGCACACTTCTGCCTGCCTCCCTTGGCGGCGCGTCCGTGCGCCTGCTGCCAGTCGGGCGTGTGCGAGGCGGGTTTGGCGCCGGTGTGGCAGTTCTGGCAGAAGCTCTCGGCGTGGCAGCGGCTGCAATCTTCCGTTGACCCGGCGCCATGTCTGGCCAGCCATTCGCCGGTGTGGCTGCTGGGCCGCGCGCCACCGTGACAGCTCTGGCAGAACTCCGGCTGGTGGCACTGGCCGCAGGCGTCCCGCCGTTGGTTTGCCACGCTCGCGTGGCGGCTGAGCCAGCCCTTGGTGTGAAGGACGTCTCGGTGGCAGTCGTCGCAGAACCGCTGCTCGTGGCAGGCTTTGCAGTAGAGCGGGTTCTCCTTCGCCACGCCATAGTGGAAGCGCAGCCAGTGGTCGAGGTGTGAGTCCGGCTTGCGGCGCTGATGGCACGTCTGGCAGAAGCTGGGCTGGTGGCACGACTCACAGTAGGCCGGGTCCTTGCGCATCTCGAATCTGTGTGCCAGGAACCAGTTCTCCTCGGAGTGGGAGTAAGGCTTCTTCGGCCCCACCGAGGGCACGCGGGTGAGCTCGTAGTGCTCGTCGACCTCCTGGAGAAACGCGACGAGCGCTCCCAGCTTGGCGGGCGGCAGATCGACCTTCGGCATGATCGACCGGGGGGCAAACGCGCTCGGGTCGCGCAGGAGCTTCTCGAGTCTCTGCGGGGAGCGAGCGGCGGCGTGACCGAGGTCCGGCGCGATGTTGCCGCCGACGCCGTTGATCGGATGGCAGGCGTCGCAGCGCAGGTCGATGAAGACCTTCTCGCCTTGGCGCGCGGCCGCGCTGAGCTTGGTCTTAGGGGGAATGGACTTGAGCCCTTGGACACCGAACACGGTCACGCCGGTGAGCACCAGAACCATCATCCCCATGGCGAGTGGCCGTCGCTGCGGCAGGCGATGGGGGTTCCGGTCGAGGTAGGGGAAGAGCAGCAAAGCCAGGAACCCGAGACCCGGCAGCACGATGGCCCCGACGAACTCACCGTACTTCCCGGGCAGGTACTTCAAGAGCTGGAACATCGGCAGGAAGTACCACTCGGGGCGGGGCAGGTAGTTCGTGTCGGACGGACTAGCCATCGGCTCGAGCGGCGCGCCCTTCACCACCGCCAACACCATCAGCACCGCCAAGACGAGGCCAGCCAGCACGCAGTCCTTGGCGATCTGATGGGGGAAGAACCGCTGTGGCTTGGGGACGTCTTCCGGCTCGCCCACCGCCCAGGGTGGCGTGATGCCGTGGTGGCGAACCTGGAAGATGTGGAAGGCGACGAGCAGTTCGAGCGCGACCGGCAGCAGGAACACGTGAATCATGAAGAAGCGAGTCAACGTCGCTGCCCCGACGTTCTCTCCGCCGCGCAGCGCCCCGCGGAGAAACCCGCCGACATAGGGAATGACCCCGGCGATGTTTGTGCCGACCACCGTCGCCCAGTACGCCTTCTGGTCCCACGGCAGCAGGTAGCCGGTGAACGAGAAGGCAAACGTGACGCCCAGCAGCGCCAAGCCGAGGACCCAAATCATCTGTCGCGGTCGCTTGTAGGCGCCCCAGATGAACACCTGCAGCAGGTGCAGGCCGACGAACACCACCATCGCCGTCGCCCCGAAGTGATGCAGCCCGCGCACAAGCTGACCGAACGCCAGGCTCTGCATGTACTCGACGGTCTCGTAGGCATGGTCGGGCGTTGGCACGTAGTAGATCATCATGAACGCGCCAGTCGCCAACTGCAGCAGGAAGCAGAACGCCACGGCACTCCCCAGCGCGTGCGGCCAGCCGACCTTCTCCGCCAGCGGCTCGTCCATGAACTCGTGCACCATGGACACGATGCCGGTCTGGTCGTCGATCCAACTGCCAAGTTTGCGGAGGAGTTGCAGCATAGAGGATTCCTTCTGGAAATCTGGCGCCTGACCGCCGGCCCCGGCCCGACTACAGTTCCACGAACAACGTCCCGTGTTCGACCTTGTGCGGGAACTGCTTCAGCGGACTGGGCGGCGGTCCGTAGACCACTTCCCCCTCGCGGTTGTAGCGCCCATCGTGACACGGGCACTGAAAGACCTCCCGCTCTTCGTCCCAGCGGACACCGCAGCCGGCGTGGGTGCAGGCATTGGACAGGATCACGAAGGTCTTCCCGTCCCGGGTCAATGCATAGACCGTTCCCCGCTCCACCTTCGACAGCCAGCCGTCCATCGTCGGAAAGGACCACACGAACTTGGTTGGCTTGTCGACAGGCACCTCGGCAGCCTGGCACAGCTTGACCCATCTCTTTCGCGAAGGCTTGAACAGGGGGGCTAGCGAGAAGCCGACCAGCGGCACCGCCAGCGCCACGCCGATTGCGAGCGAGAGCAGACCGCTCAGGTAGGCCAGGAACGTCCTGCGCGCGAGCTCGGCTGGCTCCAGCGCGGCTTGGTTGTTCTCAGTGGCGGGCCGTGCGGCCATGGTTTCCTCCTTCAACGGGGTTCAGATGCGGCGGTTGCCGCCTCGCCGGTTTGGTCAGGTCCGCTAACTCCGACTCCACAAAGCCCCGGGTCAGGGCGGCGAACTCGCGATAGTAGCCGTACTCCGCAGCTTCGCTCACTCGCTCGGCAAACGGCGCGATCCAGACCACGAGATGCTCGGTCAGGAATTGTCGTTGGATGCGCCGCAGGTCTCGGACCGCGTCCCGGTCCTCGCGACGGGCGGCGTTGGCTTCTTCGCGGACCAAGTGCCCCAGAAACTCCAACTCAGTGCTGAGATGGTCCGGCGGCATCGTTGCCGGCTCGGACAGTTGGTAACCGTAGGTCTCATAGAACTGCTTGACAGCGACCGTGCTGTCGCCCCAGTACCGGCCTTCCCCGCGCTGGACTGACTCGAATGGCGCCACCATCCGGCCGGGAACCAGGAACAGCGATGCATACTCGACCGCCAACGCCTCGGTTCTCTCCTCGGGAGACGCGAGGGTCCACGGCGGCTGGGCGAAGTCGATCTCCAGGCTCTCCAGGTCCGGTCGGACCTTGGGAGAACGAAGGGACTCCGAAAACGCCGCACTGGGCTCGGCCGCGAACACTGTCGCCAGCAACCGATAGAGGTTGCCGCGGCTGGTTGCCAGGAGGGCGCGGATGGTTGGGATTGGTGAGGTCATCGCTCGGTACTGGGACAGACCTGTCGGGCGTCGCAGACGACGGCGCGTGGCGCGTCACGAACCGGGCGCAACAAGCGCGCCCGGCGCCACCCCCTGCCAGCCGGCGGTGGCGTCCACGCGCCCCGCTGCTACGCGCGCTGCAGGCTGACGACGGTGTCGTTTTGCGACCACTGGCCGCTGATCGGGTCGGGCTTGTTGGGAATCAGCCAGTTGGGCCGGACGCCGAACGTCTTCCACCATGGCGGCTCGCCCTCGACCTCGGGGAACGCCTCTTTGCCGGAAGCATAGCGGCCGTAGGCCCAATGGCCGAGGTGGTGGGAGATGGCGATCACCTGCGGATGAACGCCTTCGGTCAAGTGCACCTTGGTCTTGAGCGTGCGACCTTTGGTGCCGTCCGACTTGGAGGTCAGCACCACCTCGTCGCCGTCCTTGATGCCGTACTTGGCGGCCGTCGCCGGGTTCAGCCAGGCCGGGTTGTCGTGGAACATCTCGGTGAGCCACTTGCAGTTCTGTGTTCGCGACTGGGTGTGCACGTTGACCTTGAAGCTGGTCAGGTGGAGGTCGTCGGGCCCCATGGATTGGTGCTCCGGAATCGGCTGCCAGGACGGCAGCGCGGGCAAGCCCTTTCGCTCCAGCAGGTGCGACTTGAGCTCGAACAGCCCGGACTTGGGCACCTTGTCGGGGACGAAACCCGCGTGCACTCGGCCATTTCGGACCTGGCCCAAGTAGCTCTTGTAGTCGTCCTTGTGGTCGCCGTACTTGCCGGTCTTGTTCGCGGCGTTCTTGGCAGGGTTCCAGACAACGCCGGTCGCCTCGTCATGGACGGCGCCTGCGTTAGCGGTCAGGAACTCCGCGAGCGCACCGAGGTCCTTCGCGTACTTCCTGTACTTGGGCTGGTCGGACTGGACGAATATGCCCTCCTTGGCGAGCAGGTCGAACCCGCCGGCTTCCTTCAGCCCGTCGGTGTTGGCGCACGCCAGCCGCAGGTACTCTTCCGAAGTCTTGAACGGGAACAAGTCGCCTTTGCCGAGGCGGCGCGCCAGCTCCATCCAGACATCCTGCGCTGCCCGCGCTTCGCCCAGCGGCTTCACCACCGGCTGGCGGATCTGCACGAACGGGATCAGTTGGTAGGACTGCGGCGCCTCCGGATCGTAGCGCTCCAGGTAGGTCGCATCCGGCAGCACCAAGTCCGCCAACTGGGCGCTCTCGCTCAGAGCGATGTCGAGAGCGACGATGTACGGCAGCAGCGACTCATCCTTCATTGTGTCGATGTTCGCCTGGCAATCCCCGTTCACGTACAGGGGGTTGTGGACATACAACATGTAGACTTTCGGGCGGCCGCCGGCGCCCTTGCGGATCTGCTCGAAAACCTTGTGACTGCAGTGGTGAGTCGGATAGGCGAGCCCCTCGCCATCGAGAATGTTCAGCTTCTTGTGCGACCCGGGGATCGTGAAGTCAGGCGGCGTGCCCCACTTGCCGGTGACGTTCAGACAAGTGCCGCCCGGAACGTCGATATTGCCGACGAGGGCATCCAGCATCTTGGCGGCGCGCTCTCCCATGGCGCCGTTCTCATGGGCGACCAGCCCCCGGTACGAGAGGACGGTGGAGGGCTTGTGGGTCGCGAACTCGAGGGCGATGCGCCGGAGGTCCGCGGCGGGCACGCCGGAGATGCGCTCGGCCCACTCCGGGGTGTATTGGGCGAGGTGCTCCTTCAGCTCGGCGACGGTCGTCGTGGTCCAGGTTTCGAGGAAGTCGTGATCGATCAGGTCGTCGCGCTGGATGATCACATGGCCCATGGCAAGGATCACTGCCAGATCGGTCCCGGGCTTGATCGGGACCCACTCGCTCGATTTCGCCGCGGTGTTGGAGAGCCGCACATCGAAGGTCACCAACTTGACGCCCCTGGCAAGTGCCTCGATGACACGCTGCGAGAAGTAGCTGTGGGAGGTGTGAGCCTCGAGGACGTTGCAGCCGAAGTTCAGGAGGTAGTTCGTGTTCGCCACATCGTTGATGTCGTAATGCTTGCCCCAGGTGAGCTCCTGAGCCGTCCACTTCCCAGCTTCGCAGATGGAGGTGTGGTCGCCGACGGTGTGGGTGTCGAGCGCATTGCAGAAGGGCTCCTGGATCCACTTGCAGCGGTTGCGGCCGCAGTGGAGCATGAACTCCTCGGGGTGGCCGCGATCGAGGCAGTCCTTGATTTTGGCGGCGATTTCATCGAGGGCCTCGTCCCACGAGATCCGCTTCCACTTGCCTTCGCCGCGGGCGCCGACGCGCTTGAGCGGATAGAGCACGCGGTCGGGGTCGTAGACCTGGTTCACGCCCGACTGTCCGCGCGCGCAGATCATGCCGCGGTTGTTAGGCGAGCGGGGGTTGCCTTCGATCTTCACCAGGCGACCGTCCCCGACGTAGCCGATGATCCCGCAGATTGCCACGCACTGCAGGCAACTGGAGGGCACCGCCTTCAGGTCGCGCCTCGTCAGCGAGTGCCGGTCGCCCACGGCGCGCTTCCAGCGATCGGCGCCGAACTGCTCCTGCCCCGCCGCCTCGGTCAACATGTGGGGACGCGTGTGTGCGACTACGAGCGCGCCGCTGGCTGCGCCGAGGCGCAGGAAGTTCCGTCGATCCATCTGTGTTTTCGCCATGGCAGTCTCACTCCTCAGGCGGCGGACGCGAGGTCGCGCGCGTAGTCTCCTCCGTTGGTGGGCTGGTAGTCCAGGTCGGGCGGCAGGCCAAGGTAGAACACCTTCGGCTGCGTGTCCTTGTCGGGGAGCAGCACTGCTGCCTTGTTGGCAGCCAGGAGCTGACTGATCTCCGACTGAGGGTCTTTGAGGTCGCCGAAGATCCGTGCCCGCGCGTTGCAGGTGTTGACGCACGCCGGCACCAACCCGTCAGCGAGGCGGTGAACGCAGAACGTGCACTTGCGGGCGACCTGGTCTTTGAAGCGGTCGAGCTTCGGGTCCGGCGGCACCGCCAGCATCCACCGGACCTTGTACGGACACGCCCGCTCGCAGCGAGCGCAGCCGATGCAGCGTTCATCCGTGAGCTGCACCGTGCCGTCCGCGGCGACGAACGTTGCCTTCGGTTCGGTGGGGCAAGCGGTCACGCAGGGCGGATTCTCGCAGTGATTGCACAGCACGGGCAGGAACGTGCGCGCCGCCTTCGGGAACTGCCCGGTTTCCCGGCTGTTCACCCAGCTATTCCATTTGCCCAGCGGCACGCGGTACTCGGCCTTGCACGCCGCCGAGCAGGCGTGGCAGCCGAAGCATCGGCGCAGGTCGACCACCATGCCATAGTGCGGCCCGCCCGAGGCGGCGCGGACCTCGTGAAGGACGCTCTCGGCTGACACCAGGCTGGCGGCCGCGGTTGCCACTCCCGTCGTCCGCAGGAAGTCGCGACGGGAGCTGGGAGGCTGGACTTGCGTGTTCTCCTTGCCGTTCATGGGCGGTTCCTCCTTGGAAGAGCGAAGCTGCTCACCAAGCCGTCTGGAAGTTGATCAGAAGCTGCGTCCGCGAGGCGGCAAACGGCGACGCGGCGTCCATGTCCTTGCGCACCAGGTTGAGCTGCAGCTTGGCGTTCTTTCCTTTGAGGAAGTAGGTGGCGCCCAAGAGATAGTCGCGCTCGCGGTCGTTGACGACGGCCTTGCTCGGGTCCCACTGCTCGTAGCGCGCAACGACCTGCCAGGTGTCGTTGAGCCGGTAGCCGTACAGCAGATAACCGCCGTCGCTGCGGACGGCGGCATCGTCGGCGCGCACCGCTTCCAGTTCGAGGGTCTGCGGGCCGTTGTTGTAGGACAGCTCCGCCCCCAGGCGATTGCGCTTCGTGCGCGCCGCGGTGGTGTCGCCTTCGGCGCCGTACAGGCCCAGTTGGAGCGTTTGGCCGTCCGGGAGTCGAGGTTTGTGAACCAAGCGACCGAGGAGCGCCTTCTGGTCGTTGTCGTCAGTGGCGTTCTGGCGCGGCCCGCCGTCGTTGAAGAGCCCCACGGCAAACTCGACGCCCGGGTACTTGCCGCGAAGCTGAGCTCCTACGTCGCGCACATCGCCGACGCGCCCCGCGCGAATGCCCAGAGCGCCGGTGTTGAACAGTGCTCGCTCAACGGTCAGCAGCTCGGAGGAGGAGCGCAGACCTTCCATGCTCATCGGCACCTTGTACTGCCCGACGTCCAGCGCCAGTTCGGGGCTCAGCGCATAGCTGATGAGCATGTCCTGCAGCACGTTGCCCGCAGCGTTCACGGCCACGCTGGTCACATTGCCCCCTGCCGTCGTGGTGTTCAGCCCCAGGACCTTCGTCGTGTCGAACATCGTCCGCCAAGTCACTTTTGGGGTGATCTCGCCCGAGAGGCTCAACTCCATGCGCCGCAGCCGGACCGAGTCCGCCGCTTCGCTGTCCGTGCTGTACCAGCTCTGCATGAGCCCCCCGATCTTGATCTTGCCGAACCCCGCCGCCACCGGCTGGGGCGCTTTCGCCCGCTGCTCGGTCTCTTGCTTCTGCTTGTCTTCGATCTCCTGCAGCCGCTTCTGCAGGTCCGCGATCGCGCGCTTGAGCTCGGCGATCTCGCCCGCGCCCTGGGCGAGCGCGCTGCCCCCAGAGATCACCAGCCCCAGCAACCACGCCACGGTCCACACTGATCTTCGCATTGCCGTTCTCCTCCTGCGCAGCTTGAATTGCTGCGCCCTACCGCAATCGTAGGCCCTCGCCCGACCCAGGTCCATCGGCGAACTCCCTGAATCTTTGGCGGGTTCAGGGGATTCCCTGAAGATCCGCGCCGCGGCCTCAGCCGGCGCGCTCGCCGGCGTCGCCGAGGATTCCCGTGTCCATGGCGTGCCGCACCAGTTGCGCCCGCCGGGTGAACCCCAGCTTGTCCATGATCCGGCGCTTGTGCGTTTCGATGGTCTTGACGCTCAGGAAGAGCTGTTCGGCGAGTTCCTTGTTGCTGTACCCCTGCGCCACCAGGGCGACGACTTGCCGCTCCCGTTCGGTCAGTTCCTCTGCCTGCCGCGGTCTGGTGCGGCCTGCCGCCGAACTGCCGTCGGCACGGACGTAGCGATCGATGAGGACCCGCGACATCGCCGGGCACACGAACGTCTCCCCCGACTGCACGGCGCGAATCGCGGCCGTCAGGTCCGTGTCAGCCGACTTCTTCAGCACGTAGCCGCTGCACCCTGCCCGCAGGAACTGCGCCAGGTACCCCTCGTCGTCGTGCATGGTCAGGACCACGATCTTCGTGGCCGGCAACAGCGCCTTCAGCCGGCGCGCGGCCGCCAGCCCGCTCAACCTCGGCATGCTGATGTCGAGCAGGACCACGTCGGGCGCGCACGCCGCGGCGCGCTCGACGGTCTCCTTGCCGTCCGCGGCCTCCCCGACCACGACCATGTCGGTCTCAGCGTTGAGCAGCAGCTTCAACCCGGCGCGCAGCACCGCGTGATCGTCCGCCACGAAGACGCGAATTGGCCTGGTGCGTTCAGCCACCCGACGGCACCTCCGTGAGTGGCGCCTCCACGAACACCGTCGTCCCTTCTCCGGGGGCAGACTCCAGGTGGAAGCGGCCGCCGATCAGTGCTGCCCGTTCTCGCATCCCGAACAAGCCGAGACACCGATCCGACTCCGGGGAGGTCGTCTCCTCATCGACCACGAAGCCGCGACCGTCATCTTCTACGATGGTCAACAGCGAGGCGTCCCGGCGCTTCAGCAGCACGCTGACGGTGCGCGCCCGGGCGTGTTTGGCGACGTTGGTGAGCGCTTCCTGCACGAGGCGGTAGACGGCGGTCTCCACCTCCGGCGACAGCGGCAGCTCCGCCGGCTCCGGACAGTCGAAGTCGACGGCGATCCCGAAGCGGTCGCCGAATTCCCGGATGAATCGTCGCAGCGCCTCCGGCAGCCCGAGATCGTCCAATGCGCTGGGGCGTAGCTCACGTGCCAGCCGGTGAACCTCCTCCAGCGCGTCGGCGAGCTCGGCGCGCAGATTACCGACCTGCTCCCATGCCGCGTCGGCCGGGCACGATGACTCCAGCACTTTCAGTCCCACCATCAGCGAGGTGAGTGTCTGGCTCGTCTGATCGTGCAGTTCCCGGGACACCCGTTTACGCTCGTCTTCCTGGGCGGTGATGACCTTCTGGAGCAGGTGCTTGCGCGCCCGCTTCTCGCGCTCCAGCGCCTGTCTGGAACTGAGCAGGCTGGCGGTCATGGCGTTAAAGTCCGCGGCCAGCTTTCCGATCTCGTCCTGGGCGCGGACGGGCGCGGTCTGGGTGAAGTCGCCGCGGCCCACGGCCCGCGTCACCTCTATCAGTTCCCGGATCGGCTCGACCAGAACCGTGGTGACCAACGCGGCCAACGCCACGCCCGCCAGTCCTGCCAGGATGGTGGCCACGAGCGCCCGGCGTGTCGTCACGGCAATCTGCGCGTTCAATCGCCGCTCGGACATGCCCACCCGTACCGTCCCGGCCCGACCCTCCAGGATCGGCGCCGCCACATCACGAATCCAACCCGCCGTCGTGCGCAGTCGGGACACGTGTGCCAGTGCGGGGCGCTGTGGCCGGTTCGCCCTCAGCAGTTCCAGCGACGGCGGCTGGTCCAGCGTGTGATCCACCGGCGCGCCTTGGCCGTTGAGCACCAACACGTACTGAATCTCGTCGTTGTTCGCGCACGTGTCGAGCAGCAGGCGGTGAAGGGCGAACACGTTGTCCGTGAGCAGGAGGTCGGTCGACTGTGCCGCCACGTCCCGCGCCAGGCTGAGACCTTTCATCTCCAGCTCCCGGCTAAGCGTAGCGCGCAGCGCCCTCCGCGTCTGCGCCGTCACCCACAGCCCGACCACGAGCACCGTTCCCAAAACGATGCCGACGATCTTCACGCGAATGCCCACGTTGAGCAGCCGCGCGGTGACTGGCAGACCGCCGCCGTGGTTCATGAGCGTTCTTCCGCCTCCAGCCTCGTCCGGATGCTGGTGTAGTCCGTCGCCGATCGGGGAAGGAAGCGGTCGATCAACAACTCGGCGAGGATCCGGCGCCCGCGCTCGCTTTGGTGCATGGTCAGGAAGGCGGTCCGCAGCTCGGCCTTCAGCGTCTCGTTGAGACCCGGTGGCACCACCACCGGCGGAATGCCGAAGGGCTCCGAGCTCACGAGGATCCGGGTGCCGCTCACGCCGTCGGTGCGCCTTGCGAGGTAGTGGTACACCAGACTGTCGACCGCCGCGCCGTCCACCAGCGCTGTCGCCACCGCCCGGATCGAGTTGTCGTGACTGTACGTGTAGATCGTCTTCGAGAAAAACCGCTCCGGGGTCCGGCCTAACTTGCGCACCATGGCAACCGGCGCCAGCCAGCCGCTGTTGGACAGCGGATCCACGAAGGCAAACGATTTGCCCCGCAGGTCGGTCAGCTTCCGCGCGGGGCTGCGGGCGGGCACAATGATGTAGCACTGGTACGTCGTCTTTCCCGCCACCTGGGGAATCACCAGCGGCTCCATGCCGAACTCTTCCTGGCCGCGGACGTAGGCCAGCGAGCAGACGAACGCCAGATCGCACACCCCGCGGCGGAGCACCTCGTTGGTCTCCGCGTAGCTCCGCCGCTGGATGACACGTGCCGGCCGCCTCACCGCCTCACCAATGAACGCCACCAGGTCCTTGTAGGCGAAGAGCGTTTCCTGTGGCGAGATGACGGGGGCGATGGCGACTTGAAGAACGCGGTCCCGAGGCGGTTCCGGTTTTGCGGCTGGTGGCCGGCCGCTCGTGGTCAGCGGAATGGGCTTGGCCGCCCCCGAGAGGCGGCAGCCGCATGCCGACACCACTGCGCAACCGCCAAGCAGCCCGCAAAGCGCTACGCGACTCATCTGGCGGTGGAACTGTCTCATGCGGCGAGGAATCCGTTTCGGGACGGCGCGGAGTCGGCGCCGCTCGGACCGCCGAGGTCCGTCCCGGTGTTGAGGGGAGCGTACCAGAAAACCGACGGCGGATCAAGCGCCGCCGGCCGCGTCAGATGGCAGAGGGAATAGACATGGTGGCCCCCTGCGGCAACTGAAGGTGTTTGGGAGGAAGGGGAAGACGGAACTGCAAGAATGGAGGAATGAGTGGCTGCGATCGGCTCGGGGAGCGGAGCGGAACGAGCCGATCGCAGCCCCCGGCGAATGAGCG
>Ga0210054_1003207_pt1 | contig 12445 bp, 6 predicted proteins | sample CryGeymeta201516_FD_185470 | JGI IMG/M metagenome (GOLD analysis project Ga0210054, IMG submission 185470) | Groundwater microbial communities from Crystal Geyser aquifers in Utah, USA - Crystal Geyser metaG 2015-16 (SPAdes) (version 2) | ecosystem: Environmental > Aquatic > Deep subsurface >... | reverse complement strand
TCCGGGTACTCCGGCAGGGACCTACATTCTAAGATTCTCGGATACTGATGGTGCCGTAGCATCATTCGCTCTGAATATAGTAGACGGCGTCGGTCAGAAGGATCAGTTCATAAATATCCTCGGAACGAATAGCAACATTACCCAACTGGAACTTGCTCCCCAGAAGGGCATAGCTTTTGACTCCGGTTTTACGATCGGGGCGGTTGATCTCACTTTGGATTTTGATGATTCGATAGCGACGACCGATATAAACGTGATCCCTGCCATGATTAACCGCGGGGCCGGGACTTTTCAGAATTACCAGCGGATGTTTTACTGGAAAAATGACGTGATAACACCATCCAATAAGGTGCTCAAGATCAGCATCATCTGTCCCGCTGGAGTTGATTCGGATTACCTGAGATTCCAGATTGTCTACCCTGAAGGGGTTGTTAATCCGGGTCTATCCATCATATCCAGTAAAGTGGTAGACGTGAACGGTTCACCGATTAGCGGTGTCACGGCATTTGTTACAGAGTAGCGGGCTAATAAGCGAGTTCCTTGGCAGGAGAAACCTGGCGAACTGGGGTTTTCTCCTGGACTTGCCGTCAGCCTCGCGGTAGTCCGGCCGAGAAATCATACCTGAGATAATTTATACTTTTTCCTCCGGCGTTAATCGTCCTGAACTCTATGTACCGAGAGCGTGGTCTTGAACCGGTCCTGGGTAAGGTGTTGTACGTCCATCTTGAACTTTGGGTACCAATTGCTGTGTCGGCCGAGGCTCGTCTCCGCTGCGAGGGCTTCACGTTATTCTAAGGTTGCGAGAAATAGTGGAATGCTTTACTCGTGGGCGACCTCAACGGTTAGAATCAGAAACCACTTAGTGAAGCCCCAACCGGGAAGAAAGGCCCCAGAGTCCGCATTCGAATCTCAGCCGAGAGCAAGTTCTTGTTGTTTCTGGGGTGATATTTTGTTATCTTGTTCCTAATGATGAAGAATAGAATTATCTTCCTTTGTTTCTTCCTCTCCGGAGCTGCCGGTCTCATGTATGAGATCATCTGGACCCGGTTTTTCAGTCTCAGCTTCGGGGCCACGACTTATTCCATTACAACAGTTCTGACGGCCTTTATGGCCGGTCTGGCCTTCGGCAGTCTCTTTTTCGGCAGGATCGCCGACCGGATTCGCCGAAGGCTGATGTTCTACGGATGGATAGAGTTGCTCATCGGGCTTTATGCGCTTATCTTCCCTTTCCTCTTCGGCCTTTCCTCCCGTCTCTATCTTTATACGGTGGTTCACGTTGACATGGATCCCCTTCAGAAGCTGGTTCTGAAATTTACTCTCAGTTTTTTGATCATGCTCATCCCCACCACGCTCATGGGGGGGAGCCTTCCAGTGCTCAGCAGGGCTATGATCAAGGATCTAAAGGGCGTGTCCTCAAAAGTGGGGGCGCTTTATGCCATCAATACATTCGGTGCCGTGGTGGGGACCTTCCTGGTCGGGTTCTATTTTCTTTCCGGCATTGGTTTGAGGGCCTCCATTCTGGTTGCGGCTTTTATCAATATAGGTATAGGCATTCTCATGATACTTTTCTCCAGAAGACTTAAAGAGCAGTCTGTTTCGGAGGTGGAATCCACGGCCCGTCAAACAGAAATTCCGTTCACAAAACAGGAAAGAAGGGTCATTACCTTCGCCGTTGCCGCTTTTATGATTTCAGGGTTTGTCTCCTTGTCTCATGAAGTGGTCTGGACTCGGATACTGTCCCTCATCATCGGAAGTTCCACGTATGCCTTTTCGATGATCCTCATCGGGTTCCTTATAGGAATCGCTCTGGGGAGCTACCTGATCTCACACACACAGATGTTTTCCGACGAGCGAATCAATCTGGTGATGTTCTCGTGGATAGAAATCGGGATTGGTTTTTCAGCCTTTGCTTTAATCCCGCTGTTCTCAAAACTTCCGTACATCATGCTGAAGGCCTTCCAAATCAACGCGGAAAGCTACAACTTTATTCTCTCCTATCAGTTCGTCCTTTCCCTCCTGATTGTGATTGTCCCCACGACCCTTATGGGCGCCACACTTCCAGTCATCGCGAAAATTGTTTCCAGAGAAGTGCGGTCCGTGGGGAGGTCCATCGGCAACATATATTTCTTCAATACCTTCGGGGCCATCTTCGGATCTTTTCTGGCGGGATTCCTTTTCATCCCTTTTCTGGGAACACTGAACACCTTGAAGCTTGGTGTGGGGGTGAATCTCCTGCTTGGCGCTGCCGGACTCCTTCTCTCCAGGAACCGATTTCAGAGCAGATGGGGCCTTGGGGTCTCCTTGCTGGTCCCCGGAGCGGTACTCTACGGCGTTTTGGTGGCAAACTGGGACCCCACCATGATGGATAAGGGCGTTGCAATTTATGGGAAGCGGATGGTCACCGAATCCGGATACGATAAGCTCAAGGACGGATCGAGAATGCTGTATCTTCAGGAAGGCATTAACGCAACCATAAGCGTTCGGAAAAAAGAGAACAAGATTTCCCTCCTCACCGGCGGCAAAGCCGATGCGAGTACGGGAACGGGGGGCATGACCACCCAAACTTTGAGTGGCTATCTACCGGTAATGCTTCACCCAAAACCTGAAAGAATTTTTGTGGTGGGGCTGGCCAGCGGCGTCACCGCCGGAACGGTGGCCCAGTTCGATGAGATCAACTTGGTGGACGTGGTGGAAATTGAGCCTTCCATGGCACATGCGGCATCCTTCTTTCAGCACGTGAATCAGGATGTGCTGGCAAATCCCAAGGTCCACCTGATCATCAACGACGGCCGCAATCACCTTCTGGAAACGAAAGCCGGATATGATCTGATTATATCCGAGCCTTCCAATCCGTGGATCAGTGGAGTCGCAAGCCTCTTCACATCGGAGTATTTCCAGATCGTAAATCAAAGACTCAACCCGGGAGGGATTTTCTGCCAGTGGGTACAGTGTTATTCCATTTCGCTCGACAATCTACGAATGATTCTCAAGACACTTGCACAGTCATTTCAGGATGTACAACTGTGGACAAGTCATTTAGGAGACCTATTGCTTATAGCGTCGAATGAAGAAATCGTCGTGGATAGAGCGCGAATAGATTACGTCCGAAACTTGAACAGAATAACAGAGTCTGACTTCTCAAAGTATCTGTCAGCAAAAACTTCGGGAGAAGTGTTTGGGCGACTCTTGCTGGATCGCGAGGGAGTTCTTGAGTTCTCTCGGGGCGCGCGTACAAACAGCGACAATTATCCGTATCTTGAATTTTCTGCCCCCAAGGATATATACCGCCATGATATGGAAGACATATATCAAAGTATCCTGGAGACAAGCAGGAAAATAGTTCCGCAACCGGTAAGGGCTTTGAAGGATGAACAAGCCCAAGCTTTATTCCTTTATCACAAGAGCAAGGTCTTTTCAGGGCTGGAGCCATTTCCGAAAGATTTTATTCAAATGGCGCTGGCTTTGGATGAGAACAACGAGGATTTCTACACGACTTACGCTGAAATCCTTTTGAGAGAGAAAAAATACGCAGATGCGAGAAAAATAGCGGAAAAAGGGCTTGAAATCGGAAAGACTTCGGACGGAATTCAAATGATGATACGAGCGATCAGCTTTACCGGAACGATTGACGAGGCTTTCCGGTTCTTGGATGATAACCAGGAATTCCTGCAAAATCCGGAAGTTGAATATGGAAATGTTTTCTTTCAGGCAGGCTTGTTCGAAAAGGCCATCCCCTATTTGGAACAAGCGCTAAGAAAACAACAGGGAGAAGAATACCTTCTGGCGGAAAAACTTGGAAGGTGTTACGAGGCTGTAGGAGACCTGAAAAAGGCGGAACACTACTATGAACTCTCTGTCCAGGACGAGGATATGAATCCTCGGACCCAGGGGCTGCTGGGGGGAATTTACTGGAAGCAGGGGCGATACGAAGAGGCGGCCGGCAAGTTCCTGTTTATGACTCAGTACTGGGATGTCGACAGCCCTGTTTACCTTCGGTTGGCGGACTGTTACAAGAAGCTCAACCAGCCCAAGAAAGCAGCCTATATTCTCGAGAAGGTATTGCCAGGAATGAATAAAAAAACTTGAGAGGAATGAATTCTCACCGAATGTGCCCCGATCATCCATTGAGCAAAATGAAAAAACTCCTGCCAGACGTTCTGATATTCTTCATGGCGGCGGTTCTGCTTTTTTCCAGTTTGGACAGCAGCCTTCTCTGGCAGGATGAAGCCGAAACCGCGTTGCTCGGAAAGAACATCCTGGAGTTCGGCGTTCCCAAAGCGTACGACGGAAAGAATGTCATCTCACAGGAAACCGGCCGTGAATATGGTGATGACTATGTCTGGCGCTGGACGTCATGGGGGGACAAATATGTCGCTGCGCTTTCCATGCGATTTTTTGGAGAGACAACGGCAGAAGTGCGCTTTCTTTTTGTTGGACTGGGCTTTCTGTCGATCTTCTTTTTTCATTTAACAGCGGCACGTCTCTTTCCCTCATCTTGGACCGCACGGCTGGCTACGCTCTTTTACGTCACTTCGGTCCCCTTCCTTCTTCATGTGCGGCAGTGCCGCTACTATTCTCTGGTTCTCTGTTGTGCGGTGCTGATGCTCTATTTTATTTTGCGGTATGAAAGGACCCGGCGGCATTGGGTAGGATTTGCCGCGGCGTCGTTTCTTCTGTTTCACAGTAATTATTTTTTGTGTATCGTCACCCTGTGCTCCTTTCTTGGGACAGTTTTCCTGGTGCGTCTTGTCAAGCCTTTCAGACTCAAAGAATTCGTTGTCGGGATCCTGGCCGCAATGCTAATATCCTTCCCGGGGATGTTTTTCTATCGGTCCTACGGTCTCTCTGAACGATTCAGGTGGGATACGTTTCTCCGCAACCTTTCCTATTACGTGTCTCAGATCAATGACTTTATCTATCCTCTCCTGCTGGCTGCTTTTGTGGCGGTTTTGCTGATTATCATCGGCAAGAAAGAACTCAAATATTCCTTGTGCAGAGAATTCATGGGATCGGCCCTGCTCGGATGGGGTGCTGTTTATGCGGCTGTTTTTGTCTTGGTTCTCTCTTTTGCGCCGTTCGGTTTTTTCCGCTATCTGACGCCGCTGTTTCCGGTGGCGGCCCTGCTCCTGACCCTCTCTGTTTCGCTCCTGACCGGAGAGCGGAAGCCGGCCACGACCGTCCTTTCGGCGTTCCTGATCTTTTCCAATCTGATTTCCGTTCTGCCGGGATATGCAGCGAAATGGCCGCCAAACAGAATGGAGCGAAGGTCTTATCTGTATGATTACCTTTATGAATTGACCCATGAACGGAAGGGGCCCATCGGCGGAATTGTGGAGTATCTCAAAAAGAATGCCGAACCCGGAGATATTGTTCTTGCAACGTACGGGGACCTTCCTATAAAATTTTATACAGGTCTTGAGGTACACGGCGGACTTACAGGGGAGGATCTGAGCCGGTTGGACCTGAGCCGGATCCGTTGGATTATATTGAGGCATTATATCGTCACCATTGAACCCATGAAAGACGGTTATGTGCATCAGTTTATTCAGCGTTCCTTCGATGCGAAAGACTTTACCCGAATTGATCTCAACGTCCCCGATACCATGTTTGAAAACCGCGAAGATCCCGGCCAGCATTTGTATAGGAAACCTGAGGGGGTACCGAATGTCATCATTTACAGGCGACGGTAAATGCTGATGGTGCAGTTCAGTTGAGTGCGGCTGGAGTTGGTTAAGCTGGATGAAGGCCGAAATTTTTTGAACAATAACGGGAAAATGAACCCCCCAATTCTAAGGGAAAACCTGTCAAGAATCGAAGAGACTGGATTATATTGACTCATAAAAGGGATGGGGTATAATCAACCCGTAGAAAAAATATTTACCAAATATTGTGGAGTAGCGTTACAAAGAGCTGAGCAGGCAAGAAAAATGGACCACCCATATCGTTTCACGAAGATTCGCTGTAAAGAATATCTTTCCGCTATTCTGCTTTCCATCCTTTCTGGGTTGAGCCTCTGGTCGTGCGGCCAGCAGCAGAACCCTCGAAATCTTGTTCTGATCACCATCGATACGCTCCGTGCGGACCATCTGACTCCCTATGGCTCAAAGAGAAATACCTCGCCTTTTTTGGAGAAATTGGCCAGGGAGAGTTTTCTCTTCGAAGATGCCGTTTCCCAGTGCGGAACAACCCCTCAGTCGTTATCATCTATTATGACAGGTCTCTACCCTTACACAGATGATATTATCACAGGGAATGGGCCCTTTAATTTCCTGAAACGCTCAAGTATTACACTGGCTCAAATCCTGAAAGAGAACGGCTACATCACACATGGAATTACTTCTCATATCCAGGCGGCCCCTGTGACAGGGATCAATTTAGGATTTGGAACTTTTGACGCTGTTGATGTCTCACCGAAAAACAAGAATTACTCGGCTCGAAGCGCGGAAGAGATAACAGATTTAGCACTCCAGTGGCTGAAAGACAATGCCAACAAGGAGAAGCCCTTTTTTTTATGGCTCCATTATGTTGATCCCCACTATCCCTACGCTCCTCCCAAGGAATACAAGGGATATTTTGCCGATGAAGAGCCTTCTGCGGAGGGTGAAACCAGATTTTACCGGTTTGATGAGAGGAAGTCATCGGCCTTCCCTCTCACGGCGGGCAAGCTCCAGCGGATGACTTTGAATTATGACCGGGAGATACTCTATACGGACCGATCATTGGAGTTCCTTTTCAAGAAGGAGCTCAATGGTCTTCTGAAGGACACCCTTGTGATCTTTTCCGCGGATCATGGGGAAGCGCTGGGTAATCACGACATGATCACCCATAATGATGTCTATCAGGCCATTCTTCACGTGCCGCTCTTCATCCGTTTCCCGGGAAAAAGGCCGCCGAGGGCAAGGATCGGGGCCCCCGTGATGCTGGTTGACCTCTTCCCTACGATTTTTGAGATGCTCAACATCCCTTCGGACTTGCCTATTCGGGGGAAAAGCTTAGTGCCTCTTATGTCCGGGGGCACAAAGAAGAAAGGTGTTGAACGGCGTGTCCGATTGGCTGAATATCCTGATCGTCAGGCTCTTATATCCGACGATGGAATCAAACTGATTATCAGGGGGGAATCCAGGCAGCTATATGATCTCAAACGGGACCCATACGAGTCCAGTGATCTGTCTCGGAACATGCAGGACGTCCAGGATATGCTGGTGGAAAAGTATGCAGGCCTGAAAAAGGAATCTCGGGTCTTTGAACGGCCGGAAAAAGAGGTCCTCCCTAAAGTGACGCCTGAAATGATCGAGCAGTTGAAATCGCTGGGTTATGTAACAAAGTGACGGTTCTCAATCTCTACCGGCGCCGCCGGTATTTGTTAAAGAGGGAGAACTACGGATTTGGTGACGGCCGATAGGACTCCAGGGTCTTCAGGTAGCCTTCCGGCACGGGGTAGTTGAGCTTTAAGGCTTTGTCACAATATTCCACGGCCAAGGCGAACTCTTTTTGTAAGAAAAATATTCCGCTGAGATTATAATAGGCTATTCCATTCTCGGGGCCCAGTTCCAAAACTTTTTGAAACTCTCTCGATGCTTCTTCAAACATCCCTTTGGTGCCATATATGCTCCCCAGATTATTGTGGATCTGGGAATTCAAAGGATCAATTTTCAAGGCTGCCTCGTACGCTGAAATTGCGTTATCCGGCATCCCCGCCTTTTCATAACTGATGCCCAGGTTATAGTATGCCTCAGAGTATTCGGGATTGAGATCTAAGGCCTTTTGGTAGTGTGAAATGGCCTTCTCCAGCCTTCCCTGCTCGTAATAAGCGACTCCAAGGCTGTAGTGTCCTTCTGCGGATTCCGGATCTATCTCCAGGACCTTTTCGTATTCCAGAACCGCCTTTTCGACAAGCCCTTCGCTCATCCAGACATCTGCGAGGTTCAGCATCGCTCCTGTATACTTGGGATTCACTTTGATTGCTTTTTCATAGAGGGCCTTGGCCCGACCAGGATATCCCTTCTTTCGGTAATTGTTTCCGAGGTTGGCAAGGGCCAAGGCATAATTTGGATTTATTTCCAAGGCTTTTTCATATTGCTCTATGGCCTCGTCTACTAGACCCCTCCCGTTGTATATGAAGCCAAGATTATTATAGGCCAATGCAGCTGATTTGGGGAAAATGCTGATTTCGTATTTCCATAACACTTCGCTATTTGTCCATATTTTGATCTGCTGGACGGTTAGATAGCTAAGTCCTGTGAAAATAAGAGTAAAGCAAGTGACTGCGAGTCCCCCTATGAGGTAAGGAAACTTTTCCGAATATTTTTTCCGCCAAATCCACTCACCACCCAGTCCGATGAGGAGAAAAGGAGCGATGCTCGGCAGATAAGCATACCGGTCCGCGGCCGCCTGATTGCCGACTTGTAGAATTCCGATGACGGGCAACAAGCTGATCACATAGATCGACCAGGTGGTTAACCAGATAGGCTTTTCCTTGGGCCACATCCAAATACAATAAATGGTGATTCCAATTACGATTAGGGAAGACACCACATACACCGCGCTTCCTGGATCAAAGTGGAGTGGGAAAGGGTAGATTGGAGCGAGTTCAAACGGAAAGGCAATTTTTTCAAGGTAAAAAACCAGGCTTCTTATTGCATTTATAAAACGGATCAGCATGCCATGATAAATCAGGGGTGCCGTGGCACCGGCTGAATGCTGTGCAACTATCGTAAGAATCCCTGAAATTAAACTAATTACAAAGAATGGGACCTTTTCAAGAATCAGTGGGCGCATCCCGGTGAGGCTGGATAAGTTGAATCGTTTGAGGGGATAAATGTCCAGAAGGATTAGGATCACGGGGAGCGTTACCGCCATGGGTTTTGACATGGCAGCCAGTGCAAAAAACAATAGCCCCAGAAGCAAGGCTCTACTTCTCTTACTCTTATAATTAGCGGCGGTGTACTGAAGATATTGCAGCATGCTGAGCAATACAAAAAATGCACAGAGAAGATCTTTCCGTTCCGCCATCCAGGCGACGGACTCTACATGGATCGGGTGCAACCCAAAAAGAAGAGCGGTCAAAAACGCCGGGAGAATCCCCGTCCCTGTCTGGGAAGGGAGACCATCTGACGTGTCACGTGCCCGCACACGTGCTATAAGTCTGAGCCCAAGAAGAAAAACCAAGACAGTATTTATTGCATGAAGACTGATGTTGGTGAAATGATGCATACGCGCATCCAAGTCCCACAAGGCGACATCCAGAGCATGACTGATCCATGTGACGGGATGCCAATTGGCGGCGTAGAACGATGTAAAAGCCCATTGAAGGAATTGCAGATCGAGCGGACGGATATGGCGGTTCTCTACAATATAGGCCCCGTCATCCCAATCGACGAAATCGTTCCGGGTGGCCGGGAGGTAGACGAGAAGTGTGATCATGAAAATCAACGCCGCGCCGGCCATGAGGATCCGGCCGGAGCTGGTGAAGGCTGCGATCTTCGGGGCTCTTTTATTTTCTGCAGCCTGAGTTGTCATAGCGGTAATGTGCCCTTCAGTCAAATTGCAGGCTCAACCTTTTTTCTATAAATTGAAAGGTAACTCAAGGTGCGCGGGGTATAATCTCTTGCCGCCGCCCCCCAGATGTAATCTGTCTTTTCTTTGGAAAGGATATCCACAACCCCTTCCTGTTCGTAATATTTCTTAAGATATTCGGGAAGCCACATAAGGACAAACTGTTCTGAGTCCCGGCTGATCAGCCAGGAGGCCGCTATGTTTGCGAAGATGATGTATCGGGGCTGATGCGCCTCGATTTCGCGGATCATCTCTTTCTGCATCGACAAGGCGTGCTTCTGGTTCTCCATGAGGGCATAGGTGTAGATATATCCCGTGGCGGAGCGTCTGTGAGAGTAGAAATAGATCTGAGGTTCGGAACCCACCACAGCGATCCTTTCATCTCTTTTTGTATTCTTTTCTATATACGCCGCAACGACCAGGGATTCGGGAAAGGGATTGGAGCCGAACAGCTCCCGGCATGCCTCATCGGGGGAGAGGCGGAAAAGAAAATTCCGTTCCGCATAGACCGGAGAGCAGATGGCCAGGGTGGTCAGCATCACCGGCAGAGCCGTTCTGATCCATGCGGGGTGATAGGTGGCGAGCTTCCCGGCTATGGCGCCGGCGGCGATCCCTGCCAGTAGGGCGACCGCAGGGAAGAAGAGGATAAAGTAATGGGAGCGGAAATAAAGCCCGGGGCAGGTTGACAGAAAGGAAAAGACAAGAACTCCGGTCATGAAGGGCCGCTTAGTCCGCAGATTGTTGTCTCTCCACAAGACTCCGAGGCCCGCCACTGCAAGGATCCAGATGATGGATGAATGGCGCACAACGCTCCATAGATTGTTCTTCAGGTTCGCCAATCCGGAGGCAATCGGCGTGGATGAGACATAACTGGCGGCGTAGGTAAATGTCCAGAACCAGAATCGCGGAAATACGCCGGCCTTTAGAAGATAGAGAAGAACGAGGCTGAAAGGGATTGCGCACCCCGCAACAAATATCCCCATCCGCCCCATGTAAACTCGTGCAGGAGCCGGATCGGCCTCCAGGGAGTGGTAAGATATATAAAGGACTGCGAAGAGCGTGAACAAGGCCCCGTGCTGCTTGATCATCGCGCCCGCTCCCAGCAGCACGCCGCTCAGGAAGAGATATTGCCGTTTCCCGGATTCGAGTCCGTTCAGCAAAGACAGGATCCCCCCTAAGACAGGGAGCATCACAAAATGCTCTGAGTTGGCCCAGAATCCCTCGACAGAGGGACTCAGGGTCAGGACTGCAAAGACTCCTGCCGCGACGATCCCGCACCAGGATCCGTATACGCGCTTCCCCAGAAGAAAAACCAGAATGATGGTGATGGAATTCACCACCAGGAGCCCCAGGTGGATCCCCCTGTGTGTCTCCCCGAAAACCGCCAGGACAAGCGCATAGAAGAAATAGATACCGGGGAACTTCATGTTGTAAGCTTCGGCATAAGGGGGGACGCCCTGCAGCAGGAGCTGTCCCATGTAGGCGTATTCACCTTCATCCCGGTACAGGGGGACATCCAGGAGCCGAGACCGGATGAGTCCGTCCAAAACAAGGATTAAAAGAAGAGCCACCCATGCCCAGGCGTGGCTTGGCTGGGAGGACGAAAGGCGGGGAGTAGAGCCTCTCTTCCATGTATGTTTTTGGGCTTTTTTAGGGGGCTTTTTCATTTACTTCGCTCCCAGATTTGAACCCGTTTCCCTTTCTTCGGTGTCCTGAATCGGTGGAACAACGGTTCTGGTATGTTCTCCCAGTAGATATCCACATAGGGAATTTCCATGAGCCGGTATTCCGGTTTCGGTATTCTGGTGTTCAGATAGTCGCGCATTTGGTCAGCGTCCTTTTTCATCGCCGGCCGGTCCGAGAAGCGGAAGAAACTTCTTATGATAATCCAGTCGGGGGGGGGCCATGATGAGAGATCCTCTCCGGTCTGTCCCCCCTTGATATCGAGGGCCGTGTAAAATTTCAAGGGTAAATCTCCATAGGAAATAAAGACCCGGTCGTCCGGTTTTGCTTTTTTCCCCAAGAATTTTACGATCCCTTCGATGGGCCCATCAAAGTCATGGGTGATCTCGTACAGGTATTCTCCCAGCGGGAAAAGGACGGTACGGGTCTTGCTCCCCTCGGCGTCCAGTATTTGCTCGTATAAGGGGTTATTGAACGGATAGGTGGAACTCCTGTGGAAAATGCCCGTGAGCAGAAGTGTTGCCATAAAAAGTGCCCCAAAGACGCGGTTCCATGACCAGAGCGCCCGGCACATGCATGCTGAAAGGATAGCAAATACCGGGAGCAGATTCACGATATAACGGAAAAAGTACCACGGTGCAAATGAGATAAAGATGACATAACTCACTATGAAGACGAACAGGAACAACATGGGTCTTGCCGGCTCGGCTTCCAGGAGGTTTTTCCGTTTCCGCAACAAAAAGGCAATGAGAGAAAAGAGCAACACCGCCAGCCAGGGAAAACTGAACTGGTTGATGGATGAGTAATAGTTCAACAGATTGGCCTCCACAGGAGACTGCTTCTCAGCCTCGCCCATCTTGCCTAAGATATTAAAGAAGATGAACCACGGCAGGTTGATGAAAAAAATCAGCACAAAAGACCAGAGGCCTCTCAGCAATGTCTTGAAATTAAAATAAAAGATCAGGAAGGATGTAATCAGCGAGAAGGTCATTCCTGCAAAGATCAGGTAATTGGAATGAAACAGAACGGTCATCGCAAGAAATAGCCCGAAGACGGCCCGCTTTTTGTGCTGTAACATTTCAAAGAAGAAATAGAGAACCCAGATGGAACCTAATATGGCGATGCTGTAATAACGGCACTGGCGCACATACAAAAGGAAAGGTATCGAGAGTGTCAGAAAGACCATGGAGAGGACACCCATCCATGG
>Ga0210054_1003202_pt1 | contig 12468 bp, 6 predicted proteins | sample CryGeymeta201516_FD_185470 | JGI IMG/M metagenome (GOLD analysis project Ga0210054, IMG submission 185470) | Groundwater microbial communities from Crystal Geyser aquifers in Utah, USA - Crystal Geyser metaG 2015-16 (SPAdes) (version 2) | ecosystem: Environmental > Aquatic > Deep subsurface >... | reverse complement strand
ACTAGGCTAGTGCTAAGTGTGGATAGGAAGCAGGCATAGGCACACGACCTAATAGAGTAAGACCTAACTCCTGAGTCCTATCATCGGAGACAAGGTAAACTGCCGTAGTCCACCTGGGCTTAATTTGTTTGGATCTTTCCCACTGATGCCCTCGCTCACCACCATCCAGCAATCTACGCACCAGCCGACTCTGTTACGAAATATCAACAATATCTTTAGAAAATGAAAGGTCAGTGCGCTACAAGCAACTCAAAATTCCTTTGATAAGAAGACCCCGACGAATCTATCTGGCTAAAGCAAAACAGTACGCAACAATTACTAGTAGGCAAGTACTCAAGCAATACTAGCCATTGAATTAAATTTCTTCCGCAGAAACATCTTTGATATTTTCAGTAACAGAATGGTGTTCGGCCGTCGAACAATCAAGGCGATGACTCGTCATAAGACCTTGGCAGAGGCGAAAAGCACAGAAGATGGATCCGGCAGTGGCTTAATGAGAAGCTTGACAGGCTTGGACCTCGTCCTTTACGGCGTTGGCTCATCAGTAGGAGCAGGTATCTACGTCATGGTGGGACTCGGAGCTACTATTGCCGGTCCTGCCATTTCTTTATCCTTTTTGTCGTGTGGTATGGCCTGCATTTTGACGTCATTGGGTTACGCGGAATTTGCTGCGCGTATCCCTGTAGCAGGATCCGCATACACGTATGTTTACGTGGCCTTTGGCGAATTGTTGGCCTGGTGTGTGGCCTGGTTTCTTATTTTGGGATACGGATTTACAGCCTCGGTTGTGGCTCGAGCATGGGCTGATTATTTTGGAGATTTACTGATCAAGGTCTGTCAATCACCTCAAGTCGACCTACCAACACTTTGGCTAGAACGTCTGACGGAATGGCATATTTTTGGCGACTCTGTGCCCTATTCCTTTTCGCTGCTTTCTATTACCATCATTGCTCTCAACACGGCAATATTACTTCGTGGCGCCAAAGACAGTGCCACATTTGGTAACGCCATTACACTTATGAACATTTCCGTTCTGGTTCTTGTAATTGCGGCAGGCATTGCCTCGGAATCTATCGAAATGGACAATCTCAGACCTTTTGTGCCCCACCATGCACCCAGTGTTTTGCAGGGAGCTGGATTGGTATTCTTTGCCTTCATTGGCTTTGACATGGTGGCTAGTTTATCGGAGGAGGTCGTTCACCCCGAGAAGAATATGCCGATAGGGATCGTGGGTAGTTTGATCGCAACAACTTTCATCTACGTGAGCGTCTCCCTGGCAGTCGTGGGCATGGCTCCGGTGGATTTGCTTGGAAAAAATGTACCAATCGTCAATTCTCTAGTAGCGAATGCCTACTGCACGCATTCTGAGCAATTGTTGCATAACGCAACGAAAGTGTGTCTCGGAGGGAAACACGCTCCGGACACGATTCAGCCCGCCTTGCTTCTTGTGAGTCGTGTTGTCCAATACGGTGCAATCTTTGGCTTGATGGTTAGTTGCTTCACCTCACTGATGGGCCAGCCCAGAATCTTTTATCGAATGGCGCAAGATGGGCTGTGGTTTCCGATATTTGCCGATGTTGACCCTGTAACTCAGGTACCTCGCTTTGGTATTATTATCACTGGAATTGTCACTGCGCTTCTTGCTTGCTTTTTTCCTCTAGACGCTCTAGCAAACCTGATATCTCTTGGTACTCTGATGGTCTTTACATTTGTAAATGGTGGAGTTATTTTGCTACGAATCCGATCCCAGCCTGATGTTGTTGCTCATCCGCACCAGTACGCGCGTCCAAGCGTAGAGGGCAATCTACAGCAAATCGAAAGTCGTCAAAGACAAAATAAGATTGGCGAGGAGTCAAGATTAGTGGCCATCCTTCTGACCGTATATACTGCAGCGTTGACGCTGGCATCTGTTTTATTTACAAAAACCTCGTCGAAGTCTCTTGGAACCATTTCTATAATTGTGGCAACGGTGGCCGCAATCTATATTACCAGTACCCCAGAAAGTTGGGCCACGGATCGTTCTGCGGGATCTGTGCATGGGCACCACTTTTCGTGCCCGTTCGTTCCAGGCATTCCTCTACTTGGTATTGCATGCAATGCTCTGATGATGGGTTCCTTGCCTCTCACAGCATGGCTCTTGTGCTTGGCGTGGTTGGTTTTGGGATTGACATTCTACTTTGTCTATGGAATTCATCACTCTGCACTCCAACACAACGACAGATATAGCGAGAGAACTCCACTGGTTAGTTTGGCGCCTATCCCACACGAGAAGGTAACGTCGTACAGCTAACGTGGGTCTTTTCACGAATTTTCTTATATGAAATAACACATCTATATTTAGAAGCTGGTTTCACTTTATCAGAACCTATGCGTTCGTAGTTCGTATACGTCTATTTAAGCTAGCAGTGGCTTTGTTGTCGACGTTTTGCTGTCACCTGGAGCGCCTTGCTCCCATACACTGCACGGAAAGATCAATCGCGGACGATCGCCTGCACTTTCTATTATTGATTGTGGACTCATTGTTGCGTTTGATATAGCTCTAACTTCCTTCTTGAGTGAAAACATTTTTTGTGCTATGCTCCGGCATCCCTTTATTCTGGATGTTGGGGGACTGGGGACAACAACAGGGAAGACTGATGTATCCTTACCACGCTAGCTTCACTTGCTCATTCGAACAGTTAGTCAATCAAATCACTGTGTGCCGTCGCCAAATTCTTGGTAGGTCTTGAGGACAACTTGAGCGAAATCATAAAAGGATGAAACAGCTACTCGGAGCATTTTGACTTCGGTGGACTTGAGCTCGCTATAACATAGAAAAGATGAGGCAGAGAGGAGGCGATGAGACACGAAATAAAACCAATCCTGCTATATCCAACCACGTGTCAAAACAAGCACTGCCTTACACTCTCAAGACCTTGGATTTGTTTCCTTCGCCGTCATCATCCACTTCTACCACAGAAAACGTTTTAATGACACGATCACCAGGTTCTTTGTCCACCTGCAACACTTGCATCGTTTGCTCTGCTTGCAAATTTGTGGGAAACTTGATGTCAATTCGACAGGTATAAATGCGACCTTTCTCCATTGTGTTAATAATATTTTCTGTCAACGACTTCGATGGGGTTGTAGAGATGTAGAAAATGATGGGAAATTATGATGAATGTTATGATTGTTTGTACGGCAGTATTTTGGATGGGAAATTATCAAAGGACGATAGAGCGCTACTGTACCTACTTTCATCATTCCAATACACCTAGGCAGCAAGTTACTAATCTAATAATGACACCCGGACATAAAAATAGAAGATGACACCCAGCCTTTCAAAATGACATGGCTTTTAACTATCGCGGGAATTGTAATGCTTTATCAACAGTCTCGAAGATAGCATTTCTTCGCTAAGCGCGCATGCCCCAAAAATTGGTTTTGAGACTCACATTTTCGCTTCCTCAGAATTTTTCCACGACTTTGCATCCATTCTCCCCATCATCATCATCGAAATTATTAAGTAGAGTAGTACCCAACCAATACTACTAGTAGTAGCTAGAGTACTGCACCACCCTCTCTCTATTGAAAAACAAACGAGTCGAAGTGGAGCAAAGTGCCATTCAAGTGATTATTCACCTGACAAAAATCTACTCTACTATTACGATCGAGGTAGGCAGTGCGCAGCCTTGGCGAGATTACACTATCTGCCATTCAAAAAACCGTGAGGACCCTGCCTCCGATTGCACACAACGACTACTACTTGTAGTAGTACGCACTTACGCCAAAGCGAGAGGAGTCAGTACGAGCATTTACGAGCATATTATTATATAATATCCTAACTGGGTACCGTAGTGTTCATCCACCTGATAACAAGAAACAGTACCAAGTACCAAGAACAGTGATAGGTGGTATTCAGAGTACAGACTAGATCTTACAACATAATAATATTACACCAATCCACACCATAATAAATATTATTAGTAAAAATGACAGCCGAAGAATCAACTGCAGCTGCCAACACCACCGAGGAAGAAGATATCAGGGAACCTCATGAACACGACGTCCTGTGTGGGAGAGGAGGCTCCATTAATTCGTGGAAAGGAAACGAGAGATTCCGAAACCTGGTGGAGAAAAGAAAGCGAGTGTACTTGACTGCACGCTTTAAGCGAGAAAAGAGACTGATTGCCTCGAGTATTGTGGAAGAGATTCAATCCCTGAAGCCTCCAGGGCGCTTCTTGTCTCGGAATGCTAAGAAGGGAACTTGGTGTAAGTGCAAGAGTGTTTTGTGCTCTATTAATTCGGTCCATACTTAGCTCTTAGCTCACACCTGCCTACCTTATATCCACACCACTCACTCAACTTAGTCGTAATTGATGATGACAAGGCGAGAGACAAAGTATCTCAGGCATTGAGGGAGAATGCACCTACTATCCGCGCAGAGATTGAAACAGAAATCAATGAGCAACGCGCAGAGATTCAAAAGAATAATCCACCTCCACACAATCCACATTATCCTCCGCCCCCTGCAGGTGCTCCTTACTATCCTCATCATCCAGCGTGGGGACCGCATTATTCCTATTACGGATATCCTCAGCAAGCACCGCCGCCAGGTACGGTGCCGCATCCTCCTCCACCACCAGCACCACCACAACACGAGGCACCAGCTCCCTCTCCTATTACCATGGCGCCTCCACCGAATGCCGCATATCAGCAACACCAGCATCACGCCATGTACGCGCAATATCCCTGTCATAACACTGGATCACCCCTATCCTCGCAGACGCCATCGCCAACGCCCATGCAAGCTGCTCAATCAGGTCCACCGACATCATGTCCTCCAGCTTCCGTACAGCAAACCCATGTGCTAATGCAATCGCCTCCACAGCTGCTGCAGCAACAACAAGAATATCAGCAACAACAGCAGCAGCAGCAACAGCAGCGGCAACAACAACAGCAGCAACAGCCTCAATATCAGCCAGTGCAGCAGTCATCGATCTTCAACTTTAGCTTTGGAGCCTCCGTTGCCCCTGCCCCCATTTCGGAAAAGAAACAAAAAGAGCAACAACCTCCTCAAGCTAAGAAGAAGGAGGAGCCTGATGACGACGACCAGTCAATATTTGGGGCTATGAGTGCTATTTTTCCTTCTTCAATTGCATCTTGGACAAAAGATGCCTTTTCCTTTGCTGGTGGAGCGTCCGTGTCTTCTCACCGGGATGATAACTGTGACAATGTGTCGGTAGCCAGCAAGCCTATTCATTACGTTCACCAGCCTGTAGAGGAAAAGAGCGCCGGCTCTGGCTCGGGGTCGAATGATCCCTTTAATGACGGGAGATCCATTTCCGGTCGCGTTTTGGATCCAACAAAAAAGAACAGGAAACCTCCTCGGATCATGCACAGCAGTCAGATTAGCTACCCTCGTCGACCCAAGAAGAATATGACGCCCACCAACGGAAAACCAACGGCGCACAATGGCTCCTCTACGGCTCCCGTGAGCAGTGTAAATTTGGCCGATCACAGCGAGGGCATGATATCCTACTTATCCACAGATGGAATGGGATCTATCATGGAAGACGGGCCTCTAAATCTTGGCGATTTCAGTCATTCTTCGTTTGGCAAGAGTGCATTGAGTCAAGAAGTCAAGGCTGCGCAGGCTCCGGCGCCAGGAATGGTAGACTATCGCAGGATCAAGAAACCATTCCAACGGCCCGAAATTTCGTCGGGGATTCCCGAGGAAGCGAGTAATTCCATGAGCAATTCCATGCTATCGGTTGTGGCAAATCAAATTGTCATGGGTATGGAGTCTCTGGATACTGGATCAATTGTGACTGGCTGTGACACGGTAGGAACGCCTCTTCCTTTCGAAAACGATAACACCATGGCTGTCGAGATTGAAGGCCAGGAAGTGCAACTTGTCGATATGATGGACTCTCAACAGGACATTCCCGGAGACAATAGCGTCGTGGAAAATCGCACCCCACCTAACTCTCAAAGCAAAGGGCAGATCCGACAGGCGGGCTGGGCCTCTCGTGTTGGCGGCTGTCATTCGTTCTTGGGCGATTCGCTCCCGGGTGCTTCTCTTTTTAGCGGCAACAATGCCGGAGAGATTTCAGCGGCGTCATCTATGGAAATGGATGTTTCGTCCAATACAGAGGATCCGTTCTCGTCTGGCAATTCGATTGGAGGGGCGTCTTTGTGCCGAGTATTTGATACTGATTCTGTAGCGCCAGAACGGAATATCTCGAACAATTCTGCTATGCAACCGCAGAACAATCCACATGTGTACAAGAAGTTTCCATCTTGGGGTTTGACTCTTATGAATGACGCAGAGGAAGGCTCCGTTTCTTTTGGCACCAAGGGTGGCGAGAAGCTTGTTGGCGGAAGCCTTTTATCAATGAATTCGGGGGACAAAAATAACAACAAAGACAATGGGATGGTTTGGGAAACCCAGAAAAAGGAATAATCAGAAGCGCAGAGATGAATTACTTTGTAGGGTTGCTTTGCATTTTGCACGCTACTACTGCTCTGAATATTATATATCAAAATAGAACTATACACTATTTATACTATTTTCAATACGTGTGCACTTTACAAAGTACTAGTGGTATATTGTGCTGTATTCAGCAAGTTCCGCGCTGGTCCATTCCGGAACCATTGATAACTTCTCTACTACTAGCAGTAGAGAGTAGCTACAAGAAGTAATGAAGACGTACTACGCTACTTCTAATCTACCAGGTAGCTACTAGTAGCTCGAGTCTACTAGCTAGTAGAGTAGTAGTAGTAGCAATACTGTAGTAGTAGCTACCAAGTAGTACTACGGTATGAGCGTTCCAGGTACTAGCTAGACCTAGCTAGTAGTCTAGTAGATTAGTCTCTAGCACAACCGATCTTGAGAATCGAAGAAACTTTGGACAGGCTTTCCCAGCCAGCATAGCCGATGACGAGTTGGAATAATAGCCACCCAGGCAGTGAAATCAAGTATTTATTTGGCGCGAGGCTTTTAGTTTTGAGTTTTGAACCAACATGCAATGCTACTGCTACCGTACCTTACCTTCATGATCATGAGAATGCTACTGTAGCCTGTAGCCAACAACCTTCATCAACTACATAGACTACCGACTACAACTTCTACTGCCCGACTGCCCTGAGAGACACTAACAAAAAGAAGGCTCTACCATTCGATTTTTCTTTAAAGTGTGGATTCATTTCAGAGCGATTTTGATTCTTTCGGTTCGTATCAGCAGCAGCAGCAGCAGCAGCAAAAAATGTCACCGGCGAACTGGATTTGCGGAATTTGTACTTTAGAAAACGCTGCTCGACGACGACGGTGTCAAGCTTGTCAAACACGACGGCCAGTGAATGACGACGGTAAAGTTATAACGAGTCGAGCGTCCAGTCACACCGTGTCTGCTGTTGCTTCTCCAACAAGCAATCGTGCGATTCTGCAAGAGAGACAGCAGCCACAGCAGCAACACGATCATAGAAAGGAAAAGGGCAAAAGCAAAGTTTCTGTAGTATCCGGTCCATCAGAAGCAGTCAAACGAAAGCGCAAGAAATGTCAAATTGTGACGGTCCGAATTCATTTGGGGGAATCATTGATAGACGACGACGACGACAACGACGACGAGATTTTGCAAGGATCGTTGCATGCGATTCTTCCTGTGGACGGTGTAATAACAGATACAAAACTTCACACGGTAAAAGTTCGAATCCACTTGGGGCAAAGTGTGAAAGAAGGAAAAGAAGATGATTTCTTGCGTCAACCATTGCTTGCGGTTCATCCTGGTGGCGGCGAATGGCAACTAGTAACAACTACAAGGACACAGAAGAATGCAGACGCAGGCACTTCATCAGCAACAATCCCTAGTGTATCTGTTTTTGGTTGCTGCAGCAACTCGACGCTCCAAAATGCAACATATGAGCCGCCTTTTCAAAACAAGGAGGCTTTGAATCAACATGATGAAAATAACACGAACGGCATGACAATGGGTACCGTCGAAACAATAACGGATGCATCCACTGACCAAATTGATATTTCTGATGCAAAAGCACCTGGCGATTTGAAAAATATATCGATGGATCGGCCTAAAACTGAAGGGAAACCGACAAGAGGCCTCGCCACCAATGTTGCTACTACTAGTACCAGCAGAGTATCCGAGAGCAATAAGAACATCGACAAGACGACCGTTGATTTTTGTGTCGTAGAGGGATCTTTAGTGAAACAATTTTGTTCATCAATCAAGACCAACAGTGATGAAAATAAGTTTTGCGACATTGAGCCCAACACAGCAACAATCACGCCTGGGGACTCTAAATCGTTGCTTTCTGTGCCTGACCTACTAAACATAGACAATGCTATATTTGAAGCTTCGAATAAAATGAAAATAAGCCAAGTGACAGAATTATCACCACAAAAACAAGCCATTGATGATGACAACAGTCAGACAAAACACCTTTTGAATCCTGACAGCAAGAAGGGAAATCCACACAATATCATCAGTATCCAACCAGATCCAAAACAACACATGGAAGAGGCCACGGACCAAATCTATGAGCCCACGCAGGAGCAATCGACAGAGCACAGTCCCTCCACTTCCTCCTACGACTCTTCCACGTTGGATCGGCGAATCCGAGTTACTTGTGCTAATATCACAACCACCAATGCCAACGAGTCTTCTTCTCCACCAGAATCTTTTGAGTTCTCTCATACTTTACAACGTCAGCAAAAGTTGGCACCAACAAACACGTACAAAAACGCTCATTCATTACAAGTCACCGCACCAACTAATACAACGAGCGAGTCCCGGCACAACGACGTGGTTGAAACAAATCCTAAACATATCGAGATCCAATCGAACCAGGCCCAGTCGGGAACTGAATTATCGCAGCAGCATAATAGCTGCAATAATGAAAAACTGCATTTTTCACTGTCGCAAGAAGATGACGAAAGTCAACAAGAGAATGCGTTCATGTACACCCCACCAGCGACGCAGCTCTCGCAAGATTCTGGGGTCGCCCAGTTGGAGCAAGAAACGCGTTGCGTGGGTAGTCAACACGACGAGCCCAGTTTCAGCATGCCACTTGTCAGCAATACTACATTTCATCGGTCTCCTTTGATTGCATGCGAACCTCAAAGGCAGAACGCCAACGAAAATCGAGGTTACGATGGAGTGCTCAGCTCTCTCGCAAAGGAATCCTCTAGCGTTCGGCACCGCCGCGACGCCATTGCAACTACCGTGCTTTTCCACAAGAAATGTGGTGAGAGGACAGATCTACCAACGATCTCGGACGGCACTAAAGGCAGTAACGTGCGCAAGCAGCAATCGACATTAGGATTTCATACAGCTGGAAAGAGCAAGCCAATTTATATTTCGGAGGTGGCACTTCAGAAGGCAACGTCAGTACTCAGTAAGGAGAATCCAGTGGGAGCGTCTGGTGTTGTACAGCAGGAATCTGGTATTGTCGTTCCAGGATCTCCCGCGAAAACTAGAACTGGTTCAATTATCCAGACCTCTGATTCCCAAATAGATGATTCTGAAGTGTCTGCTGCTGCACTCCGGCGTGACCAAGTTTCACTGTCGGTATCCTCTTCTGCCGAACTTGCATCCACAACTTTGAAAGCTAATAAGAGTATTCTGGAATCCTCCGTTAGCAATATGGTATCGTCCAAGCCAGTAGGGTTTTGCACTGCTGGAAGCAGCAAACCTATTGAGGTTTCAGAGTTTGCATTACAGCACGCCAACAGTATCTTATTTAAGCCTGCCAGAACCAAACCAATCGGTGTTCCAACTCCGGCAATGAACGAGCCTATTGAGGTTTCAGAGTCTGTTCAGCAGCAAGCCAACAATCTCCTCTCTGAATTTGCCAGCAAGGAGCTGTCAGGCTTTCAAACTTCTGTGACCATTAATCCTATTGAATACTCTGAGTCTGCTCGGCAGCAAACCAACAGTGTACTCTTTAAGCAAACAAGAAAAAATCCTGCAGGCTTTCAAACAGCTGGCACCAACAAGCCCATCGAAATTTCTGTATCTGCGCTGTATCAGGCCAGCAATTTTTTGTCCAAACCTGCCAGCGATATGATCCAAGACTTTCATGCTGTAAACAGTAAATCCGCTGAAACCTCAGAGTTTTCTCTGCATCAAGCCAACAGTGCCTTGTCCAAACCTGCTAGCAAGAAGACGCAAGGCTTCCAAACTGCTGGGGCAAGTAACCCTATTGAGATCTCAGCATCTGCTCTGCACCAAGCCAACAATATACTCGCTACGCCAACAAACAAGCAGTTTCAAGAATTTCACGCAGCCAGAACCAGCAAGACTACTAAGGTTTCAGAGTCTGCTCTGCATCAGACCAGCAGTCTCTTCTCCAAAACTAAAAGTAACATTTCTGTCGCCAAATCTGTGGGATTTCAAACTGCTGGATGCAGCAAGCCTACTGGGATTTCAGGGTCTGCTTTATCGCAGGGCAACAGCATTCTATTAAGACCAAACAACAACAATCTCGCCACACAGCCAGAGGGCGCCCTAGCTGCTGATTTGGGAATGGATATAGCAGTATCTGAACCAACCGTTCCAAGAGGCAAAAATTCGCTTTTGAAAGCTGTTCAAGTAGTACCTCCTCCTCTATTAACGAAAGTGGCGCGAAAGTTCACTATCACAGACGAGATCGATGCTTCACAACCCAACAAACATCAGCAAACGAAAGATTACCAACATGGCTGCATTACGGCACTGTCTGCTACGCCCTTCAATGTCAAGAGCACTGTATCCAATGTGCAGCTCGGACTGTTATCTGGTGGTGTAGAAACGCCGGATTTTAGCCGACCAGGCATGATGGCGAATGGCTCAGCGTTGCTAGAGAAAACTAATGAGCATCTGCCTCCGCAAGATGCCGCAGCCTTTGATGACTCGAACGCAGCATTGACGAGTGCTTCCTTTAGTGGGGGCTTTCAGACAGCGGGAACTTCCAAGGAAATTGCTGTCAGTGAAGAAACGTTACAAAAGGCCGGTGAATTGTTGTGTGATGTCAAATGGCAATCAAGCAATGACGGCAATTCCGACGAGCAGGGCATTGGATTGACCAACGGCTCGAGAAGTAATCTTCCTACAACGACAGAGCTCCAGACCGCAGGGCGATCCAAAGTCATTACTGCTACAGCTGCCGTTCACAATGCTAATCGGCGTTTCTTGAGATCTTCGGGTTACAAGAGTGGCAGCGATCAACACGAGTGTCTCTATATGCAATCCGATGACGACCTAGTGATTTCTGCTGGTCCGCCCGGAAGAAGTCGCAAAAAGGCCAGAGTGTCAGATATAGGATTACATAGTTCGAGGTTTCTCTTTCATGATTTGCAGTCTTATCCGAACCATTCAGAAGACAATCATGACGACGACGAAAGTTCGAGTGAACAACGATTTTCTCTTGACGAGGAAACTAAACGCAATGAGATCAACACCAATGCATTACCAGCGCCACATGGCGGTCAGTTGGGCGTCACACCAAGCCGCGATCGTGCCCAAGCCGCGGTTGTCACCATATCTGCGAGTTTTCGGAAGAAGCATTCAAAACAAGCAGATCTTGCTGATGCGTCACTTTCGCCGGTTCCCATTCGATTCGAAAATGATCAAATAAATTTTAAAAAGGCTGACGAAAGGATTGAGGAGCAAGAAAAAGTAGAAAAGGAAAGCACGGAGGAGAAACTGCGCGATCGATCGCTGGGAGAGAGGCTAGTATTGTTTACTAATATGGCTGTGGACTGCCACTCTTGGGAGGCTATAACTTGCAAGCTGAGATCTTTTTTGACCAGTAGTGTCATGACGAGCAGTCCATCTCAATGTCGCTTACATGGTGTCCGAGACCAAACTCTGCTTGTGAACAGCATAAATGCGGCCAATTTACGCTTTCAGCCAAATGGTGTGCCGGCCTCCTTTTCCGATGAAGCAGAATGCGAGGCGTCAGACGGCCTTCTGGGTTTTACTGAAGACATCACAGACGCTCTGGTAGCACAAGGATGCAAAAAGGATAGTATTAGTCTGGCATGGCTCTTGAACCATAAACGATGGATTGTTTGGAAGCTTGCGGCCCTGGAACGACGTTTCTCGTCTATCTTTGGAGGACACCTGTTGTCGTATGAGGTACTCCTCTCCCAGCTGTATTCACGCTACTGCACAGAATGCCGAGATGGAAAACGACCGGCGTTGCGAAGAGTCCTCAACAAAGATGTGGCGTCCTCCACGATGATGATCCTATGCGTGTGCCAGATATTCGAGCAAATCGAAGAGAAACAGAAGTCGGGCGGAGAAGATAAGCCTGTCACACCTTCTCCAATTCGTTACACTATGGAGCTTACAGACGGTTGGTACTCGGTACATGGTGTTCCAGACTTGCACATGTGCGAGCGCATTCAAAATGGTAGAATCTCAATCGGTTCGAAACTAATGATCTCAGGTGCAAGGCTTGTTGGTCCTGACGATGGCGTCGACCCGTTGG
>Ga0210054_1003201_pt1 | contig 12471 bp, 15 predicted proteins | sample CryGeymeta201516_FD_185470 | JGI IMG/M metagenome (GOLD analysis project Ga0210054, IMG submission 185470) | Groundwater microbial communities from Crystal Geyser aquifers in Utah, USA - Crystal Geyser metaG 2015-16 (SPAdes) (version 2) | ecosystem: Environmental > Aquatic > Deep subsurface >... | reverse complement strand
GGCATGAAGACACAAAAAGTTGATAAGTTGAATAGTTGATGGGTTGATAAGTGGATGAATTGATAGGAAATGTTTATGAATTATGAATCTGTGTTCCTTTAACCTATAAACTCATCAACCTATCAATTTATGTGTTCTCCGTGGTGAATTACTTTACCTGAGTAGTTATGTCCACTTTACCCCAGTTTACTATTTCCCAGTAGCAAAATAGTAGTTAACAAACCCAGAATGGCATAGGTTTCAACAACCGCAGCAAAGATCATTGCCTTACCTACTTCGTCTGGTCTTTTTGCCACAACACTACACCCTGCGGCAGCACATCTACCCTGATATATGGCTGAAACTAATCCTGCTATAGCTAATGGCAGGCAAGCAAATATTATCTGCCAGCCCTGAGGAATGGTTATAGCTGCTGAATTAATGCCAATCAATTTATTGAGCACCAGAAATAAACCAACCAATCCATAAATCCCCTGAGTGCCTGGCAATGCTTGCAGGATAAGTAATCGACCAAATTTTTCAGGATCCTCAGTTATCACTCCTGCCCCTGCTTGTCCGGCAACCCCACAACCATAAGAAGAACCACAACACGGTAACGCTGCTGCCAACGCTGCCCCACAAAGAACTAATGCAAACCCGTCCATATTAACCTCCCTCTTATACAACCATCAGGTCTTGAATTTATGTAATTACTCAAGTGTTCAGGCTGTAGGCTGTTAGTTTTTGAGACAAACTGCATCAATAATTTCGTGTTTCTGCTTCTTTATCCTACAGTCTTAACACCTACAGTCTATCTACCTGAGTATTTACGAATTCATTTATAAATTTATTATACCATATGTTCAATTGAATGTCAAGTAAGGAATTGCTGGAGATAGCCAATTTTCTATTGACAATGTCTCAACAATCTGTTATAATAAAAAATAAGGTAATGTCGTATCAACTTATACTCAAGTGGGGCATAAATTGCGATTTTTCTCGGGGTGAGAATAATCAAGGAGAGCAATGGCACGCAAGGTGAGCAATAGTGTATACTATTGCTCACCTTGCGTGCCATTGCTCTCCTTGATTATTCCTTACTTGAGTATATTTTTTCTTGACTCCTTAATCGTTCACAGGAGCACGAAGATTGTCCTTCTTGCGACTGTCATTTAGAGGGTGTGAACGGTTACAAATCATCTTATCAGAGGCAGGTGTTTATATTTATGGTTGAATTATTGAAAACAGTAAATCAAGCGGAACAAGAGGGGCAGCAGCTTGTGGCTGAAGCTCATAAAGAGGCACAAAGGATGCTGATTGAGGCAGAGGCAAAAAAACAAGAATTAAATGATGGGGTTAAAAAACAAATTCAGGAAATAGAAAAGAAATGTATGGAAACCGTAAAGGTTGAGACAGAAAGCCATATATCTGCCTTAAAACAGGAGAATGAGAGGCTGATTCAGGAGATACAAGGGAAAGCCGCAAAAAATATGGATGCAGCTGTAAAATTTATTATTGGAAAAATTAGGGGATGAGAATTGCTGTGTTTTGAAGGTAATGTGGGTGCAGATTTTCCTATGGACATCGAAATCGGCAAAATCAAAGGTGATAATCAAAGAGGTTATTCATGGCACGATTAACAGAGCAGGAACAACAAGAGGTTATTCGCTATATCGAAGCCAACAAGCCCCTGCCAGATAAGTTTCGCTTTCTGCTCTTTGAAGAGAAACGGGAGGTGGAATTGGTCTGGAACGATAAGACAAGCGAGGTCTGCAATATCGTGTTGCCATTTCAGATTATCGAGCAGGTGGATGAACCGCGGGCTGAACGCTCGCAAATGAGTTTGTTCGATCTGAACCTCAATTGTAGGTGCTCATTTGATATCCGCGGGTCGGTGGATTTCGATTTTGAAAGCAATCGCGAAATTATCCGCGTGAAGAACGAAGACAGCGGCGAATGGGAAGAACACTGGACAGGGGATTATATCTTTGAAAACGAGTGGCAAACCTTCCGCACCAAGAAAGACCGCTCGCTGGAACTTGTCAGCGTCTTTCACGAATGCGAGTCGGGGCGGCCTGCCTGCCGCGACGCTCGCGGCGCAGGCAGGCGCAAGCTGGCAGTTAAGGTGGTGGATATTTTTGGTAATGATACCATGACAATAGTAGAGGTAAATGTAGGAGGTAAAAAATAATGGCGAAGATCAAAGTTAAAGGCACTGAGATATCTGTTATTACGCTTAACAATAACGACTATATTTCCCTAACAGACATGCTTAAAGCCAAAGATGGCGATTTTTTTATTTCTGACTGGTTACGCAACAGAAATACTATTGAATTTCTCGGTATTTGGGAAAGAATTTATAATCATAATTTTAATTATGGCGAATTTGCCATAATTAAAAGTCAGGCGGGCTTAAACAGTTATAAGCTCAGTGTTAAAGAGTGGACTGAAAAAACAAATGCTATTGGATTAAAGGCTACAGCAGGGAGATACGGCGGTACTTACGCACATAAAGACATAGCTTTTGAATTTGGTATGTGGATCAGTGCTGAATTTAAAATTTATCTCATCAAAGAGTTCCAGCGACTAAAGGACGAAGAGCATAAGTTGCTTGGATGGGATATTCGTCGAAATCTGACCAAAATTAACTATCGACAGGCTGTTACGAAATAGAAATTTGGCATGAGAGGCATACAATATGTTGTCCACATTTCCTTGACAGATACCATATGTGGTATGCCAGCACCCTTGATTTTTAGTTTCGTAACAGCCTGTCGAATTCATACTGATGCTATCAAAGAGAACCTTATACCGCCGGAGCTAACTTTACAACAGACAAGCCTGATTTACGCCTCGGAAGCGGATGTCTTGAACATGGCTTTATTTGGCATGACCGCGAAGGAGTGGCGAGATAGTCATCCGGACAACAAAGGCAATATTCGAGACTACGCAAATGTGTCACAACTTGTTTGTCTCTCTAATCTGGAAAATCTAAATGCCCTTTTCATTCAGGAAAAGAGACTACAGGCAGAACGGCTTTGCAGGTTGAACCAAATTGCAATCCAACAGATGAAAATTCTGACGAATGACACAGGAATCAAACACCTTGAAGTGGAGGACAAATAATGGCATTGCATCCAAACTTCCCTGATTCGCCTTATATTATCCTCGATCCGGAAATCCGCTGGTTTCCTGCGGACGAAGCCCTGCGCGACACCAGTATGGATAAGCTGATGTCGCCGCTGGTGCCACAACTGCGCCGGAAGGTTAAGGAGTGGCGGGAGAGCGGATATGTGAGGGCAACGGACACAAGCAAGAGCCTGCTCAACTGGTGGTTCAAAACTTCGCATCTTTTGCTACGAGCCGATGGCGTAATGAACGAGTTCCAATATTACTTTGCCCAGCGTGAGGCGTTGGAGACGATTATACTCAAGTGGGGCATAAATTGCGATTTTTTCGGTGAGGATTAATCAAGGAGAGCAAGGCGTGAAGGTGAGCAATAGTGTACTATTGCGAACCTGAACAACACAGCTATCGTTGATTAAGACCAGCGAAAAACGCAATTTATGCCCCACTTGAGTATATCTATCTGCATGATGTGGTGGGCGTGCAGGATAAGTACGACCTGATGCGATTTGATAGTTCTGACGCCATTTCTACTGGCATGTTTGACGAGACCTGGCGGCGCTTTGTGATTAAAATGGCGACCGGCACAGGCAAGACGAAGGTGCTGAGTCTCGTTCTGGCCTGGAGTTTTTACCACAAGTTGTATGAGCCGGAGTCGCAGCTTGCGCGCAACTTTCTGGTGATCGCCCCCAACATCATCGTGCTGGATCGCATCTACAAGGATTTTCAGGGCCTACGCATCTTTTTGAAAGACGACCCGGTCTTGCCCGACAACGGTGTGGGCGGACGCAATCCGTGTCTCTGTGGTGAGTAGTTACGAAAAAAACATAACTATTATGCCTACTAAATAATTACGACAGGGGTACCATTATGGCTATTAGTCAAATGAAAAAATTTCAGCTTTCAGGATATTATCCACTAAGAGAAAGGGTAATTGATACTATGATGAGCTTAGGTTGTGTCCATATCGAAAATGCCCGGGATGAAATGAAGGAGGAAAAATCGGGTTCGATGCTTCAACCAACCCCTAACTCCTTAAGTGAAATAGGCATTCAAACAAACGATCTTGAAGAAAGTTTGAGCCAATTAGAATATATTATCAATTTTACAGCCAGCTCTCTGGAGGGGCAGAAGGGCTTATTAGCCATGCTTTCTCCTGCTGAATTAATGATGACATCTCAGGAAATAGAGAATATCAGACAAAAAACAGATATCAGCCAGCTCTATTCTCAATGTCTGGAGCTGGAAAACAGGATGATGGGTCTGCAATTGGAAAAATCTAAAAAGCAGGATCTATTGGTTGAACTGTCTCCATGGCAGAATTTGGATGCTGGCTTGCAGAATTTACAGGATATGTCCATGGTTACAAGCCAGCTAATTATAGCCAAAAAAGGGGTGTTGCCTGAGATTCAGAAAGAGATTAGTAAATTAACAACAGGCTTTGAGCTACAGGTAATACGAAAAAGCAATACTATGGACTATCTTTTTTTGCTGATGTTAAAGGAGGATGCCTCCAAAATTCTTGCCATTCTTAATCATTATGGGTGTAAACTAATCAGGTTTGAGGGTATTGCCGGCAAACCAGCTGAGGTGATGCGACAGATACAGGTAGAAATTTCTACAATAGATGAAGAATATGTTAGCATAAAGAAGGAATGCAGGAATTTTACTAAGAATGAACGGGACAAAGCCCTTGTTTTGTATGACCTTGTCTTTGAGAATATCCAAAAAGGACAGATACAGGCTAAATTTGCCCATACCAGAGAAGTCTTTTTTATTAAGGGTTGGATTCGAGCAAAAGATGAGATATTTATTAAAAGAGAAATAGAGAAAATATCACCAGAATTAGAGATTGTTACCCTTCCTTGTTTGAAGGATGACTGCCCCCCAATTGCCTTAGAAAATAATGCTTGTGTTTCTCCTTTTGAGTTTGTGACAACACTTTATGGTAGGCCTCATTACCGTGAATTCGACCCAACGCCATTTCTTGCCCCATTCTTTGTTATATTTTTTGGGTGTTGCATTACAGATGCAGGTTATGGGATGATATTAACAGCCATTTCCCTCTTTATCCTGAAAAAATTTAAGCCAACAGGGGGGGGGGCAAGATTAGTCAAGATGCTATTATGGTGTGGCATCTCCACAATAGCTATTGGGGCAATAACTGGCGGCTGGTTTGGGATTGAGATGTCTGTTTTGCCTCAACTGTTTCAAAAAATAGTTATTATTAATCCTATAGAAAATCCTCTTGATATGTTGAAGTTGGCTCTGGGGCTTGGAATTATCCAGATATTTACAGGCATTACGATTAAAGCATGTAGCAATATTCGTGACAAAATGTTCTTAAATGTCTTATTGGATCAGGTATCATGGCTCGTTTTTCTTATTTTTCTTTTACCCATGGGCTATAGCTTTATTTTGGGTGGCAAGGTGTCTCCGGAGATAGCCGCAGTGGCAGGTAAAGGGGCATCTATTATGGCCATTGTCCTTATCCTTACTCAAGGCAGGGCAAATAAGGGAATCCTTGGTAAGCTGTTTGGTGGGGTTATCAGCCTGTATAATGTGGTTGGCTATTTTGGTGATGTGCTTTCTTATGCTCGATTGCTTGCCCTGGGGCTGGCTACAAGTGCAATTGCCATGACCATTAATGGGGTGGCAAAAATGACTACAGAGATACCATACCTCGGTTTCGTTCTGGCCGGGCTTATTCTTATCGGTGGGCATACCTTTAATATTGTTATAAATACCCTCAGCGGGTTTGTGCATTCAAGCAGATTGCAATTCTTAGAATATTTCTCGAAATTTTTCGAGGGTGGAGGGAAGGAATTTCAGCCGTTTGGAAGAAAGAATAAATATATATACTCAAGTGGGGCATAAATTATCAGGAGTCTTAGAAATAGTAATACGGCTCAATTCCCCCTTCCAACAAATCTCTGTATTCTTACCAATGCCTCTTCAATATTTTCCAGAGAAGTGGCATATGAACATCGGATATAGCCGCTGCCACAATCACCAAACACATTTCCCGGGACAACAGCTACCTTTTCTTCAAAAAGCAACTTTTCCGCAAAATCCTCAGAGCTCAAGCCTGTAGATGTTATAGAAGGAAAAGCGTAGAAAGCACCCTCTGGCATAAAACAGTCTAGTCCTATTCTGTTAAATCCATTAACGATTAATCTTCGGCGACGGTTGTATTCATCCCGCATCTTTTCCATCTGTGCCTTTCCATTTTTAAGTGCCTCTACAGCTGCCATCTGGCTGACAATAGACGCACAAAGCATACTGTATTGATGAATCTTGCACATTGCGGAAATAATATCCTTGTGCCCGGCTGCATATCCAACCCGCCAGCCGGTCATGGCGTATGCCTTGGAAAAACCATCCAGAAGAATAGTCCTGTCCCTCATCCCCGGCAAAGAGGCAATGGATGTAAATGGTTGATCATAGGTAAGAAGTCCATATATTTCATCTGAGATAACCAATAGATTATGTTTTTTTATTACCTTTGAAATACCTATGAGTTCATCTCTGTTTAATGCTGTGCCAGTGGGATTGGATGGATAGGAAATGAGGAGAGCCTTTGTTTTTGGCGAGATGGCAGTCTCTATCTGGTCAGGTGTAACCTTAAACCCTGTATCCATGGTAGGAATAATTACAGGGACACCACCAGCAAGAATAGTGCATGATTTGTACGAAACATAGCAGGGCTCAGGAATGATGATTTCATCCCCTGGATTAATAATTGCCCTCAATATCAGGTCAAGTGCCTCACTCACACCAACCGTAACAAGTATTTCGTCCTCCTGAGAATAGGTAAGATTATAATCATAGTAAAGCCTTTTGCTGATTGCCTCACGAAGCTGGGGTGAACCAGCATTTGATGTATACGATGTATATCCCCGCTCAATAGCATAAACAGCTGCCTCACGGATATGCCATGGTGTAACAAAATCAGGCTCTCCCACTCCAAGTGAGACAACCCCCTCCATTGTTGCAATCAAGTCAAAGAATTGCCGTATCCCAGAGGGTGGGATGGTATTAACTTTGTGTGAAATAAAATCTTTCATGGTTATAACTCCCTGGAGTGCCAAAGCTTTCCGATATAAATTACAGTGTCATCGCCAGCCTTTTATCCATTGTTTCTTCCTCAATGATTTTGCCATCGAGCTTATATTTTTTGAGTAAAAAGTGTGTGCCTGTGCTTTGGATATGAGGCAGGGGAGACAATTTTTCAGCTACAAAATAAGCCAATTCCTTCATGCTTTTCCCCTCTACAACCACAGCAAAATCATAATCCCCAGCCATAAGATACATGGAATGAACCTCTGGAAAGTTGTATATCCTTTTGGCAATGGCGTCAAATCCAGTATTCTTTTTAGGGATCACTCTGACCTCGATAAAGGCATAAACCTTTTCCTCATCCGTTTTTTCCCAATCAATAATCGTTTTATACTGAAGAATAATCTCTTTTTTTTCAAGATTCTCGACCCTTGATTTCACATCTTCCTCATCTAAAGCAATCATAAGGGCAATCTTTGCCAGAGGAATCTTGGCATCCTTCTCCAATATCTCTAATATTTCCCTATCCTTTGTGTCCATTTTTTACCTCCTGATATTCGTAGTAACCCCATTCATGGGGTTGTGGGTGGGGGTTTCCTTACCCACCAGCAGGAACATTGCCGTTGTAGGAAGCAAAGAACCGCATGGATGCGGTCACTACAAACCCCTACCATTTCATATACGGCTTTTCCGTCCTTGTCCTTTCAATCAGATCTTTCGCCTTCCCCCTTGAGTCACAGACAAAGATAATATTTTTCCCCATCCATTGAAACCTGTAAAAAACTCTGACAATAAGCACAATATCTCCAGAATTTACCTTTATTATATTTGAGGTTACACCATTTTTTTCAAGAAACTTTCTGGCATCCTCAGAGTCTTTTACACATTTTACAGCTATAATTTCATGCTTTTTTACGCCAGGGAGATCTCGGGCATAGCTTGAAACATTCTTTTTAGCCCTGAAAATTTGCTTTGACTCTACTTTAGAACAAGCAGAGAAAAAAGTAAGCAATATTATCAGGACAATTAACCGTTGTATCATTATTATCTCTCCATGGGAAAATGGGGACAGCACCCTTGGGAAAATGGGGAAAATGGGGACAGCGCCCTATTTTTTCTTCTAAAAATAGGGCGCTGTCCCCATTTTCCCGGCGCTGTCCCCATTTTCCCAAGGGCGCTGTCCCCATTTTCCCCCCATTTTCCCCATATTTCTCATCAGCAATATAATATCACAATTATATCAAAAAATCAAGTAAAATGTTGACAAAAAATATTGGAAAACCAGGGGCAACGACAATACTGTCCGGCACGATTCTTGCTTGTAATTTTGGGTATTAACCTAAAATGGGGAAAAATATGGTGCTGTCCCCGTTTTTCCCTAAATGAGAATTGCGGGACACGACACTACAGCATATCACCTGGATCCATATCCAGAACAACATCCACCCCATTTGGCAAGGATAATTCCTGAATGCTTTTTAATGCTAACTGACGCATTTGCTGTATTTTTGAGGACTTAAGAAGGATGTGATAGCGATAATATCCCTGTATCTTTGATAAGGAGCAGGGAGCTGGTCCAAGAATAAGAATATCATTATCTGGATTATTCATCTTGAGTTGACCGGCTACCATCATAGAGATTTGACAAGATTGGTCTTGATTCTTTCCACGAATAAGGATGTTCATCAGGCGGGTAAATGGTGGGTAGCGAAGTTGTTGCCGAAATTCTATTTCTTGATTGTAAAACCCCTGATAGTCATGCTTTTCAGCGGCATGGATGCTGTAGTGTTGTGGAGAATATGTCTGAATAATTACCTCGCCTGGAATCTGTCCTCTACCTGCCCTGCCTGCTACTTGAGTCAGCAGGCTAAAGGTCTTCTCGCAGCTTCTGAAATCAGGTATATTCAGCCCAACATCGCTTGAGACAACGCCAACAAGGGTAACAAGAGGAAAATCATGTCCCTTGGCAATCATTTGTGTGCCAACCAGAATATCTAATTTTCCTGTCCTGAAGTTATTTAATATGTATTCATATGACCCTTTTGTTGAGGTTGTATCTACATCCATTCGGGCAATTTCTGCCTTTGGGAATAATCGATGAAGCTCTTCAACCACCTTTTGCGTACCAATGCCAGAGTATCGAATATCCTCACCATGACATTTTGGGCAAGATTGTGGGGCAGGTTGAGAATAATCACAATAGTGGCACTTGAGCTTTTTATCAGTAAGGTGATAGGTCAGGGTAATCTCGCAATTTGGACATTTCATAATATCCCCACAACCCCTGCATTGAATAAATGGGGCAAACCCACGGCGATTAAGGAAAATCATTACCTGTTGTTTATCCTTAACCCGTTGAGCAATGGCTTGTTGCAGTCTGGCACTAAAAATCCCTTTTTCTTCCCTCATGTCTATTATCTCTACCATTGGCATTGGTCTGTCATCCACACGAACAGGAAGGGCTAAATAATGATATTTTCCTGTTTTGGCGTTATAAAAAGATTCCATGGCTGGGGTGGCACTGCCAAGAATAATCGTAGCATTTGTATATTTTGCCCGCATTACCGCTACATCACGGGCATGGTATCTGGGGGCAGGATCAAATTGTTTATAAGATGAATCATGTTCTTCATCAACAATTATCAACCCAAGCCTGCTTAAAGGGGCAAAGACAGCCGACCGTGCCCCAATAACAATCTCTGCCTCTTCCTTTAACACCCTTTGCCACTCATCATACCTCTCGCCATCAGAAAGCCCGCTATGTAATACAGCTACCCTCTGTCCAAATCTTGAGACAAACCGTTCCACTGTCTGTGGGGTCAGGGAAATTTCTGGAACAAGCACAAGACTCGTTTTGCCAATAGCCAATACCTGCTCAATTGCCTGAAGATAAACCTCTGTCTTTCCGCTTCCTGTTACACCATGAAGCAAAAAAACACCAAATTCTTCTGCCTTAATATTTGCAGATATGGACTGAAAAGCCATTGTTTGATGTGGGGTAGAGGAATAAGGGGATGGGCATGGAGGGGATAAATGCTTGTGCGGACACCGATATTCCTGTTGGTAGCAAATGGTCAGGAAACCATGCTTGATAAGGGTATTTATCGGGGATTGGCTCACGCTAATGCGATCCATGACTTCTTTTAAGGGCATATCACCAACAGATTTTAATAACCCTATTATTTCAACCTGTGCTTTGGATAATTTTACACCATCAGTCTCTGCTGATAAATTCAGCCGTAGCATCTTCACCATTTTAGTCCGAAGTTGAGAATTATAAGGCACTGCTGCTGCTAACACCTGTCCCCAGCTTGAAAGGTAATAGGTGGCTATCCATTTGGTAAGCTGCATTAATTCTGAGGAAATAACCACCTGTTCATCTATAACCTCAATAATATCCTTTAGCTGATAATCAACGGGGCAAGGCTTGGATATGCCAACAATATAGCCAACCGCATGCCTTTTCCTTCCAAATGGTGCCATGACTCTTTTGCCAACAGCCACCTTGTCTCTTAAATTATCAGGCACTGTGTAGGTAAATATCCTGTCAATGGGTAGGTTAAATACAATATTAAGGAACATATAGATTATCATCCTTTTATGCCCCACTTGAGTATACATTATTTTATTCTTATCGGTATACCAGCAATTACAGCATACACCTCTTTGGCAACATTGCTAATAAGTTGATTGGTCTCCCCCAGAATATCAGTAAATACCCTTGCCAATCTATTTGGAGAGATACCACCAAGCCCAACCTCATTTGAGACAATAATAATATCATTGTTTATTTCCCTTAAAGTCTCAATCAATTCCATCATCTTTTTACAAATATCCTCATAGCTCATCCCATCTAATAACAGATTTGATACCAAAAATGTCAAACACTCTATCAATATAACATTATCATCAGGAATAGTCAACAAAACCTTAGCCACATCCCTTGACTCTTCAATCACCATCCACTCTTTTGGTCTGGATGCCTTGTGCTTTTCCACCCTTTCTGTAGTTTCATCATCCAAGGGAACACAAGTAGCAATATAAGCTACCCTTTTATTTTTTTCCTTAGCAATCTGGCAGGCAAATCTACTCTTTCCAGAACGGATACCGCCAATGATAAAGGTGATCACAAGACAATACCTCCGGTTATAATTCACCACGGAGACACAGAGACACAGAAGAAGAATAAGAGTATTCATAGACAGTCACACAACGGGAAACAACCCTATGAATATCTATACTTCGTTATATCTCCGTGCCTCTGTGTCTCCGTGGTGAATTTCTGCTCTTTGCTTTCGTAATCTCTCCACCACATCCATTGAAACCCTTACAGTTCCCATCATTATTTGCCCCCTGGCTGTACCGTGACAATCCGATCCACCGGTAACCAATAATCTATGCTTTTTTGCCAATTTTTCATAATGACTCCATATCGGCAAGGGATGTGCAGGGTGATAAGCCTCAATTCCTTTGATACCCAACCTAACCAATTCAGGAATAATCTCATCACAACCAGAAACCCCTGGATGTGCCAGAACCGGTACACCGCCTGCCTCCCGGATTATCCTTATTGCCTCCTCGGGCTGAATACTTACCCTTTTCACACAACATGGCTTATCATGTCCAAGATATAGATTAAAAGCCTCCTGTACAGAGTCAACAATATTTTCCTCACGAAGAACAGTGGCAAGATGAATACGGCCAACCGATCCCTTGCCTGCCACCTGAAACACCCTTTGACTATCAATTTTTATATTTAGAGAGGCAAGCCGTTCAACCATATTATATATTCGTGATATTCTTGCCCTTCTGAAAGCCTCTAATCTTTCATTAAAGCGTAAATTATCTATATCAATAAAATACCCTAAGATATGGATCTCATGCCGTTGAGTAACAGCATTCAACTCAATACCGGGGATAACCTCTATTAAGTTAGAAGCATACCCCATGGCTTCCCTGACACCATCAATCGTATCATGATCACAAATAGATATTGCCTTTAGCCCCATTCCCTTTGCACATGTAACCACCTCATACGGAGAAAGCGTAGAATCTGAAAACAATGTATGAATATGTAAGTCTGCATCCACTTTTTTTAATCTCCCCGAATTTTATAATTCCTGCTGATTACTGATAATGCTTGTTTCTTTGTAACTACTCAGCTATCAAGAGATAACTACGAATCGACAGGATCCTTCTTCTCCTTGTCATTCTGGCTTGTCCAGAATCCTTCTTCTTATCCGATCACATCTGTCGTACTCAACAAAGAAGGATTCCCGACAAGCGGGAATGACAGATCACAGAGGG
>Ga0210054_1003184_pt1 | contig 12514 bp, 10 predicted proteins | sample CryGeymeta201516_FD_185470 | JGI IMG/M metagenome (GOLD analysis project Ga0210054, IMG submission 185470) | Groundwater microbial communities from Crystal Geyser aquifers in Utah, USA - Crystal Geyser metaG 2015-16 (SPAdes) (version 2) | ecosystem: Environmental > Aquatic > Deep subsurface >... | reverse complement strand
GATTCAGGGCGGATTGAATATCCTTACCAAACAGACTGCCCCTTACCGCAGGATCAGCGGCAGGTAAATCCGGTTCGGGGCGAAGTCCGTGTACAGGTACGGCGCGGTGATATAAACCGCCTGCGCTTGTTGCGTGACCAGGGTGGCGCCGCTCTCGTCGGTGAGCAGGACGTTGGTCAGGGTGTAGGGCCCGTTGCGTTGCGAGGCAAAGATGTCGGCCCCGTCAAACCGCAGCGACAGGGTGGTTGCGCCGGCAGTCACATCCTGGATCGTCAGCGCGTGCGCCACGAAGTTGCCGCTCCCATCCACCAAATCCGCCGACAACCCCACCGTGCCGCTGACCGTTGCATTGACGCCCACCGTGACGTTCAGGTCTGGGGCCGCGAGGGAATCGCTGTAGTTGTTGGTGAGGGTGAAAGTGCCTGGCGAAATCTGGAAGGCCAGACTCGTACCCCGCTCGAAGGACAGACTGCCAGCGGTCGTGCCAGTGGCAACCAGGCGCACTTCGGCGTAACCGGGCGCGGCTGGCACGGTGTAAGAAGCCTGATACTGCCCGCCGCCGAACGAGAGCGTGAGCGTATCGGTGATGCCATCCGCTCGCAGGATGGCGGCGGTGACCGTTGCGCTGGAAGGCGAGCCGCCAAGCGTGGCCGTGAGGGTTGCGGTTGCGCCGGGCGTGTACCACTCTCGATCTGTCTGGCCGGTCAAGATGATTGGGCTCTCCATGTCAGCCAATAGGGCGTAAGCGCTCCCTTCTGGCACACTTCCAGCCTGAAGGCGCATTGTCCACACGCCCGTCTCGGCAGTGGTGATGGCATAAGTGGCGCCCTGCGGGGTTTGGTCGGCAGTGGATTGCAGATAGCTCACCTCGTCCGGGTGCGCCGAAGCATAAGCCGGGTCAATGACCTGACCCGAAGGACTCTCCAGCGTGAAGGTGACAGCGCCGCCCGTCCAACTGGCAGCGAACAGCGCGCTCCCGTTTGCGTCCACGCCAAGCGTATGGGTGACTTGCTGACCCGATGACAGGCTCCCCTCCACAATCGGCGACAGGGCGCTGAACGAAGGTGTGGCAGCCGCGGCAGACGCTTGAGCGGCAGTAGCATGGCAGCCATCCGGGTTGCCGGCCAACACCGGCTGGATGCAATCCGCATAGGCAAAACTGTAGAGATCGCCCGGCGGCGGGCCAAAGTACGAGAACAGGCCGAAACCTTTGCTGTGCGCTTCGTTCGTCGCCAACGTCTGATGACTTCCACTCAGGCCGTTACCGCTCGTCTGTGGGACAGCGCTGTCATCCGCTCCTGGTATCACTGCTCTCAGAATGAGACCCCACCCCCTCGCGTCAAAGAAGCTCAGGTCGCCGCTCACGGTGTAATAATCCACGCCGGTGCGCCGTACACTGTGATGCTGGTCGAAGTTAGCAATCCCATGGGTGAACTCGCACACCGCCACTTGATTCTCACAGGTCCAACCCTTGAGAAGACCAACCAAACGCTTGACCGTATCCCACCACGGCACCGGCACGCCCTGGTGAGGCGAACCGAGCGTGATCAGAGTCTTCACATCGTTCTGGTACAACCCGTCATCTTCGATGTAAGCCCGGGACACCAGCCCGCCCATGCTGTGCGCAATCAGGATCACTTTCCCATCGGGGGCACGGCTTCGCACTTGGGCAATCTGATCGCGGAGGCAGAGAGCATTGCTTCTGAGCGAATCGGTTTGGTCCGGGCCGGTGGTCAGGTGCGCCGACCAGACTTCGAAGCCCTGGCTAGTCAACCAATCCGGCAGATCGCCGATTGTGTCGCCATTCTCCCCATCGAAGTTTTGGTTGTCGGGATAGAGGGTGATCCCTTTGCTACAAGAGACTTGTGTACCCAGCCCCTGCCACCCATGCACCAGCACGACGACTGGTTTGCCGGAAGAACAGGGGCCAAAACTTGCACTTCCATTCTCCTGTAAATACCAGGTAGCATCTAAAGTAGCGGATAACGGGGAGGGTCCGTAAATATCATCTACTCGCAAAGCAGCATAGAAACCGGTATTCAAATTGCGAAATAAAACGAAATCTCCTTCATCTACAGGACCAACGCTCCAATCTGAATATGAGTAAATTGAGGCATCTGCTATTTCACAGATGTCAGCTACTCCCGTTACATGTGCCACCTGCGTCGATAAATTGTACCCATAGAACCAACCTCTATCTGGGTTTAGTCTATTAATCGACCACCATGCTTCGATATTACTAACAACAGTAACATAATCGTCAAATAGAAAAACGTATCCACTTTCTGGCCACCCCACGATAGTTCCTGTAGCTACTGTCGGCAAGGTTGCTGCCCCGTCCGATGCAATCTCTACCCCGAATTGAGGCTTCGAAATCGCCTGTTGAGCTTATTGTGAAACCCTTGGTACAGGATCAATGAGTTTTGGAGTCGGTGTGGGGGTTGGCTCCCCCTCCTGAGCTAGCGTTGGGACCACCGAGCCTAATACACTCATGAGCATACTTAAAATGGTTAGAAACGAAAGAAGAAACTGACGAGTTGATTTATTCACGGTACACCTCCAAGCAAAATATCGACTCAAGGAAAGCGCATATAGCCCATAGACAGTGTTTCGTGGACATATCCTCCCCTTTTGCAGGCTTTACATGGCATCCCGGCCATTCGTATCCCCGCCCACCAGGTTGCTGGCAGAGGATACAAACGCCACATAGCGCCCGTCGGCGGAGATGGATGAAAGATCGGAATCGTTGTTCCCCTGCGCCCCGTCGGAAGCCACGGAGACGCGCGTGGTGTCGCCCGCGGCGGCCAGCGCCGGGTTGATAAACAGGGAAAATATAACCAGGCTGGTGACGAGGCCTGCAAAGAATTTGGAATACCGCCGACTGTTCATACTGCCCTCCTGAGAAAAAATTGGCTGCAACGGATCTGCGATGGTCGAGATAATTTATTATACGCCTAACTTTACTTTCCGCTAACTGATTGACGGATTAACAGAGCAATGGGCCCCAAACATGGTAAGCTTGTTTTGATGGAAGAGTACTTTTACAGAGTACTGGGTAAATATCTGAACCAAAATCCCGTCATTTGTGAGTAATTCGATAAAAGAGTCCACTGCAAAAACTCACCACAGAGATCACAGAGAGCACAGAGTTCTTCTTTATAATTTCTCTGTGTACTCTGTGCGCTCTGTGGTAAAACGACCTTTTTGCAGTGCAGTCATAAAAGCAAATTCAGATATTTATGCAAGAAGCAGTAAGACATCGAAATGTTTTTGCCAACACATCGAAATGTTTTTCGGAAAACATTTCGAAGTCTTGCCAGCCCCGTAGGGGAGACTTCCGAAGCCTTGCCTCTCCGGTTCCTGGACGGTGCAAGATTTCGGAAGTCATCCACTTTACGCCTTCTCGAATTCGATGGCGTCAAGGACCTTCTTGAACTCTCTGCCGGGGTTGAAACGCGGCAGGACGCCAGCGATCATGTCGCCGCGCACGGCATCGGCTTTGTCGGCTCCTTCCGAAGCGCTTCGCAGCCAGAAGTTGCCGAAGTCGCCCAGTTCCACGATGTTCCCTTTGCTCAATTCCTGCGGGATGATATTGAGCAGGGCTTCGAGCACGGCCATTGTGTCGGCGCTGCTGACGGTGGAGATGGCGCTGATTTGCCTGGTCAGCTCGCGCAGGGTCATCCTGCCGCTGGACTGGACGGACGGGTAGAACTTCTTGGGGGCCTGGGGGTTGCCGGGATTGCCCCGTTCCACAACGTTGAACTTGACGGTCATATTTTCCTCCTGTAGAAAAAAGTGGATTGTGGGGGCTGCTTTGCGTCTGCGGGGAGTTCCCCCTTATGGTGACTATATTATACAACAAAAGATAAAGGGAGATTTAACAATTGGCTTCGCGCAGCGTCCGTAGCACCAGCGGCGGGCAGGCTGCCTGCTCCAAAAGTAGAGAATACCATTCCTAAAAGCATGATCCCGGATAGGATTTTGCGAATGTGTTTATTGAATTTCGCGTAAATGGCTTCACCTCTGCGAATGCAATTCGATGGATCGGGCGTTGAAAAAGGATTTGGGTTCAAATATTTACGCAGTACCCTGTAAAAAACACCGCTCCCCAAGAGGCTGAGGAGCGGTAAGAGATGTATCAACTACAGGACGAAATTGATAGGCTCTCCGGGAATTGCCGTGGTGAGGCTGAGCAGTTACCGGAACACCAGCGGGAGGTAAATCTGGTAAGGCATAAAAACAATATTGAAATTGAGCATGCCACCTGATAGCGCATTAACATCACCAGCGATATTCTGCTTATCTTCAGATTGAGTGCTCAGGCTGGCAGCAAGGGACCCGGCGTATTTGGCAATCTCAATGTAATAGGCGACCCCACTGCTGACATTAATAATCAATTCAGACTGAAGATCGGAGGGACGGTCATCATTACAGGCAATCAAATTCAGATTGCCACGTGTACCGGTCCAAATAGCCAGCATAGTGTCATAATCGCTCCCAATCGTGTTTATATAATAGTATCCACCGCTGGGAGGTATGAACTGATACCAAACTGTTGCATCGCCTGGAGCACGGTTGCAATCCGTCAGTGCCGGATCATCTACCGCGCTGGTAGCATTATAGGTGTTTTGCTGGTTGGTATAGGAATTTGAATTGATCTGGATGGGCGTACTAATGTCATCGTTTACTGGAGGCCTATATAGAGACATGTTCCATTGTACTGCCCCTTGATAGTTCCAAGCCTTGTCGTAGACATAGACGAAGACCGCTATCCCGGATTGCTCTGGCACACTTGATGTATCCCAATTGAAACTCCATCCATCACTTCCGTTTTCGTCCCAGCCAATCTCCCTCCAGTAATCCTGTGTATTAAAGTCTTGTGCAAGGATTACCCCATTTTCGTCAAACGTTGCAGGTGGGGGTGGTTCAGGAATATCTTGCAGACTAGCCCCAACGGTATCGTTGTATCCCACAATGAATTGTACTTTCCATACACCACTTAAGCTATCGTTAGCGGATACCAGAATTGGAACTGTACCGCTCAGTACCGTACCTTCAACTGGACTTGTGATGTCGGCACTTGGTTTGGTCCGATCCAGATCAACTTCTACATAGCCTCCCGGGTCGTCGCGGACTTTTCCTGTCTTGTCAATGATGTGGGTTGTCAGGTAAACATGCTGGTCAGAAAGGGCGGACCAATCCCAGGTGGCAGAATAAGGAGAAGAATAATCTGTGTCAATCAGGTGCCAATCACACGAGCCAGAGCAATACCAGACATAGAATTCTACGCGGTCTACGCCGCTGACATCGTCCCAAGCATCCGCTGTAATCGTTAGCGGCGATGACGCAGTGACAGAATGATTTGCCGGAGAGGTGATGCGGCCATCGGGCGGGTTATTATCGGGTTGCGGATAACCCGGGCCATACCAAAATACATGCAGTTTTGCATCACCTTGATTTTCGTAAAATTCGACCTTTACCTGGTGATTCCCTTGAGAAACATTCCTGCCGGCGTCATGACCTCCGTTTCCATCCCACCAGGCATCAATGATTAAATTCCCATCAATATAAACTTTGACGCCGTCGTCGTGTTCGGTGTGGAATGAATAATCGCCGCCGGGGAAATATACGTCTTTTTGCATTCTTAGCGAAAACTCATCCCCGCCCCAACCGAACGGCCCCCCCGAACCAAAATCCCACCAGATATAAGGGTAGTCATTGCTCCAGGTGACTGTGCCGTGCCAATTATCATAGCCGGCAAGATATTTATTTTGCCAACCCCACGTTTCCCAGCCTCCAGGACTGCTATTACACGTATAATTCTTGTTTATGTGATAGTTTGTATAATGCTCGCTGTAGACCCATTTGTTATTAGCATTATCCCAAACTTCAAATCCCAACTCAATATCACCGTTAGGCACGCCATATGCACACATATCCCAATTGATGGAATAGGGTGACGTGCTATCTGTGCCGATGCCAGACCACTGGTTATTCCACTTTGCGCTCCAGCGCACTTCGCGCACACCGCTGCCACCGGAATTGTCACTGGCATTGACGCTTAAAGTCACGCTTTGTGAAGAGATCGTCTGCCCGTTGCCGGGACTGGTCCAGGAGCCGGTGGGCGGCGTTGTATCTGTGCTCTGGGTACAGTTGTAACTTTTATTGATGTGGATATTAGTGTAATGTTCACTATAGACCCACTTGTTGTTGGCATTATCCCAGACTTCAAAGCCCAGTTCAATGTCGCCATCAGGGACACCGGATGAACACATATCCCAACTCACGGAGTACGGCGAATTGCTGGCCGTGCCAACTCCGCGCCATGTGCCGTCCCACTTGGCGCTGAAGCGCACTTCTTTTACGCCGCTGCCGCCGGAATTATCACTGGCATTGACGCTTAACGTGACCGAGCGGGATGATATTGTTTGGCCACTGCTGGGATTGGTCCATGAACCAGACGGTGGTGTTGTATCACTGGGTATTTGTTGCCAGGTTACCCAGGAGGTCCCTTCGCCAACGCGTGAGGTGCCCCACTTTATCCGCATGTAACCGGTTTCGCCCCAGGATGGACCCCAACTGTTACGCAGGATCCAGTACTGCCCAGGGTCATCCCAACCAACCAGAATGATCTGATGATTGGTAGAACCTTCGCAAACCGTCTCATTGGTGGCGAAGATACCACTGCTATATGCCTGGAAAGCAGGTCCTGCACACATGCCAGCAGTAATTGGCCCGTAGGTGTAAATGGCGTTCTTGATCTGGTCAACCGTCGCTACGGTCCCCTCACTGCCGGTCACAAATGTCCATTTGGAGAGCCGATAGGGGTGGTTGTAACTAGTGGAACAAGTACCGTTTGTGGCCGTGTAGGGTTTGTCCGTCTCCAGGACGGCGCCAATCTGGGTCTGGTTCCTTCCCAGTGTATCGTAATGATACTTATGAGCTGTCAGACCGCCAGAACAGCTCCAGCCGTCATAGTTGCAGGAAATCAGGAACTGCTCCGAGAGGTCGGTCAGAGGGCCGCCGGATTTCTTTATGGCCGACTCCATGATGCCCACCGTGCCGAAAGCCCAACAACTGCCGCATGGATTCTGGTCGCGGATTGCTGGTACGATGCCTTGGGTGCGCCAGTCCCATGAGGAAGGCAGTGCCTTCAAAGGAATTTCCTCGATGGGGGATGGCTCGTCAGATGCGGGTTCGCCGCTCTCATCACCCGGAACTTCGAATAGGATCTCGGGGTTGGGGTCGCTCAAATCCACAGCCTCCAGCGCCTCGGACACCCAAATGGTCAAACGGGTGCGAATAGGCGCGTCCGGCTCAAAGGGGCGATGGTAGACCAATTGCAGTACGCCCTCGCCAGAAACATCAGGTTGCACAACCAGGGTTTGCAGTTGTGGGGCACCGTAACCCGGGTAACGTGGGGTGAAAGTAGGCTCGCCGACGGGATTGAAACGGAGACCATCCGAGGAAACCACTTCCCAGGAATAACCGGTGGCGATGCGCGCTTCCAGACTGATGGTGAGGGTTTTGCTGTTATCGGCGGGAAGATTGAGAGTGATCAGCGTCGGACCGCCCAGGAAATCAATGAAAGGGGCCAATGCTTCAAAGGCGACTTGCCGAACCTGCTCCAGGCTCTCCTCGCCGGAGAGATGGAGCATGTTCCCGCTGATCTCCATGTGGGTATTTTGGTCATCCAGTTGCTTCTCCATGATGCTAGTATCAGCCTGGATCACTAGTACAGCCTCCTCGGTCAGCTCAATTTCTAAATCCCACTTGAACGTTGGGGGCGGAAGTGTTGGTGTGATGTCTTGAGCCCGACCCTTAACTTGAGACGTGGCTAGTCCGAAGAGAAAACCAGCCAATAATACAACAAATAGAGTTCGGTTTATTTTCATGTTTCCTCCTCGAATCAGTCTAATACAAAATTGCTATCGCCAACATACCCGGTAGTGATGCTGTGTGTGCCTACATTCAGCGTTCTGGTGCGATAGGTGGCTGCCTCCTGGGCGCGGGCGGCGGGCAGATTACTTGCGCCAAAAGCAGAAAGGAATACCCCCAGCAACATGATCCCATACAGGGCTTTACGGAGCTGGGCAAGAAATTTGGTGTACATATCTCCCTCCGCGAACGCAATCTGGTGGACCGGGTGTTAACGAAGATTTTCCTCGATGTTTCGCATTATCGCGCTTCCAGGTGGAAATTCAAGCGCCTTTCAGCATCCGTGTATAACAACACGCCAAGGAGATGGAGTGAAGCGAGGCTAATCAGTTACCGGAGCACCAGTGGCAGGTAAATCCGGTAGGTGGCTAACGCGGCGAAGTTATAGGTCGCCCCACAACCAAAGGAACTGCCTGAAGCCTGTACGATTCGAGCGAAATACACACCGTCTTGTGTTGCCTGCCAGGTCAGAGAAGATGCATTTCCACCTCCACCATTATCATCTGACGCAAGTAATGTCACGCCATCCGTATCGTAGATTTCCACAGCAGTGTCTACGCCAGCAGCCAGGTTCGTTGTTTGGATGGCATATTCGGTCCCTGCTAGAGCGTCAAACTTAAACCAATCTTCATCCTGGGCAATGTCGAACAGGTTGCTCACCAACGTTCCATCGGTTTGTGCAACGCTGGCTCCATCGTAATTATCGTTGGGCTCGAGGGTGTCTGCCGGGCAAACCAACGGCGCTTGCAAGTCGAAGTAACCCGGTTGGCTTGTCTCCGCCGTGGCTTGTTGATTCACTGTATCGAGAGTCGTTGATAAAGCTACCCATGCTTGACCTACATCATCCCATTGGTTGATTGTCAACTGATTGGTATCAAGATGCGGCATCCAGGATGGGTCGTAATGAACGGTGACCGTCACAGGCACATCAAAGCTATTCGTCGAAGCACTTGCCATTAGTGAAGCGCTGCTACCCCCGGTCAGCCACTCCAATACGCGCATCCAGAAAGAATTGCCTGTTGAACGCAATGTAGCGGATGCGCCTGCAACGGGCGGGGTATCCCACAATTCCAGTGTTATAGGATCACTGACTGCACCGGCCGGAACAGTCACGGCTGAATTTCCAGATGGAGCGGATGCGCTTCCACCTGAACTATCAATCTGTTGTTGAGCGGAAAGTGGGTGAATCCAAAGATAACTGACTCCCTGTATTCCATAAGGATCAACCGCTTCGTTTTCTGACCATTGGCTATCTCCGTTTTGGTCGTAATAAAGACCAAAGTGCAGATGGGTGCCTGTAGAGTTGCCAGTACTTCCCATTACTCCCAAGGTTTGGACGAGGCGGTTTGTAATAACCGTGCCATTTGTAACCGATACCGTATATAGATGACCGTAAAGTGTTGCATAGCCGTTATGATGGTCAATCCAAACCCGATTTCCATATCCCGTACAACCCCCACCGCTATTTTGACAATTATTGACCACACCAAAGACCGTTCCAGTGGCGGCAGCGTAGGCATATTCATTACTTTGTGTGTTTCGGAAGTCAATGCCATTGTGCCCGTCATAGCAACTTACTCGGTTACAGGTATAAGGGCTGGTAGCAGCGGCTCCAGTATAGATATTACCCGTCCAGGTTGTTACTGTCTGTCCCGTTGCATTATGATCAAACCATGACTTAACTCGCGCTGGACTTGTACCACCATAATATCCGTTGGCCGCTACTGAAAAACTGGTATATTGAAATGGCAAATCAAGAAACGGTGCGATTGGGATGTCATTCTCATGCACAAAAACATCAGAAGTGCCATTCGTATCCCCGCTTACCAGGTTGCTGTCCTCGGATTGAAACGCCACGTAGCGCCCGTCGGCGGAGATGGATGGAAACAAGGATCCGCCATTCCCTTGCGTACCGCTTGAAGCCAACGAGACCCTTGTCGTTTGCCCGCTCTGCCGGTCGTGGACGAAAATGTCATCAGTGCTATTCGTATCCCCGCTCACCAGATTGCTGGCATAAGAGCGGAACGCTACGTATCTTCCGTTAGCGGAGATGGATGAAGAAAAGGAGTTACCATTACCCTGCGTACCATCGGTAGCCACCGATACACGCGTTGTCTGTCCGTTCAGCAGGTCATGAACGAAAATGTCATAAGTGTTATTCGTGTCCCCACTAACTAGGTTGTTAGAAATGGAAGGAAACGCCACGTAACGTCCGTCTCCGGAGACAAATGGATAAAGGGAATCTCTGTTCCCCTGCGTACCATCGGTAGCCACCGAGACGCGCATCGTCCCGCCGCTCTGCCGGTCGTGGACGAAAACGTCACCATAGCCATTCGTATCCCCGCTGACCAGGTTGCTGGCCCAAGACGTAAACGCCACGTAGCGCCCGTCGGCGGAGATGGATGGAAACCAGGATTCGATGTTCCCCTGCGTGCCGTCGGAAGCCAAAGAGACGCGCGTCGTCTGCCCCGTCTGCCGGTCATGAACAAAGACGTCTCCCCGGTTATTTGTATCTCCGATTACCAGGTTGTTAGCTTCGGAACTAAACGCAACATAACGTCCATCGGCAGAGATGGATGAAACACGGGAGTAACTGTTCCCCTGCGTCCCGTCGGTAGCCACCGAGACACGTGTCGTCTCCCCTGTCTGCTGGTCATGAACGAAAACGTCAGAAGAATTATTGGTATCCCCGTTCACCAGATTGTTTGCATCAGTCCAGAATGTCACGTAGCGCCCGTTGGCAGAGATGGATGGTTTATTATCTGCAGTACAGCCCAAGATATCATTTCCCTGCGTTCCGTCGGTAGCAATCGAGACACGTGTCGTTTGCCCTGTCTGCCTGTCACGGACGAAAATATCGCATGAACCATTGGTATCCCCAATTACCAAGTTCGTGGCATCAGAACTAAATGCCACGTAGCGCCCGTCGGTGGAGACAGATGGATAAGTGGAATAACCATTCCCCTGCGCGCCGTCGGAAGCAACCGAGACTCGTGTCGTGTCGCCTGCGGCGGCCATCGCCGAATTAACCAACAGAGATAATAAAATCAGGCTGGTACTGATGCCAGCAAGGAATTTGGATACCGCCGAGTGTTCATACTTCCCTCCCGATGAAAATGGCTGCGACGGATCTGCGATGGTTGGGATGATTTATTATACGCCTAACTTTACTTTCCGCTAACTGATCGACGGATTAACAGAGCAATGGGTCCCAAACATGGTAAGCTTGTTTTGATGGAAGAGTACTTTAAGAAAAGTTTGGATCACTTCATCGTGAAAGCATAATCCCTGGGCTTTATCCGGGTAGGAACAAATGGTTATTCCTGCGTGGACCGGGCGTGAACCCAGACCTCCGAGTTCTGTAAGAACTCGGAGGTCTATGCTTGCGGTTCATGTTTCACTCCTTGTAATCGCCCGGTGCGTTGGGTGAGATGAATTATCGAATGGCGAATGGCGAATGGCGAATGGCGGATGGCGGATGGAGGATGGCGAATGCTGAATACATCAAATGGAAGCCCATAGTTGCTGTACCTTTGCATGCACCTGCGCCCAATCGCTGGCTGTTAACGTGCCCAACCTGCGCTCTACAAGACGCTTTTCCAGTGTCGCCACTTTGTGCACCCGAACTACCGATGGAAGCAGCAAGCCTGCTTGTTGCCATTCCACGAGCTTAACATCAAAAACCGTCTGAACCGCCTGACTGGTCACACGAGCGACTACAATGTCTTCGTCCCCTGCGTCGAAGATGACTAATGCAGGACGCCGTTTAGCCCCCATCACGTCAGCGAAGGGAAACGACAGCAGGACAAGTTCCCCCGGGCAATAGTCCTTCATAGCTCAAATCCTGTCGTAGATTGCGTCTGCCCCACTGTAGCCAGCGAAAAACTGTTCTGCGGTTAAGTGAGACCAGGTGGCTTGCTCTTCATCTGCTGGTTCACTGATGAGAAGGATGACCCGAGCAACCTGGTCACTCGGCAACAGTCTTAACAGAGGGTCAGGTATTGCCAGCCTTCCATCAGGTGTTACCTCGACTGGAAATTCATATGCTTTCATGTTACTCTCCTGTCTCGGTGCGTACGATATGTCGCCAAACTTGCGATTTGCGTCCAAAATAGGTAATCATTGATACAAATTATAGCACGATCAGACCGTGAGGATGCTGAGAAAGCCAATCCAGGCTCAGGCATCCCCCTTGCGGAGCGGGCAGGCAGCCAGTGATTCCCCCCTGCGCCCGGCGCGTGAGACGATGGAGAAGATCAATGCGATGATATAGGAACCGCTATTTCCCTGCGTGCCGTCGGAAGCCACCGGGACGCGGGTGGTGACGCCCGCCAGCGGCGCGGCGTGGGTTTGGGTGGACAGGCTGAAGAAAGAAAGGATGACGATCAGGATGAAAAGATGGGAGAATTTGCGGTTCATGGTCAGGCCCTCCTTGTTTTGTCTTTCGGTAGCAGCTCGCTGAGGCTCGTTTGCGCTCTATCCATGCCCCGTGAAGATTTCATCAACCACTTGCGCAAATGTTGGCGCTGGTGCAAGGGAGATGGCGCTGATCTGCCTGGTTAGTTCGCGCAGGGTC
>Ga0210054_1003172_pt1 | contig 12543 bp, 10 predicted proteins | sample CryGeymeta201516_FD_185470 | JGI IMG/M metagenome (GOLD analysis project Ga0210054, IMG submission 185470) | Groundwater microbial communities from Crystal Geyser aquifers in Utah, USA - Crystal Geyser metaG 2015-16 (SPAdes) (version 2) | ecosystem: Environmental > Aquatic > Deep subsurface >... | reverse complement strand
GCGGGGCGGGTCCCGGGCGTGGACAACGCCCCTCAGACAGAATCCCCGCGCGCGACGCGTCGCCATGAAATGACGCGTCGCGCGTCTGGGGGATTTCCCCGTTTCGATGCGCGTCCGCGCGGCGATCGGACCCGCACGGGGATGAAATCACCCGTGCTATTCGTACGAAGCCCTTCGGGTTAGCGGAGCGAATGTAATTTCATTCGCGTTATTTGCTCATTCGCCCTATTCGCGTTGAAAGCCGTTCACAACTCCTCTGCCCGCACCAGCCCATATCTCACCGCCATCAACGCGGCCTGCGTGCGGTCGCTGACACCCAGCTTGGCCAGCAGGTCGCTGACGTAGCCTTTCACGGTCATCTCGGTCAGCGCCAGTTCCAGCGCGATCTCTTTGTTGCTCATGCCGCGCCCAAGCAATTTCAAAATATCGCGCTCGCGCCCGGTCAATGATTCAAACGGGTCTTCGGGCATCGGCGCGCGCACCATTAGTTTGCGGGCGATGTCGGGATGCAGCTGCGGCCTGCCCTTGGCCGCGCCGCGGATGGCTTCCACCAGTTCATCCCCGCCCATCTCTTTCAACAGGAATCCGCTCGCGCCCGCGCGCAGCGCGGCGTAGATGTGCGCGTCGTCGCTGAAGGAGGTCAGGATCAAAACGGGCAGGCCGGGAAAATCAGGCCGAAGTTGCTGGAGGGTTTCCACGCCGTTTTGCGCGGGCATTTGCAGGTCGAGCAAAACCACATCGGGCTTGTGCTTCTCGACGAGCGCGGGAACGTCCGCGCCATCGGCGGCCTCGGCCACAACGCGCATGTCGCGCTCGGCGTCAATCGTCATCCGCAGTCCGCGGCGCACGATTTGATGGTCATCGGCAATCAGGATTTTGAGCATGGGTCACTTTTGATTATGTTGAAAAAAAAATTAAACACGAAGGTCACGAAGGCGACAAAGGTTTGGTCGGTTGTTGGGTGAGGAGTTTTCCACTGGTTTTGTTTGAGGATGGGCGGGTTGGATGGAAGGTGGCGTAAATGTTTTTCCTTCGTAGCCTTTGTGCTCTTTGTGTTTAAATCTCTTTCGGCAACGGCAAACTGAACGACAGGATTGTACCGCGCCCGATTTCAGAATCAATCTTGAACTCGCCGCCCAACGCCAGCACGCGTTCGCGCATCCCGCGCAGGCCGTAATGTCCCGCAGGCGCGGCGGTCACATCGAAGCCCGCGCCCTCGTCACGGACGATCACATGTAACCGCGCCTCACGTTTGACTTCGATCTGCGCCGCGCGGCTCCCGCTGTGCTTAACGATATTTTGCAGCGCCTCGCGGATCACCCACAGCGCCGCGTCCGCAATGCTGGATGGAATTTCCAACCCTGCGGGCGACTTGACTTCGACGACGAGCAGCGGCCCGCCTTCGGGTCCTGTTCGACGGGACAACGTCTCGCACTGACTTTGAACGGCCTCCGTTAAATTGACCGTTTCCTCCGCCGACGCGTTTCGCAGCTGGTCCAGCAGGAGGCGCATCTCCCGCAAAATGTCGCTGGCGAGACTCTCCAACTCGGCCAGTTGACCCTTGAACGATTCGGGCGCGGAGGCTTTTAGTCCGCGCGCCATCATGCCCAGGCCAAAGAGACTCTGCGTCACCGAGTCGTGCAGGTCCCTTGCGATCCTTTGGCGTTCCTCATACGTCGCCAGCGCCTGTTGACTATCCAATGCCTGCGTCGTCTGTTCCTTGACGCGCGCCTCGAGGTTTTGGTTCAACTGGTACAGCGACTCGTACGCGTTGGCGTAGGCCAGCGCCAGCGCGGCCTGGCTTGCCAGCGCGTGCAAGCGGTTGCTCTCGTCTGTGTCGTAGATGGGACCCGCGCGGCGCGCTCCCAGCCAGTAGCCGCCAAAGTTGACATTGCCCGCCACCAGGCGCGTGCTCCAGGCGGGGACGAGGCGCGCGGGCGGCACGTCGGGTTCGGGGAAGAGTTTGAGCGCGGCCCACTCCGCGCCGATCTGCGCGGGGAAGTCCTCCGTCAGCAGGCGGACGATCTCCTCGCGGCGGTGGACGCGTGCCAGCGAGGCTTGCATTCCCTGCACTGCCGCGAGAAATTTCAGGCGGTCGGGGTAGAGCAACCGGTCGAGCCAGCGCTGAATGAAGCGGCGCGCCGGCTCGAACAGGATGGCGGCGACGATCAAACTGACGAGCGGCGCGAGCGGCCGCGAGGTCAGGGAAGAGGCGAAGAGTTCGGTCAGCGCGGTGGTCAGCGCCAGGTACAGGGTCAGGAGCGCGAGCGAAACCGCGCCGTAGGCCAGCGTCCGGCGCAGGAAGCGGTCAATCCCGAACAGGTCGTGGCGCAGGACGGCGTAGGCGAGTCCCATCGGCACGAAAATCTGAAAGAAAAGCAGGAGGTTGTAGGGGATGATGTCCAGCCCGAAGGCGATGCTCAATGGCCTGAGCCAGAGCGGGACCTCCGCCACCAGGATGCTGAACATGACGACGCGCGCCTGCTGGGCGAAGCGGAAATTCCCGGGCGAGGCGTCGCGGACGATGACCAGCAGGTTCCACAGGAACAGTCCCATGACGAAGGTGAACCACGCAAAGAGCAGGACGATGGACAGGATGCGTGTCCACGCGACGGAGGCGAGCAGGAAAAACGCCAGCAGGATGGCGGAGAACAGGTACGCCCCGAGGATGGTTTTGTCCGATGTGCGCGAGGCGCGCGGAAAACGCGCGCTCACGTGGACGGCCATCGGCAGGAGGATGGATGCGTTGATAACGCGCAGAAGCAGGAACGGTTCGAGAAGGGCATAAGTGGGCAGGCCGGGCTGTAGAGCGGGCAGGTCGCTGAATTCAAATGGGATGGCCAGGAAGAAGGCGAAGATCGCCGCGAAACAGGCGATGAGCGTGTGCTCCGCTTTCGGGCGCAGGATGGCGGGGAGCAGTCCCGTGATGAGCATCAGCGCGGCGATGCCCGCGGAAAACGGCGTGAGTTGACCGCGCGCGGAAACTTCGCTGCCGAGGGAAGCCCAGCCCAGCGCGAGCAGTTCCAGGAGCAGTACGCCGAGAAGAGGGAGGACGCGAAAAGTTGTAGTTTTCATCCGAGAATAGGGATGTGATCCTGATGATTACCCACAAACCAGGATCGCCCGCAGTTTAACTGCCGCCTGAGCTCATGGGTATAGTTCTCCAGAAAAGTTTTTTCCACCGACCTGACAGCGCCGTCACTGCGAAGCCTTCGGCGAAGCAGTCTCCTCGTCAAAGCGGGGATTGCTTCGGGAAGAACGCCCTCGCAATGACGGCCGCCAAGAGAATGAGGAAAGAATTTATCTGGAGAGGTATAATCACCGAAGATGATCCTGCTGTGAAAGTCGCCTGAATTTTTTGGTTCCTTGGGAGTTGCAGTGGCGCTTCGCGTGTACCCGATTACTTTATCTTGAGTTTCTTTCTCACGAACTCGCGCGCTTGACCAGCGTTTTCGAACGCCTCATACGCCATTTCCAAAGGAACGGTCAATCCGGGATAACGTATGATTACCCCATAATTTTCAAGCCTTCGCAAATTATCACGAATTTTCTCGAAACTCTCATCTACAGTCAGGCAAAGCCCCAGCAGCCGAACGAGATCATGATATCGAGGAAAACCGACATCATGCTCTACCAGAAAAGCCTTTACATATTTTTCGGCGCATTGCTGGCAATGAAAACAGGCGGTGTCAATTTCAGGGATTTCAATTTAATAGAGAAGCGCTTCCGCAGAACGAAAGTCTCCTTCTGCCTTGAAAACCCATTCTTTAGTGATCTCGCGCATAGAGTACTTTTCCCTTTTCTATAATTTCGCGCAGGAAAAAATCGCCCAACTTCTTGCGATTATTAATAACAGATCGTGACCGCGCAATAATATCCACGCTAAATGGCAGGGGAGGCAGGGAATCCGAAATTTCGATGATGGTTTTCATCTCTCCCTTGGGTGTGTCCATTACAACCAGTAAATCGAGGTCGCTCCAGGTATGAGGTTTGCCATACGCATGTGAACCAAAAAGAATAATTTCTTCGGGGTTGAATTTCTCGGCGATAATCCTGGCAAGCGCGCGAATTGTCCGCATAGGGATGCGGGCGCGCTGGGTTAACTGCGGAGTTTGTAACACCGTTTGCGTGGTCATATCTGGATTATACGTGAAAATCAAACGGGCGGGGTAGGGGGAATGGAAGGCAGAATCGGCGGAGGTGAGGGAGGTAAATTATTCTACGTACCCGTAAAGCCCCCCACCTCGGGAGACGTTGGACTCCGCGTGATTCCGCTGGAAACAAAAATCGCCTTTGACGGGCGATCTTGTGGGCGCAAAGGGACTCGAACCCCTGACCTTCTCGGTGTAAGCGAGACGCTCTAACCAACTGAGCTATGCGCCCGTGGGCGCTATTATACGTTCAAGGTTACAGGTTGGCAAGTTGGAGATTGGGGATTACACTTGTCCTGCAAACCTGTAACCTTCAACCTTCAACGGGAGGCGCCATGCGATTCGTTCGTTTTCAAACCGGGGAGGATGCTCCAAGATACGGCTGGTTGCACGAGGAAAAGATCGGCGAGATCGAGGGCGACCTGTTCGGCGCGTACAAACGGCTCAAGGCGGAAATTCCGCTTAAGGAGGCCCGCTTGTTGGCGCCGTCCGCGCCGAGCAAGATCGTCTGCGTGGGGCGCAATTATGTGGAACACGCCAAGGAACACGGGGCGGAAGTCCCAAAGATCCCACTGATCTTCCTCAAGCCGCCGTCCTCGGTCCTCGCTCCGGGGGGCGCCATCCTGCTTCCGCCGCAGTCCCAACAGGTGGAGCATGAAGCGGAGCTGGTGGTGGTCATCGGCAAACGCGGACGGAACGCCACTACCGAGTCGGCGCGGGACTATGTGCTGGGCTACACCATCGGGAATGACGTCACCGCCCGCGACCTGCAAAAGGCCGACGGCCAGTGGACGCGCGCCAAAGGCTTCGACACGTTCTGCCCATTCGGTCCCTGGGTGGACACCGACTTCGATCCCTCCGACGCGCTGATCACCTGCCGCGTCAACGGGCAGATGCGGCAACTGGCCTCCACGCGTGACATGATCTTCAACATCGGCGTGCTGATCGCGTACATCTCGTCGGTGATGACGCTGGAGCCGGGCGACTTGATCTTCACCGGCACCCCCGCCGGGGTGGGACCGTTGCAAGCAGGCGACAGCGTGGAAGTGGAAATTGACGGGCTGGGGCTGTTGAGCAACATTGTCCAGGCTGGAGGTTAAAAAAGCAAATCCATTTCGGCCATCGCGTGATATACTCTGCATACTGTCACAGGGGTTTGGCTGATTCTCGTTTGAGGTCATCGAACGCCTGCATTTTCAAAGCCTGCATGTCAGGCCTGCGAGGAGAAATATGGAATCGAAGTTGTACGTTGGGAACCTGCCCTACTCGGCGACTGAGGAAGAGCTCAGCGCGCTGTTTGGGCAGGCAGGCACTGTGACCTCGGTCGCGATCATCAAAGACCGCGAGACGGGCCGCTCGAAGGGATTTGCCTTCATCGAAATGAGTTCGTCGGACGAAGCGAATAAGGCCATCAACATGTTGACCGGCCACATGCTCGGCGGACGCGACCTGCGCGTCAGCATCGCCCGTCCGCGCGAAGAGGGCGGCGGCGGCGGCTACGGCAATCGCGGCGGCAACCGCGGCGGCGGCTACGGCAATCGCGGCGGCGGGGGGGGCGGTCGGCGCCGCGACTACTAGACCAGAAGAGACAAAAGCCAGGTTTCCGCCGAAGGCGAGAAACCTGGCTTTTGGGTCGTGACATTTGTCAGCCATTTGACAGTTGCGCGCGGACGCAAATGACGGTAATATTGGGGAGGCCATGATACGAATACTTCCTGCCTTTGACCTTCCCGGCATTCCATTGCCATGAGTCAGCAAGCCTGATGGGTAAACGCATACCTGTCAGGCTTTTTCTTTTCATAAATTCAGACGTCAGAATTATGAATTATGAAGGTTCGCGCCGTCATTGCGAGGAGGATGTTCTTCCCGACGAAGCGATCCCCGGTTCGATGAGATTGTTTCGCGAAGAACGCTCGCAACGATGAAATCTGTTTGGAACCGGCAAAGTGGCCATGCCGTATAATCAATTCAAAATTCTGAATTCAGAATTCAAAATTTATCACAAGGAGAGTGAATGCAAACACCCTGGGAATACCGCTATGCTCACCGCACGAAAAGCATGGGCAGTTCCGTCATCCGTGAACTGCTCAAGTTGACCGAGCAGCCGGATATTATTTCCTTCGCGGGGGGACTGCCCGCACCGGAAGTTTTTCCGGTGAAAGAGTTTCAGGCGGCTTGTAATGCTGTGCTGCAGCAGCACGGCGCGCAGGCGCTTCAATACAGCACCACGGAGGGCCACCGTCCGCTGCGTGAGATGATCGCCCGCCACAACGCGCGCTACAGCGTGGATGTGACTGCCGACAACATCCTCATTACCTCCGGCTCGCAGCAGGCGCTGGATTTCGTCGGGCGGCTGTTTGTCAACCGCGGCGATTACATCGTGGTCGAATCGCCCACCTACCTCGGCGCGTTGCAGGCCTGGAACGCGTACGGCGCGCAGTACATTTCCGTCCCGATGGATGAAAACGGCATGATCGTGGATGAACTGGAGGAGGCCTTGCGGAAAGGTCCCAAATTCATCTATGTCCTGCCCAATTTCCAGAACCCGAGCGGATCCACCCTCAGCCTCGAGCGCCGCGAAAAACTCATCGAACTGGCGGACAAGTACGGCGTCCCGATCATCGAGGACGACCCGTACGGCCAACTTCGCTACGAGGGCGAACATCTCCCGTCTGTCGTTTACCTGGACAGCAAGTTCCGCGGCCCCAACGGCGGACATTACAGCGGCAACGTCATCTACCTGAGCACGTTCTCGAAACTGCTCGCGCCGGGACTGCGCCTGGCCTGGGTCATCGCGCCGCCGGAAGTCATCCGTAAACTGGTGATGACAAAACAGGCCGCCGACCTGCATACCTCCTCGTTCAACCAGTACGTGGCATACGAGGTTGGCAAGGGCGGATTCCTGGATGAGCACGTCAAGGTCATCCGCGCCACCTACATGGAACGCCGCGACGTGATGCTCGAAATGATGGAGGAGATGTTCCCGCCCGAAGTGAGTTGGACTCATCCGCAGGGCGGCATGTTCCTGTGGGGCATCCTGCCCGAGTGCATGGACGCGGCCGATGCGCTCAAGATCGCCATCGAACGCAAGGTGGCCTTCGTGCCGGGCGCGGCCTTCCATGCCAACGGCGGCGGCGCCAACACGATGCGGATCAACTTCTCGTATTCCTCACCGGATACCATTCGCGAGGGTATTACCCGCCTCGGAACTGTGCTGAAGGAACTGGTTCACAAAAGCAACGGACACAGGTAGACAGGTACACAGGTAGACAGGTAGACAGACAGGTACGCAGAAGATGGACGGCCTCTTGCAATTGCAGGAGGCCGTTGTCTTTCATCTTTCATCTTTCATCTTTCATCCTTCATCTTTCATCCTTCATCTTTCATTTTTCATCCTTTCCCCTCAATCCTCCACATACGGCACATATTCCGCCCGCGCGATGCCCTGTTTGATGGCCGTCTCGGCCACCGCGCGCGCCACGGCGTGATGCACTTTTTTATCGAGCGGATTTGGCACCAGTTCGCCGCTTGGCGTCATCGAAGCGATTGTCTCGGCGGCCGCCACCAGCATCTCGTGCGTGATGCGCGGGGCGTGCGCGTCCACCGCGCCGCGGAAGATGCCGGGGAAACCCAGCACGTTGTTCACGGACTTGCCGTCCGCCGCGAAGGCCGCGCCGCGCGCCAATGCTACGGCGGGATCAATCTCCGCGTTGGGATTCGACAGCGCCAAAATGACCTGCCCTTTGCGGACCATCTCCGGCTGGATGAGTCCCGCCGCGCCGGTGGTGGCGATGACGATATCCGCCTGCGCCATAATTTCGGTCAGGCTGGACCCGCGTCCGCCCGCGGCTTCGAAGCGCGTCACCGCGTCTGACGAGAGGTCCGCACCGAGCACGGGATTGCCCGTCAGTCGCATCATCATTTTGCCGATGGCGTTGCCCGCCGCGCCCAGTCCGATCTGCCCGATGAGCGATTGGCCGAGGTCGCGCCCGGTCTCGCGCGCCGCCACCAGCAACGCCGCCGTGCAGACGACGGCCGTCCCGTGCTGGTCGTCGTGCAGGACGGGGATGTCGAGCGCGGCCTGGAGTTTTTCCTCGATCTCGAAACAACGCGGGGCGGAGATGTCCTCCAGTTGGATGGCGGCAAAGGTCGGCGAGATGGCTTTGACGGCTGCAATGATCTCTTCGGGATCTCTGGTGTTTAACAGGATCGGCACGCCCGAAAGCCCGACCAGCGTTTCCATCAACATGGCCTTGCCCTCCATGACCGGCATGCCCGCCAGCGGGCCGATGTCACCCAGGCCCAGCACGGCCGTCCCATCGGTGACGATGGCGACCATGTGGCTGATGCTGGTGTACGTCCACGCCATGGACGGGTCGGCCGCGATCTTGCGGCAGACCTGCGCCACGCCGGGCGTGTAGACGCGTTGCAGGGTGGCGAGCGAATCGATCGGATAGCGCGAACGGATGGCGATCTTGCCCTTCTGGTGCAGTTCGAGCACTTCGTCGCGCACTTGCAGGACTTTCGTCCCCGGGTTGGCGCGCATGGCTTCAACCATCTTTTCCACGTGCGCCTCGTCCTCCGCATAGACGGTGATATCGCGCACAACGTGTTGCGATGTCTCGGTCAGCATTTCGATGCCGCCCACATTGCCGTCCGCTTCCGAAATGGCGGTCAGCAGTTGGGCAAGCACGCCGCGCGCCTGCGAGTTGCGGACGCGCACGGTACGCATGAGTTTTCGTTCCCAGGCCATATTATTCTCCTTGTCAGAATATTTTAACGCGAAGCAAAAGATGAAGGATGAAAGATGAAAACGGATTTCAATCCCGAAGGGATGGAATGATTGTAACGGAGGAACATGCGAGGAACACAATCCCGAAGGCGATGTGTTGAGCCTGTCGAAACAGATGGCATGATGCCGCCAAAACCCATGACACCCCTTCGGGGTTGGAAACGCCATGCCCCTCGTTCTAGAATCAGGTCACCCCTTCGGGGTTGTGAATAATTGTTGCGACTGAACCACCCCAATATTATTTCAGTAAATCAGGCAACTGATCGAACGCGGTGATGACCGCGCATCCCGCCTCTGGGAAGAGTCCGATCGGGTCGTAGAGCACCGGCCAAAGTCCCGCGCGACGCGAGCCGACCACGTCGGCAAAGTAGTTGTCGCCCACGTACATCGTCTCGGGCGCGGACGTCCCCGCGCGGCGCAGGGCTTCATCGAAGATGCCGCGCTCGGGCTTGAACGAGTTGATTTCGCCGCCCGCCAGCGTAAAGGCAAAATGGCCGCGCAGTCCCATTTCTTCGAGTTGTTCCTGATAGGGTTTTTCGCGGTTGGAGACCACGCCGAGAAGGTAGCCCGCCTCCTGGAGCGCGGGGAGCAGGGTGCGCGCTTCCTCGGGAACGTGGACTTGCGGATGGTGATTTGCGCGCATGTGCGCGGAGAATTGCGGGGACAGGTCCGCGGCCTGCTGGGTCGAACAGCCCATGACGATCAGGCGGCGGCGTCCGAAGGCGACCCGGAATTTTTCCTCGTCCTCGAACAGGGCGCTGTCGGTCTTGATTTCGGGGGAGTTGGCAAAGTAGTAATGCTCCCAGCGGTTGGCGCGCAGGCGGTCTTCTTCGCTGATGGGGATGCCGAGCGAGAGGGCGTAATCGTTGAAAACCTCCCCGCCATTGGGGAGGTGGTGACGGAGCGTGCCGTCGAGGTCGAAGAGGATGGCTTTGAGCATAAAGGATGAATTTTGAAGTATGAAGTATGAAGTATAAAGTATGAAGTATCAGTAGTTCACGAAAGTTCAAGAGGCAGTTGCGCGAAGCGTGCCGCTTGGTTTCCGCAGTGCAACTGCGGAAAAAACGGGTTTTCGTGAAGTACTGAGTATGAAGTCAGAATTCCGAATTCATACTTCTGAATTTACCCGCCGATTTCGTTCATGGCGCGGTTGAGGGGGATGAGGCCGTCGGCCAGGCCGTGGCCCCAGGGTTTTTCCCAGACGCCGTCGAGGATGATGGCGCGCAGGTCGTCGAGCGACGCGCCCGCGCGCAGGGGGGTGAGCAAGTCCACTTCCTTTTCGCGCAGGAGGCACAGGCGCAGGCGTCCGTCCGCGGTCAGGCGGGCGCGCGTGCAGGCCGGGCAGAACGGCGCGGTGACGGAGGAGATGAAACCCACGTCGCCTTTGGCGTTGGGCAGGCGGAAGAGGCGCGCCTCGCCGTCCAACTCGCCGCCGTTGACGGGTTGCAGGTCGCCGAGCGAGTCTTCGATGCGTTCCTGGATTTCGGCGGCGGTGACCACCTGTCCGGTTTGGATGTCGGTTGCGCCGGCGAAGGGCATCATTTCGATGAAGCGCATCTGCCAGGGACGGTCAACGGTCAGGCGGGCAAGATCCACCACGTCGTCTTCGTTGTAGCCGCGCACCACCACCGCGTTGAGTTTGACGGGCGCCAGCCCCGCGGACTCGGCGGCCAGGATGCCGTTCCAGACATCCTCCAGTTTGCCCCAGCGCGTCAGGCGGTGAAATTTTTCCGGGTCGAGGGTGTCTATCGAAACGTTGACGCGCTGGAGTCCCGCGTCCGCCAGCGGCTTTGCCAGTTTGGCCAGGAGCAGGCCGTTCGTCGTGAGCGAGACGGAGCGGATGCCCTGGGTGCGGGCGATGCCGCGCACGAGTTCCAGGATGTGGGCGCGCACGGTCGGCTCGCCGCCCGTCAGCCGGATCTTGTCGAAGCCGAGCGAGGCGAACAGGCGCGTGAGCAGGAAAACCTCGTCATCCTGCATGAGTTCCGCGCTGGGGCGGAAGGTCTGGTCTTCCGTCATGCAGTAGATGCAGCGCAGGTTGCAGTGGTCGGTCAGGCTGATGCGCAGGTAATGGATGTTGCGTCCGAAACGGTCTATGGCCATGGGATGCGCATTATAACCAGTTTGGCAGGCAGGACAATTCAAAAATTACGCCCCGACCCCTCCCCGGCCCTCCCCAAAATCAAAGAACGGATTTTGGGGAGGGAGAAATTCACTCCCCCACATTGCCCTGTGGGTTCGTGTACTTCCGAATGGGGGAGGCCGGGAGGGTTTCAATTGACGAAGGCGCGCAGGCGTGCTATCATGCAGTCGAATTTATTCTTTTCATTATTCGGAGGCAATATGAGCGTTGAATTTATCTTGCGCATCGTTGGAATGTTGGTCTCTGCTTTCCTGGGGGGATACGCCGGACAAGAACTTGCTTTGCAGTACCAACGGGACGTGCTGGTTTATGTCGTCGGCCTCGGACTGGTCGGCGCGTTGGCGGGACTAGTCCTGACTCCGTACCTGACCGTCCGCCCGGCGCGCGCCTTGCGCTCCATGCTGGGACGCGTGCCCGCCGAGACGCTTTTCGCGGGACTGACCGGGCTGGTCGTTGGCCTGCTGACGGCCGCGTTGCTGGCCTTTCCGCTCTCCCTGTTGCCGGATCCACTGGGGAACATCCTGCCGTTTGTGGGCGTGTTGCTCTTCGCCTACTTCGGCGTTTCGCTCTTCGTCATGCGCCAGGGCGATATCATGGGACTGTTGAGCGCGTTCAGCGGACGCGGCGGCGAGGGCGGGTCCTCCTCCTCGTGGACGAATCTCAATCGCAACATCCTGCTCGATACCAGCGTCATCATTGACGGGCGCGTGGGCGACATCGCCAAAACCGGCTTCCTGCCCGGCACTTTGCTCATCCCGCGCTTTGTGCTGAACGAACTGCAATATGTGGCCGATTCGCCTGACGGCCTGCGCCGCGCCCGCGGCCGCCGCGGCATGGAGACCATCGCCGAACTGCAGAAACTTCCCAACGTGATGGTGCGCGTCAGCGACATCAACGTGGAAGGCATGCGCGAAGTGGACGAGAAACTTGTCGTGCTGGCGCGGCAGATGAAATGTCCGATCCTGACCAACGACTACAACCTCAACCGCGTGGCTGAACTGCAGGGCGTCACCATCCTGAACATCAACGAACTCACCAACGCGGTCAAGTCGGTGGTGTTGCCGGGCGAACTGCTCAAGATCAACATCATCCAGGAAGGCAAGGAAAGCTACCAGGGCGTGGGCTATATGGACGACGGCACCATGGTGGTCGTGGAAAACGGCAAGGATTACATCGGCGAGTACAAGGATGTGACCGTCTCCAAAATTTTGCAGACTGCCGCCGGACGCATGATCTTCGCCCGTGTGAATGAATCGAACGGGAAGAAGAAAAAATGATGGTAGTTACGTAGTTGCATAGTTTTGTAGTTGAGTAGTTGCCGGGCATGAAAGGTGATTGCCCAATCAATAACGAAGTGGAGATTGTAATGGCGAAGATAGAGAGGTTTGAGGATTTGCAGAGTTGGCAGAAGGGACGCCAACTCGCAAATCAGATTCACGAATTTTGTGAGCGCGCCT
>Ga0210054_1003170_pt1 | contig 12548 bp, 10 predicted proteins | sample CryGeymeta201516_FD_185470 | JGI IMG/M metagenome (GOLD analysis project Ga0210054, IMG submission 185470) | Groundwater microbial communities from Crystal Geyser aquifers in Utah, USA - Crystal Geyser metaG 2015-16 (SPAdes) (version 2) | ecosystem: Environmental > Aquatic > Deep subsurface >... | reverse complement strand
TGGTCACATTCATCTTTTGCTGGCAATGGTAGAGTGTAGAGTGTTCGTTCCATTTTTGCTTCCACTCTACCTTTCCCCCACAGTACCTGCCTTTGCTGGAGCAAAATGAGGAATCGGCTTTTGCTACTCTAGCGTCTACTCCTAATTCATTTTGGGTGCCGTCACTAGGTCATGACTACCACCCGCCCGACCATCCATTTATTACTCAGCACTCAGATATACAAGCTGCACTAGTAGGTCCCTAGCTTGGGCACCCCCGTTCCTATAATAGATATGATAACAAGCTGTTGCTGGATACAGATAGTTAGTTATAGCTGTGACGAATGACTCCATTGTGGTTTCTAATAAGTGATGAGGAAAGTCCACTGTTCCAATCCAGCCAAGGAGCAATAGATGGGCCCTCCTGGCTCAGCCTTGTACTCATTTAAGTGTAATAATGGCTAGCTATCACATGATACGGATCAACTAGCTATACACCTACTAGCTAGGCATTTTCCGCAGCTAATCAATTGTCAACAATATTCTGGAATAGCTAGCCAAAGCAAAAGGAAGCCTCTACAAAATTGCATATGCCTGAATCTAAGAACTACTGCAGATGGACGGATACCAACCGAAAAGACAATGTGATTTATTCTGCAAAAGAACTTGCTGGGTTGAATTTGTTCGTTCAAGTAATCAAGACAGGTTGAAGTACACTTTCCTATTGCCTCGCAAAAAAGCTTGTACCATGGCCTCGCTCATTGTACAACTGACTGCAAAAACAGCTAGCAGAGCAGTCTTCTGAGGTGATAAACGAACGGACAAGAACCACTTGCTCAACAGCGACTAAAAGCATCCATGCTTCCATTGACACCTCCCCGGCTACGTTTTGTCTGACGACGACCAGAAGATCGAGATCCACCGCCCATATTTTCACTCGTACGACGCTCATCTCCGTCGGGCCAACCACGTACGGATCCTCCTCCACCAATGAGGTTGGGACCATCTGGCTCTCCGCGAAAACTAGATGCTTCCGCCTTTTTGGCGCGATCTAAGACGGCCATATGGTGGCGACCAATGTTGCCCATTTGGTTTTGGACATGCTGGGATTGCATATTTTGAATACCCTTGGCATTTTGGAGACGTCCTTGGTGAAAATGTTGGATGGTCGCCAACATGGAACCCCCATTCGATAAGGGAACGTCTCGAGGGCGACAGGGTGGTCCTTGGCGGGAGGAAATCCAAAGAGCCTTGGTCTTTTGACAAAGTTGCCCAGCTACGACCCGGGCATAGACGCACGACAAGGTTAAGTCTTCTACCTCTCGCAAGATGGTATCGTCGACCAATTCTCCAAAGCCGCACTCACGGGCCAGTGCAGAATATGCTACAACACATCCACATCCCGCCGTGCTTGTCTCGCCACTGCACGATCGCTGCACTAAGGTCAGGAGTGTCAATTGACGAAGCTTATGTAGATGCTTGTCACTTAGAGGGAGGAAATCACAGGCGGCTTGCTTGTAGTCTCCGTAAGTAATCAAGAGTACGAGCGATGACTTCTCCTTCTCTGCCCGCTGCTTTCAAGCCTTCTCCTAAAACCATTTTGATATCGTCGAATCCGCAAAAGATCTTGGGTTCAGAAATTGCTTTCAGCACGACTGTACGAAGCATTCCGGCATTGGCAGTAGAGGAGGATTCCGCAAGCTCCAGGAGAGGCTTTAGAGCCAAATCAGTATCTAGGAGTGTATCGGCTTCTTCCATAATGAAATTAAGTTATTTGAGTAGCCGAATATGGATGTGCTTTTTCTGTCTCTAGGCCACTGAGTACACTGGATAATGGTTGCTGCCAAATTTTTGCGCTGCGGTTTCGGGCTGCATAAAACGAAAAAGAATCATCCGAGCATCGGATGAAGTTTGGTATCCCCATTAGGGTTATCGTTAAATGATATTTACTATCACCAAACCAGGGATGTTGCCACCCCGGGATATGAAAAAAATTCCCAGAATGTTGAAAAAAATATTCCCGGGGTTGATCCAGTTTATGGCATTTGTTGGGCTTATGTATTATGAACAGTTATTTTTAACAGCATGTGATCTAATTACCATCTCAGAGCAATTTTATTAACTAAGTAATGCTGGCTCATTGCTGGTGGTGGATATCAATTAAAATAAAATGGTCAAGCACATTTAAGCTAGTATTCTTTAACAGGTAGCTAGCTGCTGAGCCACTTTAATTAAATTCAGATAAATATTATTCCAATTAAGATATTGTACTATTTCACATACTGTCAACTTATTTGTGCATTTGGCATGCATTCAACATTAGATGATTTTTATTCAAATTAAAGTAAAATGGTCAAGCACTTTTAAGCTAGTATTTAACAGGCAGCTGCTGAGCCACTTTAATTTAATTCAAATAAAATATTATTCCAATTTAAATATTGTACTATTTTTTCATATACTGTCAACTTATTTGGCATGCATTTAACGCTAGATAATTTTATTTAAATTAAAATAAAATGGTCAAGCACTTTTAAGCCGATATTTAACAGTTAGGTGCTGAGCCACTTTAATTCTTTAATTCGTATAAAATATTATTCGAATTAAAATAAAATGGTCACGCACTATTATTCCGATTAGCTAAAATATTCCTTGTACTATTTCACCTACTGTCGACTTATTCAGCATGCATGTGACACTAGATAGCTTTTATTCGAATAAAAATAAAATGGTCAAGCACTTTAAAGCTACAGTAGTATTTAACTGGTAGCTGCTGAGCCACTTTAATTCTTTAATTCGTATAAAATATTATCCGAATTAAAATAAATGGTCACGCACTATTAAGCTAGTATTGAACAGGTAACTGCTGAGTTACTTTAATCTAATTGGAATAAACATATTTGCTTAGACATTCAAACTTATTTGTATAAAATTAGGTGGGTGGATGGGTGGGTGAACGGTTACACATATAGGAGCACATAAATTTCAGTACAAGACTTCATATCATCATGTTGCACAAAAATATCTAATTACCATATAACATTGAATTATTAATTCTGAATATGAACAAACTAAAAATCCTGTGAATACTGAACATCCCGGAAATGGTGATGAATAAATCGTCAAATTATCAAATTATCCCGGGGTGGGAGTATCCCGGAAAATAGCAAACACAGCCCCAGGATGTTCCCTCCCCATTAATTTGTTTGCCTACTGCAAGCACGAAAATGATGCAGCATAAATGTAAGCACGAAAATGACGCAGCATTTCTATGAGTAGTGTAATGATTTATCGCCTCGCTTTCTTCCCACTTCGTTCTTGCTCCTCATCACTTTCCTCTTTGGATGATTTCTCGGAAGAATCATCTTCGTCCATGAAGGCTTCGTGACCTGCTTCGCCAACGCGCCCGATACCATGGCGCTCGTCATCGTAGTCATCGGAGCTTTCATCGCTGTCCTTGTTGATCCTACTTTCGCTGGTACCGTCGTCATTATAGCTCGACAAGTTGTCCCAACCGTCGATATCTGGTTCTTCGTCGACGTCAACCGGGACTCCCTCCGCTTGGTCCTCCAACATTTTTAGGGCCAGTTCATCGACAAACTTTTCCTCATCCGAGTCGGATTCCCACTGACTTTCGAATTGTTTGTACTATAAAGTTTGGTTGGCAGGAAAGTGTTTGGTTGTTAGTGTCAGAAAACAAAACAGCAATTCCAAAGCACGCATACATTTTATATATCATACGGTGTGATCAAAATCGTTTTGCTCAGCGGCATCCAGCGCATCATCTTCGTCCATCTCCATCTCCTTCTTCTTTGATTTATCGTGAGTTCCGACTCGCTTGGCACGTTCCATGAAAAAAGTTTTGAAAAATTGATCTTGGACATCTGTTTCACGCTGCTTCAGGAAACTTGGATCGTTCACGGGAAGGATCAAACGAGATCCAATCGCCTCCTCACGTGTGCTACGGCGTTCTCCCACACTTTCGCCGCGACAAATTTTATTGGCGGCTCGCTTCACATCCCTGGGATTTCGGTACGCAAACTTGTCCAAAAATGGAGCCAAGCTAAAGTCCTGCAGGGGATTCCCATTGTAAAAAATCGCGCCGACAGTACTAGAAAACTTGGCTACAGAGGGATGATAGTGGCTAGAAGCCAAGGCCAATTCCCAGGACGATGCGTTCTTTGGGGGGGCTCGGTTGCTTTCGTCGTTGTGGACCCACAGGGCTGCTTTCGGTTCACGTTTGGACGGATCTAAGACCACCCCGGCCAAGCTTTCGTCGGGAATTTGCTCCAAATATACTCGAAGTGGTTCATGATGGGAAGCCACTTCATTCAGAACGAAAATGCTCGCAGCAAACGCTGGGGAATTGCAGTGCATGGTGGTGGCCAGCATTCTCTTGGCAATGACAAGAACTCGAGTCGTATCGTTGTCTGCCTTCATGGACTTGTACAGTATATTAAAAAACATGGTGGCATGCTTTCCCATTGTCATAGAGGGTGTCGCAAGGGCGGCAAAAAGTGCACGGTAATAACGATCCTGGCGTCGAACGGACTCCTCAGTTACATCTACGACGGACTCTTTGCCTTTGGTTGGCGAGCCAATGATAATATGAAATAGAAGAGTCAGTGCTTGGGTGGCCGTAGCTGCTGGAGCCGTATGAATTACGCGGTATAGTTCGTCCACATGATCTTCCAACTTTTGATCCTCCATAGGTAAGTAGGGATGGGCTCGATTCACTCCCGCCAACAAAGCTGACAGCAGGCGTGTTTGCACGCCAGACCCCGGAGTGGCTCCGCGGCCTTGTGTCGCTCGAATTACGACTTTAAAAAGCTTAAAATACGTACAGATCAATTCGCCAGGGAGTGAGCTCTCAAGAGGGCTGGATGCGCCCTTCTTAACTAGAGAGCGTTCCAATTTGAGCTGATTCAAGAAAGTAATACAGTTGTAGAGAGCCCGGGAAGACAAATGTGGTCGATGAGCCAACTGTTGCACTTCTCGGGCTATAACCAATTGCATATTGGGGTGTTCTTGTAGAACCTTTCGAAGCTCATGACCTGCAGCAGCAGCCGTCTTTTTGGAAGGATCTCCTAGTTTGTTGGTGAGCATACCTAGAATCGCAGCTTCGCCCTCTGGAACTGATCTTAGCAAAGTGCTCGCTGTTCGCAAAGCTGCCACTTTGGTGATTTCGAGACCTTCGCGCAGAGTCTTTCCTAAGTAATTCCGGATAAAGATGTTGAACTTTTCCTTCACCATTTCTTCAAACCTCCAAAGCAACAAAATGCGGGGCGACATGGTTAAGGCTGATTTACCAGTTTTAGAAGTATCGATCACAGGGAGAGCTCTTTGGTTCAAGGAACATAATTTCCGATCTGCTGGTAACAGTGTGTTGAGAAACAAATCTTCTAAGGCCTCAGCCGCCAGCTGAGCAACACGAGAATTGGTCTGACCACCGCCATCGTCGGTCGAACCTCCCGTCATCTGCAAGAGTCCGTCGATGGCGTGAAACTTGTGGAGTGGATCGTGGCTGATAATCACACTCATGGCCGCGATCCTATCCTTCAGGGTACCTTTGCGGATGGTCCCCTCTACCCATTTTCCATTGCCACTGCCACTGCCGCCAGCAAAGAGCTGAACCTCTCTTCTATAGATTTCATTTGCCATGGAACGATAGGTTGCCGCCAAGTCATCAGACATGGCCTTTTCTACCTTATGCTCAGCCACCATTTTTGTGTCAAAACCAACTAGCGATTTTTCGCAGTCAAACCAAGTTTTTCCGTCGAGTTTGATCAACAGAGCATCGTGCGGCTTATATGTCATGACGCCGAATCCATCCTTTGTCCATGGATCTTGATTGTGTTGCTGTTTCTTGTCTTTTCTCGTCCCACGTCTCCGCTTTGCAGATTTTTCGTTTACCATTATGTTGTTGCTTGCTCTTTGATTGGTTATGAAGAATGAGCCGGGAAGGACAACAGCATAAGTATTGATATGGTTAGCTTGATATAATTTTTTCGTAGAAAAGAAAATAATGTACTTCGACAATTACTGAGTAATGAATGTTGTGACGATTTCAGTGGTGGCCAAGCAAAGGCAAAATCATCTACCGGGTGAATTTATAGTGTCTGATGGGTGGGCGGGTTTTATCAAAAAATCGTTTGCTGGGCTTCGATGTGATACGAAGGACTCACTCATCACCAACTGGTATGAACCTCCTTTTCTACCAGTCATGCAGACATGTCTCATGCAACATGTTGTGCCACATTTCTAAAAAGAATTGCACAAATGATTCCTAGCTAGCTAGCAGGAGTTCTCCTCCTTTTCTAACAGTCACGCAGACATGTCCCATGCAACATGTTGTGCCACATTAACAACAAGAAGTGCACAAATTATTCCTAGCTAGCTAGTAGGAGTTCTTGAGCATGCGGCGGGTGTGTGTCAAAGTTTCACGACACAGCCAGTATAGTTCACTTGGAGCTGCTACTGGTGGTGTGGTGGCGTGGAAAAACACACCGTGGTGAAAGCAGGCGATTGCACTTTTGTAGGTGACATTGATTTGCTTGCATAGGCAAATAATAAAAGTGGTTGTGCTGTGTTTCTTGAATAGCAGCAAGTCTTATGATGCATTTTTTCTTCTGCTCGTTTGCTCGCGACCACCACTGCATTTTCTTAGCAAAAGTTCCATTTCCATCGTGTAAACGCATTCTTCAATGATGTGCGCGCATACAAGAGTGTGCATATCCCTACTGACCCTCACAAAGATAACATATTTCTCCGAGAACAGACTTTGCTGATATAGACAAGGGTTTGACAACGTAGTGTCCTGAAGACTGTAATAAGTAGGCTTGCCTTGGCTAGGCTGAGCCTAAGACGGGTAAACCGGGAGCCTCCTAAGAAATAAACTCCCTCCTAAGAGAAACTTCCTTAGGAGCAACCTCCTTGAGAACCTCACTAAGAGCGAACCCTTTTGTTAGTGTCGTTGCTCCCTTCTTGTAGCTCCCCACTAACTTTACCTGTGCTGTCTCCTCTGCTGTCTGATGAACAAAAACAGTAGAACGAGAAGCTGGGAAGTTACGGAGATCCTCTCCAAGTTTGAAGCGATACATCCCGGTCTCTACTCGACAACCCTTCTAACAACTGGCTTCTGGCGTACACAGTCAGAGTCCGTTACCTAACTTCAAACCGGAACCGCGACCAAACCACAGCCGAAACTGTACCTGGAGGCTAAGGAAAACTACCGGAACCTTAAAGACCTACTCTCACCTGTCGTCTTTCTTTTCTGTTTCAGCAGCGCACAGTCTGCCTCATACAATACGCCAAGGATCTGTGCCAGCCCCACCCTTGCCTCGAATCCTTCGTTCAAAAGGCAAGAGGCCCTTGAACCAAAAGCTAAGGAGCTTTTGAGCTTCAGGTCCCAAAACAAAAAAGTGGCCGGAAGGATGAGTAGATCCACCACTTTAATCTTTACTGTGCAGATTAAATACTATTCACTTGTTTCTGGGTTATCATGCAGTACATTTCATTTCATCTTTTTAACTCGTGTACGCCGAAGCAGATTGTTTTTTAATCCTCATCAATTCCGATTTGTCAATATTGTCATCAAGCCCTTCGCCTTCCATTTCGAGCGCATCCATGAGTTTGGCTAAGGCGATAATGCTGCCTGTCTGCTGAAGGTACAAAACAAAGTCGACAGAGGGTTGCTGGTGCTGCTCGTCATTAGTCGCTGCTTCGTCTATCTCAGCAGGATTTGCCTCGTCTTCCTGATTCTTGACATTGTCATCGGCATCGGCATCCAGCTTGGCAGGAGTGAGTTGATCTTTGGAATGATTTCGATCGTCTAGGGATTCCGGTTTCTTGAGTGAAGGAGCCCTAGACGGCTCCGGTTCTGGATCTTGGTTTTGTTTGGCCTTCTTCTGCTTCAATTTTTCCTTCTTTTTTTTGTTTTTGCTTTTCTTGGCCTCTTTCTTCTTTTCCGTCTTCTCTTCACTTGCGGCCCAGAGTTCCTCTTGGTAAGAGAGATGATATACTTGGCAGTTGCATCCAGAGCAGACGTAACACTTGCACTCGTTGCAGAAGGTCGCATCCGAAGTCCTGTGTTTGGAGAATGATTTCTTACAGAGAGCACAAGACACAAAGTGCTGCTTCCAAATTCGATCAGCTCGCTTGGTTACGGCACTGCTATTGTGGTTTTCTCGGGCCTGTTCAATGAGAGAAGCGCTGACTAGTGTCGGCGGGCGAATTTCTTCGTCATCTTGGATCTCGCCATTTTCAATCTGGTCGCGACGGATCATTTCTCGCGTCTCTTCTACTTGTAAAACTCGCTCTAATCCTTCCAGCGCCATCATCACCATAGTAGCCTCCGAAAGAAGGACTCCGAGAACAGAAACGCAACCTTCATCAACGAGAACTTCTATTTGGGAATCACTTCCACAACTTGTTGCATTAAGAACAACCCAACAGGCTTCGCTGCGAACTTCCTGGTCTGTATTTTTGTCGCGTACAAGTCTCACCAAAGGTGGAATGGCACCAGAATCAATAACTGCTTGAATTTGATCCACCGTACCAGCGGCAATATTGGAAAGCGTCCAGCAAGCCTCCTTTTGAATTTCCCGGTTGGAGTGAGTTATCAATTCCTTTAAGCGAGGAACAGCTCCGCATTCCAAAATGACTTCCGTGTAATCCGTTGTTGTAGCATTATGGTTATTGTCATCACTGCATTCGGCGCACACAATATTGCCAATAGTGCGAAGCGCTGGCTTGGTTACTCTCCAACTTGGATGCATTAAGAGTTCCACTAAACGAGGCACAAGACCACATTTGGGGCCCTTGAGATCTTCCGTCGTCACAACCGCGGCAATGTGAGAGGAAGGCCCATCACACAAGTGCGACAGTGTCCAACAAGTGTAGCTCAAGACTTCGGTATCCGATGTTCGCAGCAAACGCCGAAGCACGGGCAATAGGCTACTCATTTCGATTTCATCGCTGCTTGAGTAATCATTGGATTTGCAACCACTGGTTTTGCTTTGACTGGACTGCTGAAATATGCCGTCTACTAAATTCGACAGAGTCCAGCTACCTATCCTTTGCAGCGACAGATCCTGAGGGTGCGATTCTAAGCATCGCAGCAGCTGGTTCATGACTCCAGCGGCCAAAATTACATCGCGGGCAGAGACTGACTTCTCGCGGCCTCCATCCAACGAGGAATTGGAAGAATTGCTTCCACTAGTACTGGTTCCTGGAGAATCTCCAGCAGCGATGCTTCCCAATATCCACACGGCTTGTTCGTAGACTGCCTTGTTGGGACTAGAAAGTAAGGAAATCAACGTGGGAATCGCATCGGCATGCCGCAGCAGCAAGTGCTGCGAAGATGCCGACAACTGCTGCGGAAATGATAAGGTGCCCGCAGTGTTCGAGACAGGAGTAGGCGGAGGCAAAAATGCATTGCTGGGGACGCTGTTGTGGGCTCCGCTGGGTGGAGGTGCTAGAGACGTAAAGTTTATTCCTCCAGAGGCTGGCGGTATAGCAGAGTTAGTCCCAAACGGACTGGCAGTCGCAGTAGAAAACAAGGGTGCTGGTGGCATTGAAAAGCCATCAGCAATTGATGGATCTCCTGCAGCGGGTGACAATGCTGTTGCTGTATTCTTCGTAGATGCTCCTGCCGTCAGCTGAAGGATATCCTTTTTATCCTCGCTGTCAAATGGTGAACCATCAGGCTTGCCGTTACTCTGAATGGTAGAAGTCAAACTGGCATCAAAGGCAGCAACGGCTTCTGGTGACAAAGTCTGTGAAAACGATAGCGGTGGAAATGGGACACTTCCGGGTGCCGGCGCTACTAACGAAGGATATGGATACGTTGCTGTCGTGGGCACATTTCCGCCGCCAGTTGTTACCCCCGGAATAGGAGGAGTTTGTCCTCCAAAAAATGGACTGGTTGCAGCCGCTGCGACTGCCGCGGATCCTTTCACGGCTGCTGCTGCCGCAGCTTGAGCAGCTGCCGCAGCCACTGCCGATGTCTGTGCCTGGGTATGTTGATAGTACGACTGCTGGGCGCATAATTCAGCAATATTTGTCAAAGCCAGAAGGGACTCTACCTGGACAGCCGGCCGGTCGTGTAGATTAAGCCAGCTCAACAAGAGAGGAATCCAATTCCTCTCCTGTGCAATATGGAGCAAGTCCCGGTGGTTTGGCAACAGCTGTCGGTTTTAAAGAGAATCATCAGGTCAGAAATATGGACTACGAGACAATTAAACAACACAAGCAAATCAATGATCCATCCACTATCCCGCCAACCCTATGCTTCATCCTCTATCCCATCAACCCTATTCATGTGTTCGCCCTTCAAACTTCAAACAAGTATTCCAGATACCTATGACTTATAACGACATACCTCTCGCAGTTTCCTAGCAGTTGCCAGCTGCAAATAGGCAAGATCATCTTCCGAAACTGTCTTGTCTGCTGTTGGTGCAGCCGTCACGGAACTTAAATCTGAGCCTTGATTAATATAATGATCCAATTCATGGGCGAGACGCATAGCTCCATCCGAAATATCTGCCAAAGACGCCGCTGGAACTTGCCCATCCCCGGTAGTGATAGAAGGATCAGACGCGGAGCTTAAAAATCCAGAGGTGTCGCTGTTGACATCGAAACCGCTTGAACCATTCCTTGCCGCAAAAGGGGAAGTAACGGTCAGATCTGACGAGCCTCGTTTGTTAAATGTCATCGTAGTAGTGGACGTGGTACTTCCTCCGTCTTCTACCATCAATGGGTTGAAGTGAATGACGCAGGCAGTGGTGCTGATCGGATTAACGTTTAATATACTCAACTCTATTTTGGATTGTTACTTGGTTGGTTAATGCTCCCTTGTTGTTGGTAGTAACTAAATTTGGTAGAAACACACAGCAGGTAGGTCTAGCTAGTCTAGTTAGTTGTTTGATACGATTGTTTAGTTGTTGCGTGATTGCTGATTTCGACGTGCCCATGACAGTCGACCGGGTAGCCCTTGTTATTATTTCCAGATCTTGCGTTTTTCATTAAGGTTACTCTGTGATTTCTCTAACCCTAATAAGAGAGAGTAGCTAGCTGGTTGGTACTACTAGTACTACTACTACTACTCGAGTACTTGCTACCAGGTAGTCTAGTAGTAACTTTTCTTAGCAGTAGTACTAGCTAGTAGTAGTACTAGTACTACTAGAGACTACTCTACTCAAATTTAGCTACTGGGGTAACTAAGAAAACTCCAAGTAAGAAAGAGTGCTGAAAAATCGATGAGCCATGCAGTAGAGTACTCTAGACTCTAGACTCTAAATAACAGGTGGGCAACCATAGCAATCAATCTTGCACAATAATATTTCATCACTTCAACACTAGAACAGGAGAATGACACTCATGGACCAAGAAAACGGTTTATTTCGATGCGCCATATGTGGAGCGACTGAGCATGACGCAGCCAATTTGTCCTCCCAGATTGCACTTCAGACAAACGCCACAGTGAAGTGTGGCCATCAATTGTAGGTACCTGATTATCAAATAGGAATACACTTGTTGGAGGAAATGAGTTATTAACTCTACTCACATTAAACTTTTTTACTCTTTCTAAAGTTGTAACTCTTGCATTGATCGTGAACTCAGTCGCAAACGGGTGCGTCTGACATGCAAGATGTCTTTTCTCTTTTCATTAATTTTTCGTTTTCCGTCGCTCGACTCACGTACTTTGCAATCTTTCCACGCCCAACACTGTTTTCAATATGCATTTTAAAACCGACGGTATGTTCTAGGAATTTCCTTGTCCAATTTGTCGAAATCCAGTCAAGAAGGTAACTCTTTCCACGCGAACTCTTGATGATGTACAGTGTGAAAAGGATACCAGTTGGCGGCGACGTGTGCAAAAGGTCTTCAACAAGGTCGAGTCTGATTTTGCAACACTTTCGGAATACAATAATTATCTCGAGGAGAAGGAAGATATTATCTTCTCGATTGTCAATGAAGAACCGGATGCCGAGACTTCCAAGGCGAAAATCAGAGCCTATGAAGAAGCTAACAAGGCACAGATTGTAATTCGACAATCACAGAGGGCCGACGAGGAAAGATCGATTGAAGATAGAATTGCTGCTGAACAGCGAGAATTAGAACGACGCAAGAGAGAATTGAAAGAAATGGAAAAGGCCGTGGCGTTGACCAAGCGGAAATTCAAACAAGAATCGACAGAGGTGGCGCTGGGGGTAAGTTAACACCGTCGATGTCGATGGGCCTTGCGCTTTGTTTTCGTCGTGAGGTGTCGACAAGTTGCTGCCGCCTCTGTTCTTGAAACTCATCAGTTCAAATGCAATCTTTGTATTCTTCACAGGAACGAGAAGAAGTCTCGGCCGAGCTGGTGTCTGCGGCCATGCAAGGGTACCGCAACGAACTGAAGCGACCTCGTGGAACTACTGCTACCAATTTTGTTTCTCCAAAAGTCCGAGAACCAAAGGGTGGCTTACAAAAAGAACCAAAGCTAGACAGAGAAATATATCGGAAGCGGCAGGCTGCAGGTGGAGGAATTCCCAATGGCAGCATTGCTTCGCATGAAAAAAATTGGAACG
>Ga0210054_1003167_pt1 | contig 12553 bp, 6 predicted proteins | sample CryGeymeta201516_FD_185470 | JGI IMG/M metagenome (GOLD analysis project Ga0210054, IMG submission 185470) | Groundwater microbial communities from Crystal Geyser aquifers in Utah, USA - Crystal Geyser metaG 2015-16 (SPAdes) (version 2) | ecosystem: Environmental > Aquatic > Deep subsurface >... | reverse complement strand
TGAATGAGGGGGGGGGTGAGTCCCCATGTTCCGTGTAGAAGGCTCACAAACTAACTCTACTGACCAATCAAGGGCAAGGTATACATTTTAGATCTTTTGCGTATTATTACCGTTTATACTCTAAAAATCATACCCAAGACTAAAATGTGTTACTGCCCCTGAGGTTGAATTTATAAAATCTGTCCCTCTGGCATAATCTATCCTTATGGGAAAAACCCATAGGTTTGACCGTATCCCCCAGCCGAATGCACCTCTTATGTTGTTTTCAGCGATAGCCTTACGGAATACAGGCGGTTTTCCTTCCTGCCATGCAGCACCAATATCAAAAAATACAAGAGAACGAATGTTTCTAATAGACATGGGCAGGCTAAATTGGATGGTATCAATCAATGGAAAACGAAACTCAAATGAACCCTTGGCAAATGCCTTTCCCCTTAGCTCTGTTCCCCCCCTGAATTCATCAACAAAATATTGTTTTATTCTTCCATTTTCATTTGTTACCATTATTCCCCCATTACCGAGGATAAACTGGGTTTGATCCTGTCCAGTTGAGGTCTTGCCGCTAAGTTGAAATGCCATGGCAGATCTGTTTCCAGCCTTGATATATTTTCGCAAGTCTACCTCAAGGTTCGTAAAATCAAGGTCATTATCTGAAAGATTAATTGTATCACTAACCCCTATCCTTGCCCTTGAACCACCAATGGGTCCGTTCCATGACCAGACGGTTGTATCATGAATAATAGCAGCTGAAACAAGATTTATATTCTCTCTTACAGTTGGCGACTTGGGCAAAATATAGTTGGTTACAACCCTTTTGGAGGACAGCCCAAACTCTACCCGACGAAATATATCCAATGGATAGGAAACATTGCCGGAGACACCATACTTTTTTTCCTTAGACTCCTCATTCAAAAACCTATAAGAATTAGACCAATCAGATATATCTACCCCATACGATGCCCTTTTGCCAAGATAAAGATAGGCAAGGATAAAATTAGCATCTCCCCCAATTGAGGATGATGCGTCACCCCTCCAGATAAATCGATGATTACCAAGCACATCGCTCATAGCCAGTTCCCCTATCCCTGCAAACCCATTAGCAGAACTGTACAACATATCCATTCTTCTCCAGTCAAAGGTAAGCCTTGTTTTATATGGGGTTATGTTGCCATCTGTTTTTTTAATCGCAAGGGAGGTGGTGGCTTTGGCAGTAGTGCTGCCATTTATTTCTGGCTGAATCCAAACCATATCCAATGGCTTTTCATGAAAATAAACAGCATTTCCCCCTTTTTCATAGGACGAAAAACTCATCTTATCGCCCATATAGCCACCATTAAATGCCCCGCCAAAGTAATCTGTTACCTGAGTAAATGGGAAGGGAACAGAAAAATAACCTGAATTTTCATCTTGCAGGGGCATAAGCATTTCACCTCTGCCTACTTCCTCCTTTGTGCCTTCTTCCTGAAGTTTTACCGCCCAAATATTGTATGTTTTATTAAGCAGACATGAGCAATAAACGATATTCCCATCCGGTGACCAGAATGGGTTTATCTTCAGCGAATCAGGTAGTGCAAGTCTTGTAACCTCAGCGGTATCCATATTCAGCACGAAAAGGTCGGTTGCCGTTCCTGCCTCACGGATAAATGCTATTTTGTTGCCAATAGGTGAATAAGCAGGCTGTCTATCCATCCCATGGGTAATCTTTTCCAGCCCTTTTGTTGGAATATTAAACCTATAAATATTGCTTTCCCCATTTTTAAGGCCAGATAAGATGATGTTATCACTATCCTGAGTAAAACACAAAGAGGAGATATTATCCAAATCTACCTTTAGTGTCTTTAACAATTTATTATCAAACACATCAAAGAGAAAAACAACATCCCTGTTCTTACATTTAGCAATAAAGGCAATCCTTGAACCATCCCTTGAGTAGGCAGGTGAAACCTCAAAGCTAAGGTCTTCAAATTTTATCCCCCGCAACCCTTCTGTAATATATTTAACGACTGTTCCATCTGAGGTTTTCATTAAGGCAATGCAGGGGATGCCATCCTTAATAATAGTAACTGCTGCAAGATCTCCACCAGGTGAAAATGACGGGGCAGCAGGGATTACTTGACCTTTGAAAATCTGCTGGCTGTCATCAGCCGCAAGCCTTCTTTTGGCTACCTCCGGATAATATGCCTGACGGAGTGATTTTATCCATCCTGTTTCTAATTGTTTAATATCCACACCCAACGATTGTTTGATTGTCCCTTCTAATCCTGCACTTTTTTTGAATTTTCTCAAAAGAATGGATACCTTTTCCTCTCCATAGGTTTGGGCAATATATCGCAGCAAGGAGTGGCTTTCCTGATAAGCAAGGAATACATTGCCTGTCATTCCGAAATCTGTTAAATTTTCTAATGAGTCAATACGATTTTCTACAACCGCATCTACCAACATCATATGCCCTATTGGGTCAAATGCTCTTGTTTCAAATTCAGCCAACCCCTCCATAAACCACATGGGCGGGATAGCAGAGGCAGAAAGCATGGATTCTAAGCCCTTAGAATAAAGAACATCATAGGTAAAGACATGGACAAGCTCATGGGTAATAACTTTTTTGAATTGTAAGTAACTGCCGTCAAAGGGGATAACCATGCGAAACTTTATAACCTCAGAAAATCCTCCTACCCCGGGGTCAATCAATTCTGTAATAATATTTGTCTGACGGAAGTCATAATGAGATTTGAAGATGATAAATGGAATGGGATTTGAGACCTGATGCCTCAGACTATGACTGATAGACGCATAAGCCTCTTCAGCCATGGATGCAGCAACTCTGGCTAACTTTTCCGTCTTCTGGTCATGATATACCTCGAAATGCTCTGTTTTTAATATCTTCCAGTCAACCTTATTGTATCTAACCTTATTTTTCCCAAATTCATCCTGGGCTGATACGGATGAGGTAAATAAGAGGATAACAGATAGGATGATAATTTGTATCTTCATGCCTTTGTGGTTGATTTTCATTACATTCCACCAAACGCTGGATCCAATTTTCTTGGATTCACCTTAAATGTAAGTGTATATGTAGCATATGCAGCTCCAGCCTTTTTGGGAATAGCAACGGTTAGTGTGCCAGCTATCTGTTTGACACTACTTAAGTCAGTAGTTGGAGAAGCAGCAGCATCGTAATAACTTAAAGAAAAATCAGAGATGTCCGTTCCAATGGTTGTTTCAGTAGTATCATTTAGTATGCGAGTAATGGTTTTTTTAGTAGCATCAAATTTATAGCTGATAACATCGCCTACAATATATTCATCTGGATTTGTCTGATCATTAGTATCCCGAAGGTCTCCATCCCCATTATTATCTCCAAGTATAGATTGTAATCGATTATTTATTCCCGGGTTAATAAGTATTGATCCAATAGTTGAAGAAGCTGTTCTAACATCATCTGATTCAGTCCTTCTCATAGTTGAGATTGTGCCATCTGGTCCACAGATAATACGACCATAAAGTATATCATCTGCATCATCTTCTTCCACGATTTTGTCTGGATCTGCATCCCTGCTAAATAATGTATCCCCTGGCGTAGAGCGAAATTTTCCATCCTTTCCACAAATAATAAAAATTGAGCTTGATGTTGCTATCAGAATATCTGAGATACCCTGTGTTGTAGCGGGATTGGAAGAGTGACAGATATTATCCCCACCATCCTGAATGTAAGCCTCTGTAGCAAATCTAATCTTATTTGAGGCAAGTGTTTGTGTCCCCCCAGGATTAGCAGGAAGAAGGAGGCACGCAGTCTGAAGTTCATTAAGTATTCCCTGCCATGTTACAGTTCCTGTTCCTTTTTCTACCTTCAGGTGAGGGTCGCCAGAGAGTATGTTTCTTGCCATTTGTTGTGCCTGCATATGGACATCACTTGAGAGCCACAACTTTGTAGCACCAACAAAAACAAAACTCATCACCATGATTATAATCCCTATTATACCCATGGCAATAAGTATTTCTAAAAGGGTAAATCCTTTTTGATGTCGTTGCAGATTCATATTTACCTCTTGTCTGACTAGTCTGACCTGTCTGACCTGTCTGACCTGTCACGGTCTTTCGGCAATAAAAACACTCAATTCCCGTTTAAGGGGTGTAGTGCCCCATTCCATTTTAACGGTTGCTTTCAAATAATCAAAGGCACCATCTGTCTCTTCAAATGTTGGAGGGGATCCTTCTTCTTTTATTTTTTTTATTGTTACGCTTCGGGTTGCTCCACCATTTATCGGGGTATTCCCATTCCAACCATAGGGTGGCATACTTATCTTTTGTTGTTCTATTGTCCCTACAGTAAGACTTCCATAGGGCATGCTCCGTATCTCTTCTAATTTTTCTTGACACAGTGTTATTGCCTTACTTGCTTCGCCGGTGTGAGGATGGATAAGAGAGGATTGCTGAAATGCCTTTAAGATACATAAGATACTTATAGCAACTATTACTGTAGCTATCAATATCTCTACTAAGGTTATCCCTTTTGAGGTAATACGCCTATCAGTTATTTTCTTATTTATTTTATTTATGGAATAGAAATAAAATATTAAAGAGCCAATAGAAATAAATAAAAAAAGTCCGATAATTAACCAATCTTTCCAACCGGGTTTTTTAATCTCTATTGGTTTTGCAATACCTGCTGCTTTTCCTTCTTCTTGACCTGTAATTGATGTTTTTTGTTCTGGGGTAGATACTCCTGATATTCCTGATATTCCTGAAACAACTTGTTGTTGTGCATCTGATGATAATACTTGCGGAGAAATCTCCCTGCCTTCCTTCCCCCTCTCCCCTTTCTTCTCTATCATTCCTTCTGTCGTAACATTTTGTCCCTCTTTTTCCCTTTTTTGCTCTATCTTATGTTTTTTAAGGTATTGTTCTTTAATTATCTTTTCCTTATCCTCTTTTTCCATCTGTATCAATCTATCTATATCCTCAGAGGTAGCATTTTCTGGAATCCATCTGGCATCAACAGTTCCTACGGTAAAAAAGAGCGATAAAAATACAGTTACAAATATAATCTGTTTCATTTTTTCAGTGAACCTCCAATCACAGACAAGAATGTCTGTGTTACATTTTTTGTAACTACTCACCACGAAGACACAAAAAGTTGATAAGTTGATGGGTTGATAAGTTGATAAGTTGGAAAGGGAAAGGTTTATAGGTTTATAATCTGTGTTCCTTTAACCTATAAACTCATCAACTCATAAACCTATTTTCAGCGAACCTCTTTCCAGCTAAGTACCCCCCCACTTTGCAATACCCCTAATATCTCACCCTCCTCATCAAGAGGAATTGAACCTGGTGGAAATAAATAGATGGGAAAATTTGGATCCTTTCGATAATGACTATGGTATCGAGCATCTTGTATTAATTTTAATACCCCAGAGTAGACAATTACCTCATCCTTGCTGATAAGAGAGCCATGAAAATTGGGTGAATTGGCTACCCTGCCGGCAAGAAAATGTTGGGTATAATAAACACCATCTATGGTACTAATCATATTTGTAGCTGTTTCACCATAATGGGTAATATACTTTCTTTCTATTGGATCCCATAACCTACCATGGTCATCCGCTGTCCTTCCAAGTCCGGCAAAGTTCTTTAATGGTTCAGAATTGTTGCTATTGCCCCCAGTAGTGCTTACATCCTTCCAAGTATAATTACCCTCGCGAAAAACCCTATCCCCATCAAGGTCCTCTGTAGCTGGCTGAAAGATGCCATCCCCTTCTGTTGGATCTGTCCATGTACCATTTACATATATATTTGTACCTGGTATGCCGTCTGCCCCAACATCCTCACTTCCCATATTAAAAAGCCATCTATTTGAAAGCCAATCACCAGATGAATAATTTCCATAAACCAACCCACCCTTTGCAGACACTGATAAAAGAGTCTTTGTGGCATTATTGTGAACCCATGTATCCATTAGTGATTTACCGGGTAAGCCATCATCATTACCAACCATATTAAAGGTACTACTGGCTGGATTTATATAGTCAGTACCGGAATACTGCTGCCACTGAGGATAGGTAGACCAATTCGGTCCATCGACATATTGGATATTTCCGGCAATGTATACATTTCTACCCACATAAATTGCCCCGGATCTCTCATAGCCTGTTCTATGTCCTATAACCTGAACCACACCTTTTATTATCAGATTACCCTCAATAACTACACTATCCTCAATCACGATAGGGGCATCGTTTGTACCAATCAGTATCAGGTTTTTATGGGGCTCATCATCACCAAATACCCCATCATTTGTAAATGTTGTAGTACCTATTCTAATCACACCTGAGGGATGATCATATGTCCCTGTATCCGGGTTAAAACCTTCTGCGATTTTTTTATAATAATCCATATCTTGCAGGTTTGGGATATTCTCTTTTCTCAAATTTGGTCTTCTATATGGTTTTTGATCATAGGTAGGGGGGCGGGATCTTAATCCAGCCAGTCCATTTGGTGAGTAACTGTGATAATCTGCATCAAAGTGTGCCTCTACACTTCCATCAATCGTAACCCTTCCTCTGGGAGGATTATATACACTTTGAACATCAAACCTACCGTTTGATCTCATACTACCCAAACAGTGTTCACCGCCGCCATAATACCACCAACCCCAGTTGTTAATAAAATATGCATAATCAAATACCTTTGGCTCGCTTAAAGGTACCGTCCTGTTTATCTTAGCAATGATCTCAATCTGCTTTGTAGAGATAGAAATCACCTTTCCCCCCTCTTCGCGTCCAAGCATACCAGTGGCAATAACCTTTACATTGGCATAATCTGTGCCACGATATATGACTTCAGGGTAGGAAACACGCATGTATTGACCCGAAGCTACCTTAATAAAGTTGGTATCCCCACCAAAATTAGTATTCCATTCATCTGCACTTATGGCTGACCAACTCTGAGTGCCTATTTGATTACCTAATCTCCAGAGTGCCCGCTCTGCTGCAGATTCAGCTACAGATAATGCTTCTATGCGACGAGTGTAGGAACTACCATGCTGTAGCTCAGTTTGACTGGCAATAAAGAATAAACTCCCACTCATTACCAGAATAAGAAGAAATAATAAAGTAATGGCTAAAGCCATACCTTTTTGTCCTGAAAGAGGTTTTGAAGTATACATTTTGATCACCCCCACAATCAAATAATAACACAAATTCTCATATATGTCAAGAATTATTCAGCAATTTTAATTATGGCTTTTAGAATATATACTCAAGTGGGGCATAAATTGCGTTTTTCGCTGGTCTTAATCAACGATAGCTGTGTTGTTCAGGTTCGCAATAGTACACTATTGCTCACCTTCACGCCTTGCTCTCCTTGATTAATCCTCACCGAAAAAATCGCAATTTATGCCCCACTTGAGTATAACTGGATGTCGGTGTCGATTACTAAATGTTTTAGATGGGAGTTGGTGGGACAGGTTTCCAACCTGTGAAATAAGTGGTTATATATTAAGGGGATAGCAAAAGAAGGGAGACAGAGAGAGACAGGCTGGAAGCCTGTCCTACCAAACCTGTCCCACTAAGTGTGTATTACCACCATTGCAAATAGAGGAGGCTATCCGTCAATTTAGATTTGACAGAATAGTAATAGAGGACAAGCCTACCTGTTCCCTACCCTAACATTCGACACTTCTGCTAATCATCGTATCACCCCAACCTTACCCTTCCTTATCTCACCTGTCTCTGGATTGGTCAGAATGTAGATATATACCCCACTGGCCACCTTATCCCCATCATTGTTCTCACATCTAAAGACCCATTTGCCATCCGTGGTATGCGTTCTGTCATACACCAGCTCGCCAGCAATGTTGTATATTTGCACCCTCACCTGTCTTGTCAGATTCTCAAAGTTTATCTGCCCATCAGTACTCGGGTTTGGATAGCAATAGACAGCTTTCAAATTTTGCTCTGGAACATTTGCAACAACATTATTACCCACCACATTTGCTTCAATCGCATTGCCATCTGTATCCTTCAATTCAATTGAGACGATGCTGACAGCATTCATCATATCATATGTAGACAGGAGTGGTGCCCTGATTCCAGATGTCCTATCTGCTGGTTGAAGAATTAAATTGGCAATAGGTGCAATATTCTCTACATCCTCAATATTTTCATACACTTTTTCATCAGTTTCAAACAAGGGAGACTGTTGCTGTATTTCTGTTGTTTCCTGTCCTTGCTGTGTTTCTGTCTCTCTTTCCTTTTCCCTAACCACTGCCTTTATCTCTATCTCTCCCTTCTGGTTGTCAATTCTCTTGTCAATGACTATCTCTATTCCAGTATCAGGAAGGGTTGGCGATTCTATATCTGCTACCTTTACCTTGTTTGGGTCAAACCTGAGCTTAATCTCGGCTGTGGATAGATCTTTTCTGACATCCTTGACCATAATAGATGTCTTTGCCTGATCATCGCTTAACAAAGGTGCAGAGTTTACTTGAGTTGGTATGGGTGAGAGAAATACCGTTGAGGCTGGTAATTCAGTTCCATTCCTTTCTAATAAGTGATCAGGGGTAGTTTCCTCCTTATATCCAGCAGACATTAGTTCTTGCATTGATGCTTGTTTCTTATTTCCTTCATTGAACTCCAGCAGGTATGTATGGTTAAATGATGTCCGACACCACCACAACCCTCTCAAGGTTACATCAATTACCAAACGATTATTTGCCGTATCAATCGTTGCCTTCTGGATATTCCAGTTGCTTAAGGCATATACCCATTTTCTTTCCTTCCATGACCAATACCAGAACGATGTCCCATTTATTCCGGATACCGCTGAGTTGTAGCCAACTATATCATTGACCAATGGCTTTGCTGGATATAGATAAAATCTATATGACGATGACCAGTTACGAGTTTCAAGGCTTATCCTTGTATTGTTGGGTTTTTCCTGCATATATCCATAATCACTGTTCAAAAAATAGCCATTACATCTGGGCATGTAAAAGTTTATGCTTGAAAGATTATAGCTTGAGTCAAGGCTGACTCCTTCTTTTGTATCTGGGATATATTCATCCCAAACAACCTTCCACACCCATCCATACCATTTCCACACCTCAACCCTTTGTTTGCTTGCCTTGAGCGAATACTCACCTAAGGGAATATCTCGCAGCTCATACCTTCCATCTGTGGTGGTAAATATTGCCATAACAACCTGTTTGCCACGCAACAACTCTATTTTTATCCCTTTAACAGGTTTATTACTCCTTGTATCCATTACCCTGCCAGCCATAGTCAACCTTGATAGTCCTGCCTTGACCACAAAATAGGCATACGCCTTTTGCCCGGACAGTATGCCCCTTGCTATGATTGTCTTTGTGCCAATTGCTTGATTATCCACTGAAAACACTGCGGTAAATGTGCCGCAGGTAGATGCTGTGGTTACTGCCACACTCACGCTATTCCCAAGGTCAACCCTTACCGACTCACCAGCACCAAAGCCAGTGCCATTTACCATTACCAATATCCCAACTGTGCCCTCGACTGGGCTAATCGCAGTGATGCCACCAAGTATTCTAAACACCCCATCAGCTCTGCTGCCAGAGGTAATGCCAATAACGCTGATTGTATGTGTGCCATATGGTTGTGTATCCACAACAAACGCTGTGGTGAATGTGCCGCAGGTAGATGCTGTGGTTACTGCTACACTTACGCTCTTCCCCAAGTCAATCCTTACCGACTCACCAGCACAAAAGCCGTTGCCATTTACCGTTATCAACATCCCAACCGTGCCACTTTTTGGCAAGATTGTCAGCTCTGGCATCTTTGCTACGGACAATACTTGTAATGCTAATGTAGTCTCATAGACATTGTTGTTCCAACTGCCGTCTGTATTCTGTTTACTCTGGATAAAACTTACAGCTTTCTTTGTTCTCTCAGAATCACGATACATGGTATGTGCCAGAGCAGAACAGGCATTAGTTGTCTCAATAATCCCACCATCACAAAAGCTGCCGTCTTCATTCTGATTTTGGAGAATAGTGTACAAGGCTGTGGTATCAAGTGTTTGCTTTATCTCTTTGCCAATCTCAGATGGTGGTATTCCAGATTCAATCAGCTCAGATAAGGCAATAATGCCCAAGCATGTAAGCGAGAGGCTCTTCTCTCCACTCCATGAATACCTCCAATATCCATCCCATCCCTGCATATTAAGTAAACAATTCCATGCCAATCCCAAAACATCATCCTTACCCTCAAACTCAGGCAATACCAGCCCGGATACTGCCAAAGCGGTATCTATTACATCACTTGGATAGCACATCTCATACCCAAACCCACCATCTTCCTTGAATTGTCTATCCCAATAATACTCATTTTGATAACTAACAAGCCTCTGGACAAGCTCATCTACATTTTCCCCTGCTTTTGCTAATACTCGTATCTTGCGAGCCAAATAGTCTGTAGTAGAAACATCGATTGTCTTTATGTAGCCAATTGCCTTCCTCAGCCTTTCATCATCCTTTTGCCCCAATTCCAATAAAGTCTCTACCGCTACACAGGTATCTCTAAAAGATGTTGCAGCTCCAAAACTGCCATCTGGATGCTGCTGGGTGTAAAGGTAAGAGATGGCTTGAGGGAGAGAAGAGGAAAAGGCTGGACAGACGAATAATAAAAGGTAAAATAATGTTAAGGTTAATTTGTGATTGAACATAAAAGCCTCCATGTTGTATGGCTGAACTTAATCTAATGTTGCCACAAAAATCCTGCCAAGTCTATCAAATACTATCCTTTTCCCATCAGGTGACCATGCAGGTGAAAGAGCCAGTGGGGTTAAATCTTGAAAGTAGAATTTAGAACGCCTAAATTCTACTTTCTACTTTCAAGGGCTGACTTTAACCCCTCCTCTATTTATACTATTTATGTTTCCCTATCTCACTTCCATTATCCGAATAGTCTTTTCACCAAAAAATGCTATCTTTTTACTATCTGGCAACCAGGAAATCCAAAAATCCTTACAGTTCCTTATCCTTCGAATAACAGAAATTTTATTCTCTTTTAATTCTACAATACAAACAACCTCTTTTGTTACTTTACCAAAATATTCATTGTTTATTAACTTAAATGAATAAATTATTTTACTTCCATCAGGAGACCATGATAAAAGATGAGTTTTCCGATAATAATTCTTCCTGCTACCTTGTGGTATCTGTATCTTCCTTAAGGTATTAATATTCATAATCCAAAGTTCTTCCGATCCATCATTATCTATTTTGGAAAATATAATCTTATCACCATTAGGAGACAACGAACCTCCTTCTGTGGGCAAAAATTTAGGGTTATCTGGCTTATTTAAGTCTACAAAATATATTTTGCTATCTTTTTCAATTATTGCTTGCATTGTTTTTGCATTTAGGTCTATCACCCTTCCATCTTTTACAATAAGATGCTTTTCACCTGTAGCAATATTTATTTTATATATTTTATTCTTTAGCACAAAAAAAAGCTCTTTTCCATTTCCAGAATATTGACACATTTCTGCAATTTCTTCATTAGGTTTACGAAATAAAATACATCTTTCCTTCCCTGATACAATATCTAATTCCCAAACACTATCATCGTTTGACCAAAATAATATCCTCTGTTTGTTTGGCGAAATAACATCCCTAAAATGAGTAAAAATAGATGCACCCATAGTAGTAAGTTGCCTGGGGGTTTTTGCATCTATATTCATACTCCATAACTGTGATTCTCTATGCTGAAAAGATTCAAAGATAAATTCGTTAGGTGAAATCCAGTACAATTTTCTATAACAACTTTCCGAGGGAATTTTTAGATAAGAATCACATCCAGAGATTAATATACATAACACAATTTTTATTAATAAAACAGTTTTTCTTTTCATTGTTGTTTAATCCACCAATCTGAACCATATATTTCTACCAACATCATAATCAAAACCCTCAGGTTTTTATTAGGGATAACATCATTTATCCCTGGAAGATGTGTGCCAGTTTTTTGATAATGGATTATCTCTGCTACAATTACCTGCCCTATTCCTAACACAATCCTATCTTCTTTGTCTTTATCTACGCCATTTCCTGCTATTCTTATTCTATCTAAGCATTTTTTCGCTCCTCCTTCATCTTGTCCAGTTAGTCCAAAGTATCCATTAATATTATCTTCATAGACCTTCCAATCTATTCCGACCTTTTGTCCAAGGACAGGCATCAACTCTTCTAAAAGTTTTACTCCATATTTTGCGAGTAATTTCCATTCCGTAGGGGTAGGATCAAATAACCAAATCAATTCTTGCCATCGACCATTCTTAATATACCACTGTGCTTGTATAAGTTTATAAGAATTTCCCCCATACTTCCCTGCAATCCAATCTAACATATCCTTGGTAAATTCCTCAATATCTTCTTGACTTACCTTCGTCTCCCACCTTGCTCTATTCATCCCCTCCGCCGTCTCCCCACCCCTAAGACCCCCAGAAATCATATACCCCCCATTTCCTGTCTCAGTATCCTCCACAATATATCCAATTCCGACCCAGTCATGATATTCAA
>Ga0210054_1003162_pt1 | contig 12563 bp, 12 predicted proteins | sample CryGeymeta201516_FD_185470 | JGI IMG/M metagenome (GOLD analysis project Ga0210054, IMG submission 185470) | Groundwater microbial communities from Crystal Geyser aquifers in Utah, USA - Crystal Geyser metaG 2015-16 (SPAdes) (version 2) | ecosystem: Environmental > Aquatic > Deep subsurface >... | reverse complement strand
TTATGACGTCACGAAACTGAACATAGGCGAACCAAGCGCCAATATTGCCGATACAGCCACCGAAGCTGCGATTAAATCCTTCCAGAACCACGAAACTCATTATATGCCTTCTGGCGGTACGGAAAGTTTGAGGATTGCCATTTCAGAATATCTTAAATCTACCCGGGGGGTAGCCTATCATCCGGATGAGATTATTATGTCTCCGGGTGCTAAAGGAGTAATCGCAGGGACCATGATGATTTTGGTAGACCCGGGGGATGAGGTGATCTATCCTACACCAAGTTATCCGATCTATGAGTCAATAGCCTCTTATATAGGTGCAAAACTGATGCCTATCGAAGTGAAGGAAGAAAAAGGTTTCAGGTATGACATAAGTGACCTGAAGAAGGCAGTAAGTAAGAAAACCAAACTGCTGGTGATCAATTCACCGGCCAACCCGACAGGAGGGGTCTTGGAGGAATCCGATTATATAGAGATCGCCAAATTGGCTAAAAAATATGATTTCTATATCTTGACTGACGAGATATATTCCCGTTTGGCCTATGGTAAAGGTGTACGGATGGTAATTCATAAAGGGAACAAACTTCCGGTTACTCACAGCATTCTTAATCAGCCTGGTATGGCGCAACGGACAATCCTGATGGATGGTTTCTCAAAAATATATGCCATGACCGGACTCAGGCTTGGTTTTGCTGCATCAAAAATGAAGAAATTCATGGCCGATTTTCTGACTTTTGCCATTAACTACTGGGCTTGTCTGCCGGCTCCATGTATGGCCGCGGCTGAAGCTGCTCTTGGAAAAGATCAGAAAGATGCTCAAAACGAGGTGAAACTATATGAGGAGAAAAGGGATGTTGCAGTAAAAATGCTTAATGATATTGAGGGAATCAAATGTCACAAGCCAAACGGCGCTTTTTACCTTTTTCCAAACGTTACCGGAGTCTGCAGAAAGTTGAAGTTAAAGGATTCCGAAGCGCTTAGGAAATACCTTCTGACCTTTGACGCCAAAGGTAAAAGGGGAGTAGCAGTGCTTTCGAGACAACATTTCGGGAAAAAACTTACAGGCGAGAAAGAGGAATATATCCGCATCTCTTTTGCCGGACCTAAGAAGGATCTTGTTGAAGGCATAAGAAGGATCAAGGAAGCGGTAGAGAAATAATTAATTCCCTGATGTGCAATTAGGGTCTCGAACTCAAGATGAAAAAGATTACCGTTCGTGACCATCTGGCTTTTGATCGAACTAATCTAGCCAATGAGAGAACCTTTCTGGCGTATATTCGTACCGCGCTCACATTGTTTGTTTCCGGAGTTTCTTTTATCCAGTTTTTTACGACTACCATTATCGTTATTATCGGTTGGCTGTTTATTCCTATAGGGATTCTAATATTGATTAAAGGTATCAATATTTACATAAATCGCAAGGGAGGATTATCCAGAATAGAAAATGGTAAAAAATACTCAACTGACAAATGATCTGATATTGTTTTTAACATTCTATCCTGATAAAATAGCTGACTTATCATGTTGCCTGAACAGCAAAGTCCACATTTCAATCCCCGCGATGTTCTAGACAGATTAGGAAGCCGGTTAGACAGATTTCGCACGCATACTGCTGCTGATGTCCTTATCAAACTTTTCACTGAAAGCTTTGAAATATCAGGAAGAGAAAATCTTCCACCGGCACCGGCTATATGGGTGATGAACCATACAGGTTGGCTAGAGGCGGTTATGGCTCACAGTAGAGAAGTATCGGAAGAGATACCTTATTCATTGGCTAAGATAGAGGTAAAAGGAAATACAGAAGGAAAATTTTTTAGGGCTTTGGGAGCTAGATTTATTTACGTGGTACGGGAAGAAGTAGACAGGAGTGCGATTGTAGAAATGGTTGATAAACTAGCTGAAGGAAATAATTTGCTATATTTTCCCGAAGGAACAAGAGGAAGAGGTGAAGAGAGAGTGAAGCTAAAACCTGCACACCCAGGGTTTGTATTTATAGCAAAGAAGGCTGCAGAGAAACTCAATAGACCGTTTCCGATTGTTCCCATGACTGTTGTTGGGACAGAGGATGTAATGGGAGATTTGGACGTCAAAAAAGCTCCTTTAAGTGAACGTATGCGGGTGAGAAGAAAACCGGCAGTACTTACCATAGGTAAACCATTTCTTATTTATCCCGGTAGATTTCCGAAAGAAAGTCTGGATATTATTGCCCAGGAAATTATGTTGGCTATAAGGGACAATCTACCACCTGAGCGACATGGAGCATATATGGGAGTAGAACACCTAGATTTCCCATCGGTTGATTACACGTTTGCTGAAGGGAGGGTAATACCAGTTTACCAGGTTCTTCCTCAAAAATTAGAGCAAATTGTAAGAAGATAAAATTGATTTTTACTCTAACGACTCGGCGAATTCCATGATCTCCTGAAGAGGAGTATTGACGCTAGTAATATTGATGAGCACATCTACGTTTGTAATATAGGACAGGTTGATATAAGTGCCGTTATTTGTCTGTTTGGTAAAGACAAGTCCTTGGCCACTCTTGGCTTTTTTTATTGCCTGATTTCTGACGGTTATGTCCTCTGCTATGTCCGATACAAAAATATCCAGATTGAAGCCTCCCCCAACACCTACCTGTTTTAGAAGTATGGTAGCTGGTCTGTTTCTGTCTCCTAATTTATCCAGAGGAGCTTCATAGACGGTCATGATTGCATTATTTTTCCGGGCTAAATTCGCTCCTACGATAAAAACACTGCCCTGTACTCTGTTTTCCGGTATATAAGTGGGCTTGAAAATATAGAAAGGAACCTGACTTTTCGCCTGTTTGTATTTGTAGTCCGGATAAGTGGACAGGAAAAATCCATAACCGGCCAGGCCAAAAGCAGGCAGAACAATCAAAATAAAGGACATAGACAGTATAATTCGTGAGCTTATGGGTAATCTCATATCAGCTGCCATAAATTTATTCCGGAAAATAAGCAGTACGAGAAGTGTAGCGGAAATTAGTATAATTTCCGGATTGAATAGATTGATTGCAGAAAGGTACGAACTGATGTTTTGAAAAGAACTTTCGTAACTGTCTGTTATTCTTTTTACCGGCATGATCATCATAGAGCTGGTAATGGTCATTATGAGTGGAAAAATAGTTAGCGAAATGATGCTTTTTATCAGTACTTTTTTTGATTGGAGATAAAGTTTGAAAGCTTCGTATAAAAAAATAAACATAAATATTCCGGATAAACAGGGTAAGAGAAGAAGGATAGGATAGTACTTAAATACATAGAAGGAAGGGGTACCTGCAGATATCATTGCCTTGTTAAAGATGTAGATGAAGTATATGGACATCACGGTTTTGGTGAAGAAAAGAATGGCTATGGTGATAAAAAGGAGGGTGATAAAAAGTACAATTTTGGGTTTATGCTTTTGATTTTCATTACTTTTTCCGTTTTTTGATACGTTTTCCTTATTTTTTTCAGGTGTGTCCGGATCTATGGGAAGATCTAAAGTATTTGTCTTCGGGGATGCAGAAAATTTACGATATATGATTTTGAACGCTTCGTCAATATCCTGACTGGAATATTGTTTTTGAAAAAGAATTTTCCTGATAGAATCATCGGTGTGCCCTTCATGCATGAGCAAATGGAGGTAGTCTAGAAGCTCTTGAGATGCCATATCCTAAGTATGTAATTCTAAGATAAATATGTCAAGATTTTATACTCTCCTTCGCCAGAAAGTTCCGCTTTAGATGTGGTAATGAATGGCATTAGGGAGAGTTATCCGCCGAAGCCTTGTGCGACAGCGTGCCGCCCTAGCTTTAGCGGTGGAGCAAGGCGGATAGTCTTTGTAGAATGACTTTTCAGATGCGAAAAATAATAAAGAAGTTCCAGCTGATAAATTGGAGTGTTTTCATTCTTTTCTAGAGATCTTGATTATTGAAAGAAAAAAAGTGAATCTAGTTTGTAGTTTTATATTTTAAGATTACTCCGACTATACCTGAGAGATAGATAAGGATATCAAGAGGGGAGAACACACCGAATGTATTGACTATAAACATCAGAATCATAAGTCCCAGAGCCAGCGGGAAGATTTTATGAAGGCCGCGTAGGTAGGTGATGGCGGAAATAAGGGCAAATTCATTAAATAATATTCCCATCAGGGTGATATCTGTCTGGAAGAATAAATTTAAAAGGACCAAAGCCGCTCCGACCCATAAGATTATTTCAGTTATCAGAATTACCGGTTGTTTTTTTGGTTTTTTATTTAAGACTTTAGCCATTATTTTTTATCTGAATATCTAGAAACTAATCTCAGGGCGAACTCCGAAATAACATGTCCATTTTGGATTCGCCACAAAGGAGCGCAATCTAAATAACATGGACATGTTATTTAGAAGCGTCTCCTTAGCATAATAATAAATGTACAGTCTTGTCAATAGTTGGAGTTTTATATTTTCCCCACCAGGTTCAAGCCGGTTTTCAGAGTTTTACCTCCCGGTTTCCAGCTTGCCGGACAGACCTCACCATGGTGTTCTGAGACGAAAATCGAGGCCTGTAATTTACGCAAGATTTCCCCGGAGCTTCTTCCTATTGAATTATCATGGATTTCCATGCTTTTTAAGACGCCTTTCGGGTCGATGATAAAAGTAGCTCTGAAGGATAGCCCCTCATTTTCAATATAAGTACCAAATAAGCGGCAGACTTTACCGGTAGGATCAGCCAGCATCGGATATTTGATCTTAGAAATAGAGGGGGATTGATCATGCCAAGCTTTATGGGCATAAGCAGTATCTGTGGATATGCTTAATATTTCAGCTCCCTCTTTTTGGAATTCTTCATGATAATCGGCTGCTTCAGAAAGCTCCGTAGGACAGACGAAAGTGAAATCAGCGGGATAGAATAAGAGTACTACCCATTTGTCCTTGTAATCTGACAGTTTGATTTTTGTAATTTTGTTTGCAAGATATGCATCAAGCATGAAATCCTGGACTTTTTCTCCTATCTGAACCATAGTATATCTCCTTTCAAATCACTAAATAATGGTGATAAATTTTTGAGATGAAAATTAATATTTAGAGAAACATCCGCTCTTTCGTAAATTATCCAGACGGGTCTTTCTAGTGCTCGTTTTTGGAAAAATTCGAACGCATTTTAAAGAAAATTGTTAAAGTGTTAGCTCGCCCCGCTTCGCGGGGCTCGCAACTGTTGCGCGGCATCCCCCGCCTGCATAAGCTATCGCTTAAGCAATTGCGGGCAGGCCACCCGCCGCGCTGATGTTTACCCCGAACCGAGCTGTGCTCTGGTTCTGGGGTTATTTTTTTTGCGCGCGATTTTGCTCGGCTCCGCCGAGCATTTAATAATTATTCCGATCTTTTTTAATTATACTCGTTTCAAATATTCTTGGATTATCTGATTGCATTAATGTTTGAGATGAAATTCTAATAGTGCTTACATTTTCTAATCCAGATGGTAACGCATCTTGATAATCTTTTCCTGAATGTCTTGGATATGTTTGAGCCAAATTCCATCTCGTATTTTCAAATTGTTGTATATCTTCAATAGGTAACTCTACATTAAAAAGTCGTTTGACAAGCCTATTGATTCTATTTATCCTCTCATCCCCGTCACTTTTTGATACTGACCTATCTTCCGGTTTTGGCGCACCCTTTGGTTCTATAAGTTCTCTTGTTAGCCACAATCCGCCATTTGATAATGTATTTTCTACAACACGTGTTAGATTTACATATTGTTCAGGCGTTAAACAATAACCGAGAACATCACTGATTATCAAATCTGCTTTTGGCGTATTTTTAGGCAAGGATAAAACATCAGATTGTATAAATTCGGCATCTGATATTAAACCAAACTGTTTATATATGCGACCGATCCCAATGGGTATTGGAGATATATCAAAAACAGATAGTTTACCCTTAAATCCTTTTGTTTTTAACCAAGTCAAAGTTTCAACAACGTTCGGTATTGAAATTGCGCCAAATAACATTATTTGTTCTGCACCTATTATTTCGTCGTCAATTTCTTTTTGTAAATCCCTTGCCACTCTCGATACCGATAAAAATATTTCTGCGGGGCTACCATGTAATTGTGAAAACACTATTACCCTATTTCTAGAAAGCTCGGGGATTTCCATTTTACCTGACCACGAGTTCGATATTTTATCTTCTGGGGGGGGCATTAATGAATTCCATACAGAAAAACTCGAAAGCTGTTGTAATGGACTGTGCAATCCACCGTTATAGTCTCTTTGTAAACTCGGAGAAAAAGTTAACTTCGTTTTTCTTTCTGCTGTTGTAGTAACACAAAAAAGTTTATTGGCTAAATCTCTTTCTGTTTCGTTTACAGGTGGTAGTTCATTTTGCGACATTTTTTATATCTTTGAAAATTTTTATTTTGTATAAATTTTCAATAAAGTCTGTTCCGGCGTATCCAGCCAAAAATGAAACCTGCCATTCGGTATCAACCAATACTCCCGCCGCCGCTCCAACAACTCCAGAAATTAATTATACCCAAAATACTCCAATTTTATGGGCCAACGGGAAACTTTACAGAATTCTTTTCAAACTTACTTTTTTATTCTTGCAATCAACTATAGCCTTATAGCTAAATTTTGTAAGAAAGCTTATCCCGGCAAGAGGCGTGCTTTTTGAAATTAATACCTGAATATAAGAAATCTTGCCTTCCATTGCCGATTTGGCTAATGCAACAGGAACATCAACGGTATCGCCATTTGCTATTTGCGCTTTTATTACACCTGTAATTTCCAAATTTAGTTCTTTTGCCATTTTTGGAGTTACCTGAAGATCTCCTGTAAATCCCGTATCAAGAACACAAAATGTTTTTTGTACAGCTTCTTTCCACGCGACCACTGTTTGTATTAAAGGAACATTTTCAATAAAAATGCCAGTAATCATTTTATTAATATACCAAAAGATTTTGCGATAGTCTCCGCCGTGTCAAAACCTATTTTAACAACATAAAAAATTTTGTCAGAATGGCCCTTTTTAGCTAAAACAAGAGCATCGGCGCTTGTATTTGCTAAATACGCATTCTCACTTTCAACATCAATCGCTAAAAACTTTCCGTTTTCTTTCGGTTCATATCTTGATTTTATCTTTTGATATATTTTTGAACCTTTATCGGCAATAATTTGTATATTTGAATTCATAGTTTTACTTTATCAAAACTGAAAACAATTTACAAGCAAGTGTTTTAGGCAAACACATTTCTGGAGTGAAAAGCTGCTTCCATTTCCTTATTGGTGAACGTTTTCGAAAAAATTCGAACAGATTTCAAACAAAGGTAGACACGGCGAGTGGCCGGCTGCACTCGCCGCGCCATCTTCGCTCGCCTGCCCGCCTCTGGCGGGGCCTTCGGCCTCGCTTATATTTTTTATTTTTTGCGCGCGCGATTTTGCGTTCGCAATGGAACGCTTTAATTATAAAGGATAAAATGAGAAAATAAAAACATGATTACGTGTAGCTGTATCATACCTGTTTATAACGAGGGTAAGCGTATTTTGAAGGTTCTGGATGAATTGCTAAAAATTAAATTGATATATGAAATTATCTGCGTAAATGACGGCTCAACAGATAACACTCAACAAATACTTGAGACATACCGATCAAGAATCAAGATTGTATCGAATTCTAAGAATCTAGGAAAAACAGGAGCAGTCAATCATGGGATTCAAGTTTCGACTGGTAATTACATCCTTCTCTTAGATGGAGATTTGCGCAATTTAAAATTTCAGGAAGTGGAAAATACGATTAGTAAAATGTTTAAAGATCCAGCTATTGATATGATTATTCTTAGACGGAATGCTCCTTGGAATATCAAAATACTTCGTGGAGATATTTTAGTATCTGGTGAGCGAATATTAAGAAAAAATGATTTAATGAATGCTATCAACGAATTAAAGCCCAAAAGATACCAAATTGAATTTGCCATAAACAAATATATGTATATGAACAATAAAAAAGTCTATTGGATGACTTCTTCAATTCGGAATACATGGCCAACCACTAAGTTTGGTTTTGTAAAAGGAATGCGAAAGATTGTTTTAATGAATTTGAACATTTTAAGTTATGTCGGTTATCTCAATTATTTAAAGCAGTTCTTATTTTTCTGTAAAAAGAGAGTGACATAGAAGTTCTTTCCTCCAAAGGCGGACAAGTAAAATTTTTGCGTTTTCCTTTGAGACAAAATCTACCCTGATTTTGTCCTGTTCGAGCCGACTTTTTCGAAAGCACGGCGGGTATTCCTAGCTGCCCCCACTCCCGACTCGATTTCACTTTTGGTGAACGTTTTTGAACAAATTCGAACGTATTTCAAAGGTAGCGGCGGCTGACCGCACCAGCCGCCGCACTATCTTAAAGCTCGGCCTTCGGCCTCGCTTATTTTCAGCGCGCGCGACTTTTGTGCTCGCTATGCGAACACCATAAAATCTGATAAAATTCTATCAAAGAATGACTAAAAAATCTATGATTAAATTCAAATATTTATCAAAAGAAAAGATCTTTAAATTATGGAGATTAATGCTTATTCCTATTTATATTTTAGTTGTTTTTCACTTCCTAAAAGATATAACCCAAGACATACTCCAAATACCAACAATTTTAGACTTTTTAGGAGATGTAAACGAAGACCTGTCTCGTTTACCAGAAACTCTTGTTTGGTTTTATCATTGGGCAATGGTTAATACTTTTTTTATTGAGTTGTTTTTGCTGGTTGCTATTCCTAAGTGTTGGAAAACTAAACAATCTTCGAAACTTGATTTGGCCATTTTAATTTCGTTGTTTTATTTACTTGCGATGTTTTCTCTGGCTACTCTGCTTGATCCAAAATATCAATGGATATTACTAGGTGGTAATTTGCAACAAAACACTCAAGAGAGTAAAGCAGAGAAAGTAGGCAAAAAGATCTCAATCCTTTCTTACAATGTTTTAGGAGGAGCTTATACGAAAAAAATATTGGATGGACTAAGCCACAAAATTGCTAAACCTGATGTTGCTTGCTTCCAAGAATTTCCAGAAAATATCAATTTGTCTTCGCAATTTGAAAAGTATTTTGGACCTGATTATTCGTCAGAAAAAAGCTTGAGTTTGATATTTCCGGAAAGGAAATTTGGTTTAGCAACATTTTATAATCGGGAAAAATTTGAGCTGTTAAACTCAAAAATATTACATCTTTCAAGCCCAAATTGGACCATCTGGGAGAATATATTTACTTTCTCTCTCAAAGATGGATTTTCAGGACCTTACGATCGCACTGCTTTGATAACCGTATTCAAACACGATGGAATACCGTTGACGGTGGTTAATACTCATTTAGGCTGGGAAGGTGGATTAAATAATCAAAGTCGTCAACTAAATCAGATTTTAAGCGCTCTAGAACGATCAAATATAAATAACAATGTAGTTTTATGCGGTGATTTCAATGTAAATATTCGAAGTAAAACATCTCGTCCTTTCTTTGAAAAATTAGAACAGACAGATTTCCACGATTTCACAGACAATATTGCTTATTCTGCAAATTTGTCATCTTCATTTTCGTCTCCAGAGGATAAAATGAAAATTGTAAAATCTTCGCTTAAAATAATGGTTAAAGTATTGAAATATTTGGGAGTAAATACTAAACAAAAAATTGATTACATTTTTGCTAAAGATTTGAGGTGGTCTTTTAGCGAGGTTTACGAAATTGAAGGATCAGATCATTATCCTATTTTTGTAGAATTAGTTCTTTAAAATTTTTGCGTTTTTCTTCATTCTTTATTACGGCGGCTCTCGGCGGACTTGAATTTTCCCTTTGCGGCGCTCGCAACGCCGCCGCCCGATGCGAGCGCCGCACCCAATGATTTTGCAATTTCCCAAATGGTGCCCGTTTTTGGAAAAATTCGAACGCATTTAAAAGAAAATTGTTAATTGTTAACTCGTCCCGCTTCGCGGGGCTCGCTACTCCAGCGCGGCGCCTTTACACTGAGCTTGCCGAATGTGCCCACCCGCCGCGCTTCCGTTATTTTTTTCGCGCGCGATTTTGGCTTTTGCTATCGCAAAAGCCTTTTTAATTATTATAATATTTTACCTAAATTGGCAACGAGCTTATCAATATCCTCTTCATTATTGTAAATATGCATCGAAATACGAATTCCTTCTCCACGCTGCGAAACAATTACTCCATTTTCGATTAACCTTTTAGCAACATCTTTAGCATTAGGAAGTTTGACAATTGTTATACCAGACCGGTGTTCTCTCTCTAGAGGAGAAATTACATCTAAATTAAGTTCTCCCAATTTGGCTACTAGAATATCATTTAGCTGGAAAATTCTTTCCTGAATATTTTCTTTTCCAATTCGATTAAGTAAGTCTAAAGCCCCTCCAAGTGCAAAAATATTCGGAAAGTGTGGACAACCGACTTCAATCTCTGAAGCATCCCTTTTTAATCGCATATTTATATTATCCATTGCGTCCGGGTCTTCTACGCTTTGCCAACCAGCTATAGGAAATTCAATCTGTTCTAGCCATTTTCTTCTTATAAATAAACCACCAATACCATAACCAGCCATTGGCCACTTCAAGCTGGTAAATACAAGGAAATCAATATTTGCTTCGCGTACATCAATTGGCATAGCTCCAATGGCTTGTGTAGCATTGACGACGTATATTAATTCCCTCGATCGACAAAAATTGCCTAGTTCAACAAGGTTTTGCCTAAAGCCTGTGCAGTATTGAACATAGCTTGTTACTAAGATTTTGGTTTGTTCATCTACTGACCGGGCAATTGTGTCAATCGGATATCTGTGATTTTCTGGCTCAACAAACCTTACATTATATTTTCTGTGCAACCACGGAAAAGTTGACGAAGGAAATTCATCTTTCATTGTGACCACATCGCCTTTCCCCCGCAACATATCCGAGATCAAGTTCATACCATGCGAAGTATTAAGCGTAAAAGCAATCTCACTTTTATCAGCATTAATGAATCTCGCCAACTTTTCTCTTGTTTCTTCAACTCTTTTCAGCCATTCCTCCCAACACAAATCACCCTGCGCAAGACTTTCATCGTAAAATCTTTTGCCTTCATTAGCGGCTAGAGTGGAAACAGGTGATCCTTCGGCCGCGTTAATATACGTATACCTACTAGCTGCTGGAAATAAATCTCTTACTTCTTTCCAGTTAATTTGTTCAATAGTCATATTTAAAAAACGAAAATAACCATCAAAATTATACTACTTTTTTGCTCTTTGTCATAGTCCTATTTGTTAGGTTACGATACGTTGTATAGAGAGATTCTTTGTTTGTTTTAAATAATCCGCTGGTGTTTTGTAACCTAACTGTTTTAATTTTACATCAAAATTATACTTATTCAAGTAGGTAATTAGTTTTAGCTCCAGATCAGCCTCGTTCTCGAAAAGATGGCGTCTGATGACGTTTTCCTTAATTTTACCGTTAAATCTTTCAACCATGCCATTGGTCCATGGATGGCGAAACTTAATGGTTCGATGCTGGATTTTGTTTTGTTTGCAGATATTAACGAATGGATGAATTTTCTTGGTTTTTCGATAGAGAGCTTTGTAGCAAAATTCCAGTCCGTTGTCCGTGAGAATATAGTGGATCGAGTAAGGATAAAAGTTTAAAACCTCCTTTAAAAATCCCGCCCCCATTTCTTTAGTTTTTCTCTCGGTAATCTGAATAAAGGCAATCTTAGACACTCTGTCTATGCAGGTAAAGACGTACCATCGTTGTTTGTTAATCTTTGGAGTATAGAGAGTATCAATGTGTAAAAAGCCAATTGAGTATTTTCTAAATCTTTTAATTTGCCGTTCGGCTTTGACCAATTCTTCCGGTAAAACAGACAGTCCGTAACGAGCAAGACACCTGAAGATTTTAACCGGATAAAGATTAGGGATTGTATCCCCTAAAGTAAGATAAATTTCCTCGATGCTTTTTTTGAACTTTTTCCTTTCAAAAAGAATTACATCTTCCTGATATCTCGTCAAAGAAATCCGTAGTTTTTCCGGGCGGGAGGATTTGTCCTTAACAAACTCTCTTTCTTTCCATTTCTTAACCGTGAGCCATGAAAGATTGTGCTTGCGGGCTAAAAATGATATTGAACCGGGGCTTGATTGAATCTCCCGTCTTATGGCATAATTGGTCTTGGCGTTTTTGTGTAGTTTTTGCAACATAGTTATATAGATTATACTCTATATAACGTATCGTAGTACAACATCTATTGCTTTTAGTGTTGTCTTAAGTTATATTTTATTTGGACTCAACTTTTCGATCTCTTTTTTAATGACCCATTCGGACAACTTGAGAGATCGAGTTGAGTCCACCGGATGGGTCATTTGAGTTAATAAAAAGTTCTGTAAAATTTTTGCGTTTTTCTTTGAGACAAAATCATTTCCGATTTTGTCCTGTTCGAGCCGAATTTTTCGGAAGCGCGGCGGGTGGGCACATTCGGCAAGCTCAGTGTAAAGGCGCCGCGCTGAAGTAGCGAGCCCCGCGAAGCGGGACGAGTTAACAATTAACAATTTTCTTTTAAATGCGTTCGAAT
>Ga0210054_1003158_pt1 | contig 12571 bp, 8 predicted proteins | sample CryGeymeta201516_FD_185470 | JGI IMG/M metagenome (GOLD analysis project Ga0210054, IMG submission 185470) | Groundwater microbial communities from Crystal Geyser aquifers in Utah, USA - Crystal Geyser metaG 2015-16 (SPAdes) (version 2) | ecosystem: Environmental > Aquatic > Deep subsurface >... | reverse complement strand
TACTGGCAACCTTTTATGATTAATTTGGTTACTATTTTAGTGGGGGCCACTTCGGCTTTCCTGTTACTTGGGTTTTCCAGACAAAAAAGAGCCCTCGATCAAGAAGTAGAACAAAACAAAGAGGACTGAAGCTACCTACAAAGGTTTCCAGAATACCTGGTTTGGAATTCTTAAGTCTACGTGTTCAAGCGGCTGCGTATAAAGATTGATTTCGTCACTGACTAAATCTATTTTACGCGCTTGTTGCAGCGTATCAGCTCTCAAATCAAACCAAAAAGCCGTACCAGAATCTGAAACCAAGTGCACTTCATAAGCAATGGGTAAATACCGAATTTCTTCTACTGGGATTCTTAACTCTTCGGCAAACATCGTTCTAAGAGCGGTGATATCTTTCAATACTTGTGGGGTCGCAAATTTTTCTCTTGATTTAAGGGTTTGATCATAATTTAAAATTTTAAGTACTGGTAGGCCTTCGGCCGCTTCTTGCCGAAGCACGACTCCGTCTTCAGATAAAACCGAAAAGGTCGCATCGTATTCATTTAATACTTGGTAAAAAGGGGGAGATAAAACAATCTCTACCACCAAAGTATCAGGCCAGTTCTCATTTAGTTTTACTTCTCTAAATTCTGGAAAGGTTTCCAGCAACCGTTGTTCAATGTTGCTTTGTGAAATAAACAATAAATTCTGTCCGTAAAACTCTGCCATCAAGTTTTCAACGGCTTGCACATCGAGCGCGGGATTATCACGTTTTACTTCTACCTGTTTTAAATCAAAGTAGGGCGAAAAAAACGCAAACAAAGTAAACGCTAGCATAAAAATACACGCCAAAGTCAGCAGGGTAGAACCTTTTAAAAGACTCCCAAACTGTCTAAAAAAACGCAGCTTGGCCATAGCATTTAAAGCGCGATTTCTCGTCGTTTTTGGTTTTTTACGAACCGTTTGATTAGAGTCCAGCAAAAAATACTTACGACGCTTGGCAGAGCTTTGTTTTTTTTTCATCCAAAAATACTAAAAATCACCGCGGCTTAAACGGTTAAAATATCTTTTTCTTTTTGTTTTGCCCGTTCATCTACACTCTGATTGGCTTGATCTACCTTTTCTTGAACTTTTTTCTCCATAGATTTTTGTTCATCTTCCGACAATTCGCCTTCTTCTTTCATCGCTTTAATCATTTTAAGCTCATCATGACGAGCGTTCCGAATTGAAATTTTCGCTTTTTCCGCCAGTTCGTGCACAAACTTAACCATTTGTTTTCGACGATCTTCGGTCATTGGAGGAATCGGTAAAAACAAGTGTTCTCCCATGTTTTGGGGGTTAATCCCAAGGTTTGCTTCTTGAATAGCTCTCTCAATATTACCGAGAACCGATTTATCCCACGGCTCAATTTTGATCGTCTTTGGATCTGGACAAGAAATATTCGCCACACTTTTAAGTGGCATCATTGAACCATAACTTTCGACCTCAACGTCTTCAACCAAGAGCGTGCTAGCCCGCCCAATTTGCAAAGCGGAAAACTCTTTTTGTAAATGACTAATAGCATTATCTAGTTGATTGGCGAGAGAAGATGGGTTCATAAAACATTCTTAAAATACGGCTTCATCCTATAAAAAAAGGGTGATTGTGCAAGCCTCTGTCGCACCAGTTTTTAGCCTTCTACTTTTAATGATTCAGAGGGTTTTGTCGCCACCGCAAACTGCAACACTTCTCGCGCTACAACTCGATCATCAAACGGTATTTTTTTATCACCAATGGTTTGTTCTTTTTCGTGGCCACGTCCGGCTATGACTACACAATCACCCGGCTCAGCGATGAAAATAGCGTAACGAATCGCTTCGTAGCGATCTTCAATTTCATAAAAATTATCGCCTTCGGCGCGACTCATATTGCTTCGAATCAGTTTAGCGATTTCTTTTGGATTGTCGTTTAGTGGGTCGTCAGTCGTCAGTACAAATTCATCGGCATTTTGTTCAATAATTCGTACAGACTCGGCATAGTAAGCCTCATCTAGACTTCGGCCCCCCAAACCACCCCAAACACAGATAACTCTCCCCGAAACCATTTCATGCAACGTTTTTAATACCGCCTGTAGCCCGCTAGGTTTATAAGAAAAATCAACCACAACTGAAAAGTCCTGGCCGGCATTAACCGGTTCAAGTCGCCCAGGAATTCCCGGAAAATCAACCAACAGTTCTTCAATTTTTTTCACCGTTACTCCGTTAGCCGCCACCGTAGCCACCGCCGCCAGTAAATTAAAAATATTATGCCGCCCAACTATTGGGGTTTTAATTTCTAAATTATGATTCGGTAAACGCACCGAAAATTCTGTACCACTCGCACTTAATTCTAAATTTTCGGCTTTTACTTCTGATGGTTTTTTTAAACTGTAACTCCAACGCTTATCGGCCGGCAACTCTTGAAAAACCTCATAGTTCGCGTCATCCCGATTTAAAATACTCACCTTTGGCACGCCTGGTTTTCGGTAACTGTTATTAAGACTTCTAAAAAGTTTCGCTTTTGAACGAACATATTCAGCAAAACTGCCGTGATAATCTAGATGCTCTAAGTCATAAATATTGGTGAGTACCGCGGTATCAATCGCCACACCCCATAAACGGTTTTGATCTAAAGCGTGCGAAGAGACTTCAATCACCGCAAACTCACAGCCGGCACGAACCATTTGCCGTAAAAGCTTTTGCATATGCCAAGGCCGCAGGCTCGTGCGCAAAGTACCGTTATGCATTGATTTATCGCCAATGTTAAACTGAATCCCTGAAATAGACCCCGTTTTGACCCCTGAGTTTTGGAGTAAATAATGAATTAGTTCAACCGTAGTAGATTTACCAGAGGTCCCAGTAACCCCGATGACGGTCATTTTATTTCCTGGAAATCGATAAAAAAGCGCGGCCAGCATCGCACTATAGCGATGATAAGCTAGGCGCAATGGGGAGCGTTCAGGAATGAGTTCTCGCAACTTCTGTAACATCGAGGCTTATTATCGCGTAAAGCGCTTAAAGTGACAAGCGACTCATCTCATCCCGGGATGTAATTTTTAAATTTGAGCGCAAACATCCTGGGAGGCAAAAACTAGTTAATCTTCCTTTTCTTCTTCGCCTCGAGCGCGCCAACTAGCCATAGCGTCTTTAAGTTCCACAATAATAGGCGTGCCAGCAAAACCGTATTTCTCACGGATTTTGTTTTCCATGTACCGTTTATAAGAAAAGTGAAAAGCTTGAATGTTGTTCACAAAGAATAAAAACTTTGGGGGCGAAGTGTCGACTTGGCTCACATATTTAATTTTACCCTGTTTTAGCCCGTGTGAGGGTGTTACGTGTCCGTAATAGATATCTTTAGCCAATAAATTTAATTCACGCGTAGGAACGCGCTTTGAGCGTTCGGCGTTCACTGAAATTAATGATTCTAGAATTTTGTCGGTCCCTTTTCCGTTTTGCGCTGAAAAGAACAGCACCGGCGCCCACGGCAAGAAACTAATTTTATTATGCAGATAACTTAAATATCGGCTGCGAATATCAGCGATATCTTTATCCCACATCGGAACGGCTTCAAGTTCTCGGTCATCGGTTTCGTCATTGGTTCGAGATTTATCACGCGCCAAATCGAATTTATTAACCCCAATTAACAAAGCCTTTCCCGCATCTACAATCTGACCTGCTAAAGCCAAATCTTGATGCGTCACTCCATCTAAAGCGTCTAATAGTAATATACACACGTCAGCCCTTTCAATTGCCTGGCGTGTACGCACTACCATCCAATATTCCATTTCTCGGCCAATTTTCCCCGGGCGTCGCACTCCGGCGGTATCAATAAACCTAAACTGCGTTCCGTCTGGGGAGGTCCAATCGGTATCAATCGCATCACGAGTGGTTCCCGCCACGTCAGAAACCACGCTCCGTTCTTCACCAATCATTTGGTTAAACAAAGTAGATTTTCCCACATTTGGTCGGCCCACTAAAGCCACCTTAATTCGTTCTGGGGCTTCCACTAAAGCGCTATCAATTGGTTCAAAACCCAGTTCTTGTAACCGCTCTTGAATGACTTCGGTTAAATCCCAAAAACCAAAGTTGTTTTTCGCAGAGATAATAGCGGGAACGCCAAAACCCAGTTCTGCCAGTTCATAACCTCGCATGGCTTGCCCGTCATCAATCTTATTGGCCACAAACAAGACTTTTTTGCTGACGCGTCGTAGCTTATCAGCAATATCGTAATCATCCTGAGTCAATTCCACTTTGGCATCTACCATCCACAAAATCATATCCGCGTTGTGCAGTGCCAGTTCGGCTTGCACCTGAATCGCTGTTTCCAGTGAATTATCACCAAAGTCAGTCAGTCCAGCCGTATCCACCGCCCAATAAGTAATGGGGCCCAAGTTATCAATTTTTTCGGTCACGCTATCACGAGTAGTTCCCGCAATATCAGAAACAATCGCCCGGCGTTCACCCACCAACGAATTAAACAAGGTTGATTTACCAACATTAGGACGCCCCACGATAGCCACAATAGGATATGATTTCATTACTTGACCAACGTAGCTAAAAGGCGCGCTTAGTAAAGGGTATTAAAATAAGGAAGCGCGAATTCGCATCCCGGGATGAAATTTAAGAACCTTCTAATCAAAGTCAGCAAAGAAATCTTTTTCTAAACTAAAGGTCTTCCCTGGCTCCCAACTGGTGTAAGGCCAATGCTTTATATCAGAAACAATTTCATGTTTAACGGCATTCCCTTCAATGTAATTCACTAATTGTGATAAATAGGCCTCATCTAAAACTTCTTTCGCTTTAAAACGCCCTTCAAACACCGGAGATTTTAGGCCTGGATTTAATTTACTGCCATAACGCTCTGAAAAATAGCGCGCATACGCTACCTGTAAACGATTCATAAACTTAGAAATAGTCATCCCGGGATGGTTTTCTGAAGCAATATCAATTAACAATAAATGAAAATGATTCGGTAGAACGCAAAAGCACTTAATAGATAGGCTTTTATACGCCGGTTTTAAATCTATTAACTTGTTAAGAAAGCGTTCGTAATCATGATTTTTATAAAATAAGGTCTGTTTGTTATAGCCACGGTTATAAACATGATAATAGGTATCGGAATCTAAAGTTCTTCTTGGCATGTTCATCCCGGGATGGGTAAAGCGGTTTTAGGTTACATCCCGGGATGTATAACAGCAGAAAGACGCCGTTAGGGGAATAACCGAGCTTAATCTAAATTTCATCCCGGGATGGTTTTCCACGTCATCCCGGGATGTAAAATTTCCCAAACACAAAAAAACCCCCTGCGAGTCCGAAGACCCGAGGGGGTTTTTGAGTTTAGTCACAAAGCTGTGATTAACGTTCGATTAAAAATTAATCTTGGTTAACAAGAGCTGTTGTGTCTTGATCAAGTAGGAAACCATTGAAGAAATCATTGTTTCCACCATTAGCAGATTCATCAGCCCAAACAATGTTGTTTGTTGTAGGACTTAGAAGTGCGAATGTACTTGGACCAGCTTGTGCAGCATCCGTAGGGATAGTTACAGAAACTGAATCGTCATCAGCTAAACCACCAGCAGTATTGATAGTTGCATCGAATAGAAGCGCGTAAGTTCGAGAAGAACCAGCCGCCACGATTTGATTAGCAAAATCAATATCAACTAATGCTGTAGTAGTCGCATCACCAACCGGAGTTGCAACACGAGCCGCTGAAGTATTGATTGGAGTAGCCGTAGCTACAACAGATGAAGTATCCAATGTACCATCAGTTTTCACTTGAAGTACTCGGAAATCAACAACGTTATTTCCATTAGATGCAAGCGTAGTATCAAACTCCATACCTTGTAGAGCTACTGCAAGAGTCATTTGACCTAATTCAACAGAGTTAGCTGCGTCAGCAGATAATGTGAATCGGTAGAACTCTTGTTCAGATAGCGAAGGATCAGCGAATGAAGGCTGAGTAGTCGCGTGACGTGCTGTCATTTGAGTTTTCAAGATCAAGAAATCTTGAGAAAGAACTCCAGCAGTCGTAACGTCAGCAGCAGCAAGATCAGAACCAGTAGCGGCAGTAACAGCTTCAACACCGTTATCACCTAATGCTGTGTCTAGATCAAGATCAAGTACTTTCCCAGATTGAGCCACACTTGAAATGTTTTTCACATCAACTCGTACAGAAACAGTAGTGTTACCGTCTTTAGGTACTCGAATTCGTGAAGTGTTTCCTAGTTCAAATTGAATTTTACCGTTAACGGCAGTTTCAGTTTGGATTAGAGCGCCAGCTGCGTTGTAAAGTTTGTACGTTACTCGGTCAGAGGCATCAGTGTTTGTAGATTTGAAGTATAGGTCAGAAACTTGTACTTCGTCATCTTCTGCAGAAAGACGTACTTTCAAGATTTCTACATCAGTTTGGTTAGCTACAAGAATATTAGAGAAAACCGTTTCTCCTAGTTCAATAGATAGTTTACCAGAAAGTAGAATATCGAAAGCCGCTCCACATAGAGTGTTAGCTACAAGAATATTAGAGAAAACCGTTTCTCCTAGTTCAATAGATAGTTTACCAGAAAGTAGAATATCGAAAGCCGCTCCACATAGAGTGTTAGCTACAGACGTATCTAAAGCATCAGTATCACAATTGGCGTCACCAGAAACAGTTTCGTCAATTGTAGCGCCTAGAGCTTCGTCGTTTTCGTTAACAATTACTTCTTGACCGTTTTCTACGTTGTCTGCGTTAACCGCAGTAACTCGAACACGGAAAGTAGAGTTAGCATTTTGTTGTGTAACCGCGTTTCCAATTGGAACAGCCTTTGCAAGAGTGTCTACAACAGTAGTATTTCCTTCTTCACCTAAACCAATAACGTTACCGCTAATAGTTCGAACAGCGAAGTCAGTTGGAGTAACAGCACCACCGGTAGCACCGATAATACGGATAGTATCACCAACTTTTAGGTCTTTAGCATCAGCTACAGTAACTGAATTAGCCGTACCTGGGTATTCAGTTGTAACGATCGAAACAGCATTAGCTGTATGACCAACACTGAAAGCTTGAGTAACCGTAATAACGGGTTGACCAGCAGCAACAGCAGTAGCAACCGTTCGAACCTCAGCACCGGCTGCAGTAGCAGTACCATCAGTTGAGATTACGATTTGATCACCAGCAGCAAGAGGCACAAGCGTTCCTCCACCACCAACATTGATAATAGTTGAAGCAGCAGCAGCAGAAGCGAACTCCTCACCACCCTCTTGAGCGCCATTACCAGCTGTACCACCACCATTACCATCATCTCCAGACGCAACGTCTTTAGCGGAAGCAACATTAGTTTGAGTACCAGCACCATTAGCAAGCGTTGTAGAAACAGGGTTTCCAGCCGCAGCAGAAGTGTTAGTATCGAATACTACTTCGAATTCTTTTTGTGAAGCTGAATCAATAACCACAGATAGGTCGTTGAAAGTAGCAGCCCCGTTAGTATCTAGGTTTCGAGATGAACCTTGTTGAGTTCCCCCAACGAAGATTGCAGCTGTGAAATCTTGGATGTTTGCTAGAGCGTTACCAGTTGCAAGAGCAGAAACAGTAACAGATGTAACATTAACGTCTCCTGAATCATTGTTATCGAGAACAAATTTCAACATAGAAACATCATCTACACCAGCAACAATTTCTTCAGCACCGTCGGCAAAACCGTCAGTTCGAGAAATTGTAAGGATAGATTCTTCAACTTCTACGAAAGAAGCTTCAGCAGAACCAAGAACTGTTTCGATTTGATCACCAGTTGAGATGTATTCAGGAGAATCGAAAGCAGTATCAAGTACTTGCATTTTGATTGAACCACCAGTTACGGCGTTATCTTGAATATTCCCTACTAATTTAAGGATAGACGTACCAGCAATTTCAAACGTAGTGTTGAAAGCTAAGTTAGCGTCAGCCAAAGTAGTACCAGAGAAATCGTTTTCAGTATCGATCAATTTGTCGTTTAGGTATAAACGGAAATTGTCGAAGTAAAGATTCATTTGAGCCAACGTCATGTTAGTTGTTTTAGCTCGATCAGTGAAAGCTTCTTTAACGTCGATTGTAACACCATCAGTAATGATAGGTTGATCAACCACTAGACGAGCTGTAAGGAATACAACATCGTTAGAACCAGGAGCGTACTCTTGGTTGTTTAGAGAAGATGGATCTCGTGAAATTGTAAGATCACCAGCTTCGATAAGGTAAGCTCGAAGACGAGCACAGTTATCTTCTGCTGATTCACCAGTACAAGAGTTACCAGAATCTACAGTTTTAGTACCAGATAAAGTTCGACCGTTACCAGTGTCTGAAATGGCTTTAACACCAAATGCAGTACCGATTTCGATACCTACGATATCTTCGAAGTTATCGACTTTGAAGTTGATAACATCGTCTTTTTCAGCAGAAACGATGTCTGCACGAATAGAGAAGATTCGAGAATCACCGTCTTCAACAATATAACCACCAGTTACACCATTATCTAAACGGAAAGTCATGTAATCACCATCAATAATAGTTTCAGCAGAAACTTGTTCACCAGAAACGTAAAGACCTACGTTTTCTAAGTTATCTTCAAGTTCAGCTGTACCATCATTTTTGAAAGTAATAGCTCGAAGTTCAACATCTTTGTTGGTGTCTGAAGCGTTAAGCATTCGGAATTTACCAAGTTCGATGAAAGAATCTCCTACATCCACATTAGTATCAGAACCAAGTGGAGAGAATTTTAATTGAGTAACTTCGTAAGAAGCCACTTCCATTTCTTCACCTTCAATCGGGAAGTCACCCGCAATGTTGTCAGCAGATGAAACAATGTCATCAGCAGAAACAAGTACGAATCGGTTGTGGTGTCCTACATTTTTATCGTTTTCAGTGAACTTCATAGAAGCTACAACGTCAGCGATAATAGTTTGACCAGCAGGGATTACGATTGGTGGGTTGAATCGAAGTTCAACAACATCATCGTTATTTACTGATTTGTCGTTACCAACTTTGAATCCGTCGATTTCTAACCAAACGTTATCAAAGTCGTCGTTATCCCCAAGACCAAGACGAGTGAAAGTCACTGAAGAGATTTCAATGTCTGCATCGTCAGAAGCTGTCATTTCAACAGTTGTGAAAGGAACAGAAGTCGCGTTGAAAGGGATGTTAGTACCTCGTGGAGTTTCGTTTGAAAGCATAACTTCCAAAGTTCCTTCCGCGATACCAGTGAAGGTACCAAGAGCTACTAATTGAGCATCGTAAACGATTTTAGCGGTTTCAGCACGAGTAACAGCGTTACCAGGACCGAAAGTACCATCACCGTAACCACGCATAGCGCCGTTATTGTAAACCGTTTCGATGTAACCGTAGAACCAATCACCAGCGTTAACATCATCGAAATGAGGAGCGCCAGATAGATCTTGGTCTAAAGCAAAACCGTTAACTACCATTTTAGCAATTTCGGCTCGGTTGATTCCAACACCAGGACGGAACATTCCATCAGGGTATCCGTTGATCCAACCTTCGTTGTACATAGTTTCAATGTAATCGTAGAACCAAGCAGATTGGTCTACATCAGGGAAGTGAGGACCACCAGTAGTATCAATATCTACACCAGTAGCCAACACGATAATTTTAGAAACTTCAGCACGATTCAATTGTCGGTTAGGAGCAAAAGAACCATCATCGTTTCCAGAAAGAACGCCTTGATCCATAAGTTCTTCGATAGCTTCAGTAGCCCATGTAGGGATCTGAGCATCGTCTGTAAATCCAAGATCTTGCGCATTTGCAAAACCCATAAGAGCTACAGAAGAAAGAGCTACAGACGCAAGACCTTGTCGCAAAAAAGCAAACAAATTCATGGTTTATAGTTTTAAAAAGTATTATTTTTGAGAATTCGAATAAATTCGGATTCCTCTATACAAAATTGATAAGCTCAATGTTAAAAGCTGTGCTCAAGCCAAAAGGCTAAAGCCACAAAGCGAAACATTCTCTGTATTAAAAGAAAGTCGCTGCCATTTTCTAGAAAGGTTGCACCTTGCACGGGCAATTGGCTTTCCGGCTGTTTGAATCAAAGATCAAATCCTTTTATCACTAACGCACAAAATGCACGCAGCGAACCGAGAGCCTTTCTGCTTTGTTAAAGCGGAACTCGTGGCAAGTCGGTCGGAAGTGAATAAATGTTAGTCTCTGAAAGCTTAAAGTCAAGCCTTCACAAGAGCCACTTCACTCACGATGCCAAGAACGAGAGGTCCCCACACTTTGTTACAAAAAAAGCAGGGTTTTGAAGCACAAAGAATTGCACAAAATGACAATCATTTTAATTTGAGTTTGCAGTACTGTTGCACAAAGAACTGTAAAACCTATTAGCAAGAGTTAACACAATTTATATAAAACCATTTAAAGGGATTTTAAAAATTCTAAAAATTAAAAAAGCCAACCCGTGAAAAAAGGGCTAAAAATAAAAAACAGAAAATGCAAAAATGTGGCAAAAAGCCTCTAATCACTAGCAGAGCCTGAAACTGAGCCCTTTAAATTTGCACCAGCTTCGCTTAAGTTATCTAAGGCCTCTTTCGTTTCATTCAAAGCTTCCTTAGCCTCAATTAAGTTGTTTTGTACTTCTTCAAACTTAGCTTGCCCTTGCGCTGCCGCAGTTTCTAAAGCGATTTGCCAACCCTGCACTTCTGCATTTAGCTGGGCGTAACGCTCTTGCAAATCTTCCTGTTTCCAATCTTCCAAGTCTCGTTCTAAAGCGCTCGTTACAAACCCTGGCACATATTGGGCCGTGTCAGGATTTTCATCTAAAAAACCGAGAATCGTTTCACGGTATAAAAAAAGCACGGCTAAAGCGCATACAATTAAAATAACGATTGGAATAAAGCCCACGCCCCTACGACGCTGACGATAACGGTCGTAGTAACGTCTCATTACTCTTCAAACAGTGATTTGATATCAGAACCCTTAAACCCACTCAGTTTAGATTTAATCTCAGTGAGCTGGTCAACATTTAGTTTTGGCTGTGGTAATTCAATCCCAGGCACGGGTCGTTTTAATTTAATATCTGGCGGGGCAATGTTCGCCAGCGGAGCCACAACCGGACCAACCGGCGGAACAACATTAGGACCACTAATTTCCGCTGAAATTTGAGAACGAGCCTTACACTCAGCACATTCAGCCGAAAATTCGACTTGATGCCCTTTAACCCCTTGTATTTCAATTTTCTCTTTAGCAAAGGGCGCCTTACATTTAGGGCAGTGAATTTGCGTTTGAATACGAGCGATGATTTTTTGTAAATATTCAAGTTTCATAGTTCTATTATTTAAACTAATTTGCAGAAAATGCACAATTTTTTTTGGGCAATGAGACGGGGCTAATTTAATAAGTTCTAAACGTATCCTCGGTAATTCGGAGCATCTTTTAGAATACCAACATCATGTGGATGGGACTCTCGTAGTCCCGCTCCCGTAATTTGTACCATTTGGGCTTTGGCCTGAAATTCAGCAATGTCTTTGGCGCCAGAATATCCCATAGCACTTCGAATACCGCCACAGAGCTGAAAAATTTCACCGGCCAGTTTTCCTTTTAATAAAATTTTACCCTCAATACCCTCTGGCACTAGCTTGTCATCTGCTACGTTTGACTGAGCGTACCGTTCTTTACCCCCTTTTTTCATAGCGGCAATAGATCCCATACCTCGATAGTATTTGTAAGTTTGTCCTTCAGAATAAATTATTTCCCCCGGACTTTCTTCCGTTCCGGCCAGCAAAGAGCCAACCATGACCGTATGCGCACCGCCAGCCAAAGCTTTAGCCATATCACCAGAATACTTTAAACCGCCATCAGCAATAACCGGTACACCTAACTCTTTAGCTTTAGCCGCCGTATTCATAACAGCGGTCAATTGTGGCACCCCCACACCCGCGATAATTCGGGTGGTACAAATTGAACCAGGGCCGATTCCTACCTTAACGGCATCGGCTCCGGCTTTTACTAAAGCTTCGCACGCCTCTGGAGTAGCAATATTTCCCCCCACGACATCAATGTGAGCGTAGTTCTTTTTAATATAAGTTACCGTATCAAGAACGCCTTGCGAGTGTCCGTGAGCCGTATCAACAATTAGAATATCGACCCCAGCCGTAATTAGTTTCTGCACTCGTTCTTCCATGTTATGGGCCGGACCAACCGCTGCCGCTACCATCAATCTTTTTTGTGAATCTTTAGCCGCATGTGGATAATCTTCGTTTTTTTCTATATCACGTCGGGTCATCAAGGCGTGCAAGGTACCATCATCGTTTAAAATAAGTAACTTAGAGTGTTTTGATTCTTCTAGTACATCATTTGCTTCACTCAGGGTTATTGGAGCTTGCGCCGTCAATAAATTCATTACCGCTCGCATTCTTTCGCCTATTTTTTGATGTGCGTGCTTATGCCCTAGATAATCGTTACGAGTCAGAAGTCCCACGACTTTTGTTTTAAGGGTTCCATCTTCCGTAATAGGCACCGCTTTAAATCCATGTTCATCTCTAATTTTCACTGCATCTGAAATAGAATGATTCGGAGACAAAACCATAGGCTCACGAATAAAGCCATTTTCATA
>Ga0210054_1003154_pt1 | contig 12584 bp, 10 predicted proteins | sample CryGeymeta201516_FD_185470 | JGI IMG/M metagenome (GOLD analysis project Ga0210054, IMG submission 185470) | Groundwater microbial communities from Crystal Geyser aquifers in Utah, USA - Crystal Geyser metaG 2015-16 (SPAdes) (version 2) | ecosystem: Environmental > Aquatic > Deep subsurface >... | reverse complement strand
ATGATGATGAGGGCGGAGATATTATTTCTCACGTCTTTCAGTCGTTTGTTGGGGTTTTGCTTTGGATTATCAAGACGATTTTTATCACCATTCCATTCCGCATCGTGACTTTTATATCGTTGTCATTCATTGCGATCGTGGTGATCTCTATGGTTTCACTCCAACTGGCCGATGACCATGGCGCTATCAGTATGGGTGCTGGATTTGACTCAATGTTTAATAACCCTGGTATATTCTAGAAAGCGTGGACGAGTGAATCACTGCCGCGTCCTTCCCTGGACACAAAAAGGAGTGGTTGTTGCATCTTGAAACTTCATCAAAGACTAGTAGCTACATATTGGAGGAACGAAATTAGATGATGGTCCTTTTTTGTCTTTTACTTAGTGAGTAATCGTGCGTGCTCTTGAATATTGGCTACTTTATGAAAAAATCGCTTGCTGCCGCAGCAACTTGGGAATTCAAAATGTATTGCAGCAGTCCGCAGGCAAGGTTGACACTCTACTGTGTAATAAGTGAGCAATTGAGATGCGCCACCATGGAGTTAAAAGCAAGTGGAGTCTAACTCAAATCAATCTTGTTCATCATCGGCATCGCCGTCTGTGTCAAGCTCTTCTGCGTGTTCCTGTCGAAACTTACGAACAAGCTCCATCTCATTGTAATGTCGTTTCCTGAAGAGAATAATAGACACAGCAAAAGTTATATAATTTGCAACGTGAGACTTATCTCAAGTAGAATTCATCATCGATTCGGATTATGCTATGACATACCTGAGCTCCTTAAATTCCAACTTTTTCATTTCTCTTTCTTTCTTCTTTCGAGCCTCTTCTTCTGCATCTGACTGGACATCCGATTGTTCACCAGCTGACTGTTCGCCACCATGAGAAGAAGGACTGGACGGGTAAGCATCACGTACTGCCGCAACGCTGTCCAGCTTGTTTTGCAGTGTATCCCAACTGAGGGTAGATTTTTGGTTTTTGGGTGACTTTTGTGTGTGGCGTGAATCATCGCTTTCCTGGCCTGAATCATAAAATGTGTACGGTGTATTGGGTTCTTCGATTTTCATGCGTGTCCCTCGCAAAAGATTGTGTTCTTCGATAGCATCTTCGTCCCACTTCAGCGCCATTTTGGGTTTTCCACTTCGCGTTTTTTTCTTGAGAGCTGGCTTCACTTTCTTTTCGGTGGACCCGTCGGATCTTGCTGCTAAATATGCTTCATGGGCATTTTTTTCCTCGACTGTCAGCTTGCGGTCGTCCTCTGATGAATCTGCCATGGTGTCCTTGTGTATAATGTTGATTTGGATGTTTGTTTGTTGTTTGTTTAGAGCAATGAGTCTTTTAGTTTTTTAGGCAAATCGTCGTTTTGTGCGCAATGGAAAGTAGATTGCATTAAGAGAGCCTGGGATGAGTAAAGTGTGTCTACAGCAGAGTTACAGTCAAGATAAGCAAAAGGTCTACTTGGGCACGAATAAGGGAGGAGCAGCTGGAAAACAATTATTAAGTAACCAAAGCGAAATCAAGCCAACAAAAAATAAATAATAACATGGATATAAATTTTGAGAAGTGCAAAATAAGAAGGAAATACATTCGGTTGAAGGACAGTCCAAGAGGTGAGCGTGATTTACTCAATCATGGATTCGTTTGAGGCCACCCACTCATCATCAGAATAGCAATCACAAAACAACAGCTTGCGAGTGAAGGTTTGGACGTCGCAAGACTTGGTTGTTGGTTACCGTACCCGTTTACCTCCTCAATCCATCATAAATTTTATTTGGAACACTCAACAGGATAGAGAGAAGGAAGAAGATTCAAGACAAAAAGAAGAAATAATGGCTACGGTAAGTTGCTATCTGGGATCTGGGCTTCTCACGTGTCATGCTCTTTTGCGCGTACAGATTACAGATTCTTCTCTTCCTTCAAATCCTCACAATGTGCATCTCAACTTCTTAACAGAGAACATCTTTCGAAAACTCGAACGAGATTGGCGTCTTTGCTGCTTTGACAAATTCCTATTGCTTAACTGGTGTTGGGGGATCTGAAAATTTTTATTCTGTGTTCGAATCCGAGCTTTCCGGTCACATTCCTGTCATTCATGCCACTATTTCAGGATGCCGCTTTGTTGGGAGAGTCACAGTTGGAAACCGAAGAGGTCTGCTGGTACCCAATACAACAAATGATATGGAGCTTCAGCATTTAAGGAACTCATTGCCAGATTCTGTTGTAGTGCAGAGGATTGAAGAACGCCTTTCTGCGCTCGGAAATATTGTTGCCACCAACGATCACGTGGCCCTTATACATCCCGATACGGATCGAGAAACAGAAGACGTGATTGCAGATGTTTTGGGCGTTGAAGTTTTCCGTCAAACTGTAGGAGGGCAACCTCTGGTGGGAAGTTACTGTAAATTCACAAATCAGGGTGGCATCGTTCATCCACGAACGACAGTGGAGGATATTGAGGAACTTTCTTCTTTGCTGCAGGTTCCACTAGTAGCAGGAACGGTTAATCGTGGATCGGATGTATTGGGTGGAGGTGTCGTTGTCAACGATTGGTCGGCGTTTGTTGGATTGGATACAACCGGTACTGAGATCAGTGTAATTGAAAGTATTTTCAAGCTATCTGGAAGAGGAACACAACAAGCACAGTCAAGCATTGTAACGGATATTCGAAGTTCCCTTATCGATCAGCTTTCATAATTTAATCGTTTCTAATGATGGGGTGCCTTTGTGGCCTCTCGACTAAGGTCACCTGTAAAATACTAAGAACCTTTGAAGACATGATTGTGATAGCAGTTTACGGTAGCTACTTTCAACCATCGTTTTTATGAAAAAAATTGAAATTACAACATAGACTTGTATTATGCAGGTACAACACTACTATGATCTATTTAGTATTCAATCCGCGATTCAACTTTAAAAAAAATGGAACGTCTAATTTAGAAATGGAACGTCTAATTTACGGGGATCACAACTTTGGGGATCACAACTTTGGCGCCCGCAGGGCACCAAGGTTACCTGAGGGCAACCATTGGCACCCTGGAGGGTGACAGAGTTGATCACAGCCGGACCACGCCCTCCAAGGAGGATAGGATCTGCGATTCAATTTAGTTGAAAGTAATTTCGCTGGGCTTTCGTTTATTCTTGCTTGTTTGCAAAATGGGCTAGCAAGAGTACCATTGCACACAAACCCTGTTGGAAGATACGATATTTTTGTGGAGTCCTTTTATTGTGACGACACAAACACGATATATCTTTACGGCACGCACAAAACGACACAACATGAATAAACGTTGTAAAAATAGTTGCCAAGCTTAGGATTCTGAAAAGGAAGGGAGAGGCTAAGTCAACATCCCATTTAGAAGAATGACTGTTGCGAAATTGTTGAGAAAACCCTGGAGCAAGACACAGGGTATTCGTTTGAACAGGGCGAGCACGTTGAATCACTTCGCTCTAGTTGGACAATTGATGATTAAATCTTCGCTGCAGGGCAAGCTTGAGTTCAAGCATCGATCTAATTTCTGCATCTAGAGTGCAAATGATCACCAGAAGATTGCTCTGTTTATAGACGTGATAACATTGGTGTGAGCTGACTAAAAATTGAGTCAATGCATGATTTCGAAGACATCTTGATTTTTTTGGCAGAGTCAGCTTCTTTTTGTCTCGGATTTGTCGGCATCTCGCTAGCTAGCTAGTAGCTAACGATCGGGATCTACTATCTAATGATACACATCATTCTCGTCCAGTTTCCACAAAGTTTGATTCAATATTTGATTCACAATGAACCTTGAACCTACCAAAGTTTACCTCGTACAACTGAAAAAGTCTCGGTTATGAAGCAAAAGAGTAAAGCATGCCATATCTTTCGATTTTCATGCCTCATACCTGCAGCCTGCAGCAAGCCCCTTGCCTGTCATCTTCAGCAGTTACTCTTTTGAAGTGGCGTGCTTCTATCTCACTTGATTGCGTCTGCGTTCAGGTTTTAAACCTCTCCGTAGAGCTTGATCAAGATATTATTGTATTCATTTAAATGGTGTAGAGTATGGAAGAAGATGTCTACTCTGGTTCCTGACTCGGTCTAATAAGAACTTTTTTCTGGGTGACAACGATTGAAAGAATCTTAACAATGAGGTACTTTTAAATTTCATTCCTACTCGGAGTAAAGAGAAAATCACTCTTATTATTTCAAGTAGAGCGGTAACTTGCGCCACCGCACCATGCGCATCAATTGAATAATCTGGCTGGAGTCCAGATCAAGCAAGAACCAAGCATCTCTTGCTTCAGCAAGACAACCCTCTCATTCTAGGAACCAACTCGTGTTGTGTGAGAGTCAATACTACATACCGACATATTGAATTAATTGCAAGTCCCTGAAAATGGCTGATGAAGGAGAAACACCCGCCGAGGTCGAGGCCGAGACCGAGGCCGTCGCCGTTGAAGAGGTTCAAATGAGTGTCTTGGATGCTCTCAAAGAGGTGAGTCGAATGAATGGGGTTGTGAGGCGTTTTGACTTCAATGTATGGGAATATCATCGCCTGACTTGCAAACCTCCTACCTTAACTACTACAGGTCCTGAAGAAAGCAAAGATCCATGGGGGGCTCAAGAAGGGACTCCACGAGTGTGCGAAGGCTCTTGACATTCGATCCGCCCGTCTTTGCTGTCTGGCAAAAGATTGCGAGAACGAAGAGTACAAGAAGCTCATCCGTGCTCTTTGCGCCGAGGGTGAAGTCCATGTTCTTATGGTTGAGTCTGGAAAGGAACTTGGCGCCTGGTGTGGCCTTGCCAAACTAGAAGATGATGGAAGCGTCAAAAAGGCTGTCCGCACTTCTTGTGCCGTCATTACCGACTTCGGAGAGGAAACCCGAGCTCTCTCCATTCTTTTGGATTACTTGCAGAAGCAGGCTTCTGAGGCTGAACTTTAAGTGTCTTATAGAATCAACTCTTACGTCGCCTTGTTGCATGCACACATATTTCTTTGTGCTCAGCATGGAGTTTCTTATCCTCCTCGTGGATATTTACCCTTGCTTTAAAGATTGTCGTGAGACTTTTGTCTGACCGTAGAATTAGTCGCAAGAGTTTCCTATTTATTCGCTAACTGAATGAGGGTTTAGGCTTGCCTTGGCCCTCTCGACTCGTCTTAGACTTGTTGAGCAATATCTCATCTGGCAAAAGAGAAGGATAGAGTAGTTCTCTGAGCCGCCGTGCTCCTGCAAGAAGCGCTCTGAAGTTGCGTATCAATGAAATTTTTCGGCAAAGCGCCAAGCCTATTCGTAAACAAGTACGTTTCACTCTAATAATGAAGTTCAAATCTTTTCTTGTTTCTAGCGACTAAGACTGCGACGTCGGAGAAGGAGATTGGCTGCTTTTGTGAGCCCTATTGTGGTGCTTGGTTTCCTACATTATTGTAGAGTAAAGTACTACTACTACGCCCCAGTGCAGCAAAGTGTTGAAAGCATATTCTGAATAAACTGGCTCGGACTCTGTGGCGAAGTTGTGTACTCAAGTAACGGTACTACTCAGTAGCCCTCGGGTAACCTTCGTGATCCCCGTTTTAGACGTTCCAGTTTTCGTTTTTTTTACTCAGTACAAGTCAGCCAGTGCCTGTGTCTTTAGGGAGAGGGTTACTTTGTTTATTGGAAGGTAAATACGGAATGAATCACTAGCTAGTAGACTAGTCTACTAGTAGAGTAGTTTCGAATCGACCAAGAGGAGGCAAAACGGGAGCAATTATTGTTGGAGACCGCTGCAGCAAACATGTATTGACGTTGCTAGTTTCAACTTCGGCGAATTCTGTTCCTGGTGTGCGATGGCCCTAGACAGACACTCCTCCCCAGGATGATTCTATTCTATGTCCAGGGATCAACGGTCCGGAAGTATAATTGGTGCTCAGTCTTACTCAGGATTAGGTGGCAATGTCAGACAAAGGAAAATGATATGCAGCAGTATTAGTATACAACGAAAAAGATGAACTGCTTTGATGGTTCGAACTCATGTGATGACCCACTTAGAAGGTAGCTCGATTCCCGAACTTCCCAGCTCAGGTACGGTCTCCGTCTTTCTGTGGACCTTCCTGGTAATTGTGTGCTTGCTTGATGAGGGCACGATTTTGCTTGACTAGGTAGGCAATATCGGCAGAAGACAGGTAAGGAGGGCAGCTCTTTTCGTTTCCTTTTGTCCCTTCCCGATCATAGACGTCACAAAGGTTGACGGCAACGTCTGGACTGCGATCCGTGTGGTGATCCCACGAATCTGTCCCCGCAAATCCGTGGTTATGTCTAGAGCTTTTTTCACGAGATCGACGAGGAGAGCCCTGCCCTGCCTCCCTTGACAAGTGGGGATCACAACTCACAGAAGACATTGACGAAGAGTTCGCCACAGCAGGAAGCGCTTCTTCTGGTCCCGGCAAAGGAGAAAATTTACTCAATCTGTAAAAGTCCGGTGGATCCTCGGCCTTCGTTTCCGGGTCATTCTTTTGCGGGCGCTTCATTTTAGTACAAATATCCGGCAAACCTCGCAAGAATAATTCATGCCAGTAGGCATTAAAATCGGGTCCAGGTGTCGTAATACGTCGGAAACCCCATCCATTGACCTTTAAGTATTTTACATAGCACATTGAAAGTTTATAGTGAGGTTCGAATGCACAAGCAGAATGGATTTTGTATTCGAGCATAAGCAAATGAAACAAAACCTACCTGACGCATGAAAGAAGCATACTTGGAGCTGCGAAAGAACTTAGGGATGATCTTCTCCTCAAAGACTTTAGGTTTCAACACACGCCAGGCTCTGCCATGAGGGAGCCACGCAATCAGATCTTGATATTTTGGAGAGGAAAGGATTTCGTGAAGCTTGCAGGGAAAAGCTGTGTTAGGTTTCACAATTGATGGCTCATTGGCTTGACGAGTGTAGGGGGCAGGGGTAGAGGTTGCGGGACTAGCAAAATTGTTGTTCTTGGTCCCGCAGGTAACGGAGGAGTTATCATCGTGAGAAGAGCTGTTGCGCGCTACGATGACAATGCCCTGCTTGGGTCGAAAGATAGAGGCATTCCCCGCAGCAGCACCCCGATGTTGTCTGGGAGGAGGGAGAGCCCCCCCTCGACGAGGTGGGGAGAAGCTAGCATACAAGCTGTCCTCTACACTATCGCTGCGTGTCGAAGGAGGGGAAACATTGCTGTAGGGTCGTGTGCGAACAGGTGAGAAATTCCCAAATCCGCCAGATTCAGGTCGGCCGTACACTTGGTAAACGTATGGATGCCCTCCAGGATTTCTGACGTGACCATGCATTTCTTGTCGACCACGTTGAGAAGACGACGGAGTCACTGCATTTTGGCGAGGAGGAGAACCTGGTGGATAGTGCGCCATTCTTTCACTGATAGATATAGATGGAAAGTTACAACATTGAATATTGAACAGACGGTGAGACGCGAGACAATGAAAGCAGGAGGAATGGTGGTAACAGGGTAACAGGTAACAGGTAACAGCAAATGCCTCCGACGGCATATGGTTGCAATTAGGCAGGCGCGGCGACGATATGGATCTCTCGTACCTGCTTCGATTCTGGAAGAAAAGGAAGACTTTAAGGGGGTCTGGGCAATGATAGTGATTATCAAGGTATTCGAGCTTAAATTGTGTCTTTTGTGTTGTTGTGTTTGGCTGTTTGGCTGCCTGTGCCTTGGTAATAATGAATGCGAAAGAATTAATCCGATAGTCGGCATCGCGATCCAATGGGTGTGACGTTGGCGCCTAAATAATCATCACATTCTTAGATCACTCTTCGAAATTGTATGCATTCTTATTCCGATACGCCAGTCGACTATAGATTGATCATTGTAAATCACTAAATAAATAAATGAATACTAAGGAATTCGGCGCTACGCCGCAAGACTACTTTCACGTGACTGAAAATGTAATTTTGCTCCAGAAGACAGAAACAGCAGAGCAATGAACAACTTTTTATACACAGAACAAAGCGAAAGTTTATCAAATGGATATTTTCGTTTTGGTTTTGATCGCCATCAGGGCGGTCACTCTGAAAGCTTGCTGCCACACATTTTTTCGATTCACCTAAGGCCCTTCAGCGCTAAAAGAAAAACCGGTTGCTCGACGATGGATTGGTGTACCCAAATCGTTTCCATCGGAAGCCTGGGAGCTTTTTACTTCTTTATTAGATGCTTGCTCAATCTTCCTACTTTGTGGATGTCGCGCCTTCCATGGAGACGGTGGCTTTCCGAAATATTTGTTTGACGCCCTAGCGAAAACAGAATATCGTGTTTATACTGTCAGCTCGATATGAGAAGTACAAGAAAATTACGAACGGGCGCTATAGTTACCTCGATTGGTTCAATGTCCCAGGTTTCCTTATGATCATAAATCAGATATGTCTCTTCATCAATTTTGTATTCCACACCTTCATAATATTAAAGTAATAAAGAGTGAGGCCAGAACATTCAACGTGCACAAACAATGAGACAATGATGTATGGAGGACAGCAATGAAGCTTCCCAACAAATAAATGAGGCACATACCCCAGGGCCATGCCAAGACAGGTTTCCAAGGAAGAGCAAGCTCCAATTTGACCATGCACTGCACGGTACAAAACATGAGCATGAGAATGGCAATATACTCAAATTTTGAGTGTATGCAGTGCGATGAAACACACGCACACAAAACAAATTAAAATAAATGTCGCACCTTGGTTAACACGAGCGATGAGTCTACCTGTTCAAAAGTCAGTGGACGTACACTGTACCGCGTAATGAATGACCCGAGATTGGCAAGATTGTCGATGAATCTTTGTTTGCCCTGAAAACTGACAAACGGATCGCGAAAGGTGCATTGTTCATCGTAGATTTTTTCATCCACTTCCCCCGATAAAAAATAGGACCGGTCGAAATCGTCCTGAATTCTCTGCAAGGTTTCCTCCGTGGATTGTGGTGATGATTCCAAGTTGATAGGAATGGCTTCTCCTTGCTTTTTCTTTCCGAATAAATTGCCAAATTGTTCCACTCCGTACCAGGCAACTTTAGCCAAGGAGTCGATTTCTTTTTCTTTTGAATTGGTTTGCTTCATTTCAAGCCGAAAAATATCGAAGGAGGTAGGTAATTTATTTGTAGATATCTCTTCTTGGGTACACGGAAAGGATAATCTTGTCTTTGATGTAAAACATAGTGCAGTATACTGAAATGTGCATGCAAGCAGTACTTGCAGTAAGAATGCGGTCGGCACTGTTGCCCCTCTCATCTTTTTTGTTCCTTGCTGCACTCTGCACTCGTAGAATCACTGGATTCGCTCCGTCTATTGACTTCCTGCTCCTTTGTGAATTTGCTGAACGTGGTTCGTGAGTATCTTTTCTTATACACCGGCTAATAGGCAACTATTGTGTTAATACTCGTATACTCGGAATAATATTGGTTGTTGATCGTTTGGGGTTTTTTTTTTCGTCTATTGTATTACAGTACTCAAGATCGTATTGGACTTCTTACCTAAGTAGCTAGAGTACTAGTCTAGTAGTAGTAGTACTACAGATGATCATCATCGGAAGCGGTGGTACTTTGCTAGTAGTCTACTAGTAGTAGCTAGGTAGAGTACTACTAGTGTAGTAGCTAGAAACCGTAGTACTGTACTACTACTACTACTAGTAGTCGTACTAGCTAGTAGTAGTATGTACTTGGCGGCGTATCTTTTTAATTCTTTTTCACGTCATTCATGATTGGAAAGCGTTCCCGTCAGCTCTCAGCCACAAAACACAAAGCAAAAATTAATAATCAAACCTCCAAACAACCATACCCATTGTCACTCTTTTAGAATTACTTTATTAGTGAAATTATAGGGCCAGCAACACAATGTCCACTGAAGAGGAGCTTACGCAGAAAATTTCCGATCTTGGCGCACAAATTGCTGCTGCCAAAAAGGAAGGCAAGCCGAAAGAAGAATGGAATCCAGTACTCCAAGACATGCTTGCAGCTAAAGCCAAGTTTAAAGAAATAACAGGCAAAGACTTTGGCGCGCAACCAAAAAAAAAGGAGGAGGAAACCAAGAAGGATGCTCCAGGACCCGCCAAACCGGTACGTCCAGCGATAAAGGGATGATGTCACGATGTGTCTAATTTTACAATTTGCTCACGAAATATATTTTCGGTGATCACAGCAAGGAGATCCCGACTCTGCTGGAAGCCAAAAGAAAGCGGCCAAGAAAGCAGCTGCCAAGGCTAAAAAGGAAGCTATGAAATTAGCTGCTGCCGGTGGTGCTCCGCCTCCTGCTGTTGGTGGCGGAGGAGGTAATGGCGCTACCCCTACTGTGGCGCCTGTGGCCGCAGGTGGAGGTGCCAAGGCACCTGTATTGCCACCCGCTCGAGCTCCGACAGCAGGAAGCATGCAAATTTTGATCAACCCTAATCAGCCGATTAAGGACCGTCCTATTGTTGCTTTGGCTGCTGGTGTGTATTCGAATACTATTTTAGACTACGAGATTAAAGCGGATCATCGTTGTCGACAAGCAACAATGGGGCTCCCGGACGGAGGGGCAATCGTAGGGGATTTTGCTATTGCGCGATACATTGCTAGGGCTGCTCCCGCATCCAGCCTTTTGCCTCAGGATCCTTCGCATCTGGCAGTGGTCGATGCTTGGGTTGACTACGCTCAATCGCTCATGCTTTTGGAGGAACAGCAACGAGTCCAGGCTGTCGCCATGACTTTGACAAAGGTTTTACAGAAGCAAACATACGTTGTTGGAACCAGCATGTCACTCGCCGATATTACATTGTTCGCTGTAATTGGATTTCCGGCGGAAGTCGAAGGGCTTGCAGCTATTGAGCAGCACATACCTATCGAGGCTACTGCTGCTCTCCGCTGGATTGAAATGATGCGTTGCTCTCCAGCCATCCGCGAGGCAACTCAACTGGCTCTTGGTGTAGCCAATGGTACTGAGGCTGTATTTGATGAAGGAGCTGATATGGACCCTCTTGTATCTGGTATGAATTTGCTCGAAGGCGGTATCGTCGGTAACGTCACGACTCGATTCCCTCCCGAACCAAGTGGCTACCTCCATATTGGACACTCAAAGGCAGTTTTATTGAACGACTATTACGCTCGCCGTTACAAGGGGCGACTTATTGTACGCTTTGACGATACGAATCCATCCAAAGAGAAGGAAGAATATGAACAATCCATCGTGGAAGACTTAGCTGCTCTTGGTGTCAAGCCAGACATGGTTTCCTACACTAGCGACTACTTTGGTGCTATCTACAACTTTGCTCTCGTTATGATCAACAATGGTATGGCCTACATGGATGACACTCCACAGGAACAAATGAAGATTGAACGAGCTGACAGAACAGAATCGCCCCGTCGAACTCAAAGTCCAGTGGAAGCTAAAGAGTTCTTTTTGAAGATGTGTAGTGGTAGCGAAGAGGGCGCGGCTTGGTGTCTTCGTGCAAAGATTGACATGAAGAGCGATAATGGCACCATGCGTGATCCAGTCTTGTTCAGGTCAGTTCCTTCTTTGCTTTTTCTTCTTCTCAGTATGTCCTCGACATTGCGGTTCACTCACTTTGAATATCTCCTCACTATTGCCCTGCGAGCAGACAAAACACAACACCTCACCACCGTACCGGCACTAACTTCAAAGCATATCCTACGTATGACTTAGCATGCCCCATTGTTGATTCCATTGAAGGTGTGAGCCATGCATTGCGTACCACGGAATACAATGATCGCGATGAGCAATATCAGTGGATTCAAAAGACACTAGGTTTGCGTCGCACGCGTATTCATGCTTTTTCCCGAGTGAATTTCACCAACACTGTGCTGAGTAAACGAAAGCTCACTTGGTTCGTCGAGAATGGTTATGTCACTGGTTGGGATGATGGTAAGGTTTGGTTCTCGAAAATACTGTAATCCTTTTGTTATTCTAACAACGCGATCACTCTTTTTGTTCTACTCGAATCTGCTGTCAACTTTAGCGCGATTCCCCACGGTTCGTGGGGTCGTTCGAAGAGGAATCGATATCAAGGCCTTGCGAGAATTCATGTATTCTCAAGGCGCATCTCGTCGTGTTGTAAACATGGTATGGAATACGTTCTGGGCAGAGAATAAGAAAGAAATTGATAAGAAAGCGAAACGCTTCATGGCAATTGATGGCCAACAGCATGCTGTTTTGAACATCAGTAATTGTCCAAGCGAAGAGGATCATGCCTACATCGAAACTCAAGTCCACCCCAAAGACCCAAGTCTCGGCACTAGGTTGATTCGCACTTCCAACAAGGTTCTTTTGGAGGCTGTTGACGTTGAAGGCATTGAGGTCGGAGAAGACATTGTCTTGCTGCGCTGGGGTGCGTATATTGCATTTTCGAGCTCTTTGTTTTGTCTTGCATATTTCGAATTTCGCCGGTGCTAATATTATATCGGATGCTGTGTTGCTTTTATATAGGTGTTGTTAAAATCACAAAGGTTGACGGCGGGCTTGAAGGTACTTACGTTCCTGAGGGCGACTTCAGGGCGGCCAAGCGAAAGATCAGCTGGATTGCCAAGGTAGCCAATGCAACTCCACTCATCCTCACCGAGTTTGACAATTTGATCTCCAAAGACAAGTTGGACGAGG
>Ga0210054_1003150_pt1 | contig 12591 bp, 10 predicted proteins | sample CryGeymeta201516_FD_185470 | JGI IMG/M metagenome (GOLD analysis project Ga0210054, IMG submission 185470) | Groundwater microbial communities from Crystal Geyser aquifers in Utah, USA - Crystal Geyser metaG 2015-16 (SPAdes) (version 2) | ecosystem: Environmental > Aquatic > Deep subsurface >... | reverse complement strand
CGCCGGCGGTGACATTTTTGGTTTTTTGATGAAGTATGAGAATTTGGAATTTGTGGAAGCTTTAAAAATTTTAGCTCAAAAAGCCGGGGTTCAACTCAAAAGTGAATATCAAGAGGCAGCCCATTCGAAAAAGGACACCCTTCTCGCCATCAATCTTTTGGCCGCCGAATTTTTCCATTATATTTTGTTAAACGAACCGATTGGGAAAAGGGCTCTAGAATATCTTGTCAGAAGGGGGCTTGGGTCCGAAACCGTAAAGCTTTTTAAATTGGGTTATGCGCCCCAATCCTGGGATGCCTTGGGACGATTCTTAAAGCACAAGGGGTATGCGAGCAAAGATTCGATAGACAGCGGGTTATTAATCGGAAAGCCGGGCGGAAGCGGATTTTATGACCGTTTTCGCGGCAGGCTCATGTTTCCGATCTTTTCCGCCAGGGGAGATGCGGTCGGTTTTAGCGGTAGGATTTTGACGGAAAATAAAGATCAGCCTAAATATGTCAACACTCCCGAAACTGCGGTTTTTAGCAAAGGCCAGGTTTTGTATGGCTTAAATCTGGCACGGGAGTCTATAAAGAAGAAAAACGAGGCGATTTTAGTCGAAGGCAACATGGACGTCATCTCATCTTATCAAGCCGGCGTTCAAAATGTGGTAGCTCCCTTAGGCTCGGCTTTAACTTTGGAGCAGGTGCGCGCCTTGAAACGTTACAGCGATCAGATTGCTATCTGTTTTGATGCAGACCGGGCCGGAAAAGAAGCCGCCAGGCGGGGTATTGAGATTGCCGAACAGGCGGGCATGAGTATTAAAGTTGTTCAAATTCAAGAGGCCAAGGATCCGGACGAGTTGATTCGAAAAGATGCGGAATTATGGACGAAGGCCATCCTAAGTTCAGTTCCAATTTATGATTTTTTATTGCACCTTATCTTTGAAAAATATGAATCAGCCGAACCTTTATATCGTCGTAAAAAGATCGGGCAAGAGGCCATCGCTCTTTTGGGCACGATCAGCGATAAATTAATCCAGGCTCATTATATGAAAATCCTGGCTGAAAAGCTGAATTTGACCGAAGAGGTGATTTTGGAGGCTATTCAAAAACAAAAGATCACCAAACCTCAAGCCCAAACAGTTCAAGATATTATTCGGCAAAAATCAGATTATCAGGAGAGAAAAAAGCTGTTGCAAGAATATTTACTCTCCTTGCTTTTAAAATTAGGCAGCTATTCGATGCTGGATGAAACCTTGGTAGATGAGCTTAGCTTTCAAGATGAGATTTTGGGAGCGATTTGGGATCAATTTAAAATGGACGCCAAGGAGCAATTTAATATTCAACGTTTTTGTGGTAAACTAAAGCCGGAAGTAGTCACAAAAATTGATGATTTGTATCTCAAAGATTGGGGAACGCCGGAAGAAATTTTTGGGCAAGAGGTTAAAATTGCCGTGCTGGAAATTGAAAAAATTGACCTGCAAGATCAGTTGAAACATCTCAGTCAAAAAATCGGGGAAGCCGAAAAGAAGGAAGATGAAAAGGAGCTTGAAGTACTGACTCGACAATTTGCCCAACTTTCAAAAAGGCTGGTCAATCTTTAATTTAAGGAGTTTTCGAAAATGAAAGAAATTCCCAAAAACACTCTCATAAAAAAGTTAATCCGCCGTGGGAGAAAACACGGCTATGTAACCCAGGATGATATCTTGGAGCTTTTTCCCAACGCTGAAGAAAATATAGAAGAATTGGATAATTTATATACCCAGTTGATGTCAGAGGGGATTGATGTTTTTGAAAATGTCGCCAATGAAGATTTATCCCTTTTGGAAACCAAAGATGCGGCGGGAGCGGTGGACGATAGGGGGAACACTGATCCGGTCAGGATGTATTTAGGCGAAATCGGCAAGATTAATCTTTTAACCTTTGAAGAGGAGGTTAAGCTGGCCAAAAGGATCGAACAGGGAGACCCTAGAGCTCGGCGCAGATTAATTGCCGCCAACCTAAGACTGGTCGTTTCAATCGCTAAAAAATACGTTGGGAGAGGTCTGTCGCTTCTCGATTTAATTCAAGAGGGAAATATCGGGCTCATGAAGGCAGTCGAAAAGTTTGAATGGCGGCGCGGCTATAAATTTTCAACCTATGCCACTTGGTGGATTCGCCAGGCGATTACCCGCGCCATTGCCGATCAGGCCCGCACCATCCGCATCCCGGTTCATATGGTGGAAGTCATCAATCGTTTTATCCGGGTTTCGCGCAAGATGTCACAAGAGCTGGGGCGCGAACCCACACCGGAAGAAGTCGCCAAAAAAATTGGAGTTGACCCGGCCAAGGCCCGCGAAATCGTCAAAGTCTCGCAGGAACCGACGTCTTTAGAAACACCGGTGGGAGAAGAAGAAGATTCGCGTCTGGGAGAGTTTTTAGCTGATGAGATCATCAAAGCTCCGGATGAGATCGCCTCTCGAGAGCTTTTGAAAGAACACATTGACGAGATTTTGGAGACTTTATCCTTGCGGGAAAGAAAGGTTTTGGAGTTACGGTTTGGTTTGCGTGACGATCGCCAAAGAACATTAGAAGAGGTGGGGAAAGAATTTGGGGTGACGCGGGAACGCATCCGGCAGATTGAAGCCAAAGCCCTGCGCAAACTAAAACATCCCACACGCAGCAAGAAACTCAAAGACTATCTTGAATAATACCTCAGCACCTTTTTCCGCAAAAGGTGGCGCCAAAACTCTCGCTTAGTGCTCGTCGATAAGAAATTCATGCAACGCACTCATTAAAACTTGCAAACTCAGCGCCGAATCGGCGCTTCAGACAGGCAAGTTTTTGGCATTCGCTTAGTTGCGAATTTCTAAGATCTCCTGCGCCTAGCGATTGAAAGTTTTCTCCTGACTTGCGCAAAATAGTCGAAAATTCGCTTTTCGGTATCAAATTAACCCGATAAATCCATAGTTTGTATTTTCAACTGGGACACTGAATTGATACAATTGGTTACAGTGTTTATCCGAAAGATCGTTTCCAGAAAATCAACCTGTTTTCAAATTGGACAAAAGCGCTATGGTAAATTTGTCCTGATTAAGCATGTTGGTTGCGCTTCTATACCCAACCAGATTGAAGTTCTTCGGGTAAAAGCTAAACAACTTCTCAACCAATATAAATTCAAATACCAAATGGCCATGTTTCCGGATAGCCCAACTTTTTCTTCGAAGGCAAAGCTTCAGCACTGGCGGATTACCGGATATCACCAGGTGTTCGGGGTGGTTTATGATAGCATTGGGTTTCCCTCCACTTTACTTCGTGATTTGGTCATTGGGAGAATTGTCTGCCCTAAAAGCAAGGTGGCCATGATTCGTTACCTAAACCGGTATCTTGGTCTTAATCTAACCAAAGACCAAGTTTATCGTTTTATGGACACCCTGGATAAAGAAGCCCTCACCCGTTGCGCTTTCGACTTTGTCTCCAAACAACACCCTACCGGGATTACGGTGTGCTTTTATGATGTCACCACTCTGTACTTTGAAACTGAGACCGAAGATTCCTTGAGGAGTAAGGGTTTCTCTAAAGACCATCGGGCTGATATGCCTCAAATTCTCATCGGCTTGTTTGTCGACGATAAAGGCTATCCCTTTGACTTTGATTTCTTTGAAGGCAAGACCTTTGAAGGCCACACCTTTCCAATCGCCATAACCAAACTACGACAAAAGTATGCCCTCACCCAACTGACGGTAGTAGCTGATGCCGGTATGCTGTCAGCGGATAACCTTGCCTTTCTGGATGGCCGCAAGATCAGCTATATCGTGGGGGCACGAATCAAGAACTTATCAAATGTAGTTACCGTTGGAATGCTCAAACATAATTATGTCCAACAGCCTATCTATCAAACCGTAGTCAACAACCAGCGATTAATTGTGGAGTATTCGGAAAAGCGAGCCGGAAAGGCTGAGGCAGATAGAAAAAGATTAGTGACAAAGTTACAACAGAAATTAATCAAGAAAAAGCTCTTAATCCACAAGAGTAAATATGTAAAGGTAGACGGTAAACAAACAATAATGGGGCTGGACTATCAAAAGATAAAGGCAGATCAAAAATTTGACGGATTAAAGGGTTACTTTACCAATCAGAATAATCTTAATTCCAACCTGGAAATTATTGAGCAATATCATAACTTATGGAAGGTAGAGAAAGCCTTTCGTATGTCCAAGACCGACCTACGGGAAAGACCCGTTTACCACCAACAGGTTGCCCGAATTCAAACCCACTTGCTTATCTGTTTTGTTAGTTTGTTGGTAATGAAAGAGGCTGAATTAAAATTGGCAAAGATTGGTTATTCGATTAAGCAGGCGATTGAAATGTTAGCTAGTGTAGGCCAGGGGAATGTAAGGGTAGGGAATATGGATTTAGACACTGAATCTGATAATGATACTGAAACCCAATCAATCCTCAATATATTCAAGGGACACTGAAATGCGCAAGTCAGGATCGCGTTCGTGATTTGGGTGTTTGAAGGATTATATAATTGATAAACTAATTCCATGGTATTCATTGATTATTCTCCTTATCTGCAATTTGTAATCGCAGTGCTCTCAAAAAATCAGCAGCCACAGGTAAGGGTATGATCATTTCTGCCTCTATTGGAGCCCTAATCTCACCTGTTTTTTTCACTTCATTAACCTCTTCTTTGTTTTCTGGCGGTCGAATATCACAAAATTTTATTGATAAATCAGTTCCTGTTTTTGTAACCTCAATATAATTTGAGTATATTCTATTTTTATCTAAATATCTGTAAGGGACGATTTTAAATTTCTTATTTTTTTCCTCTGCCATACGTTGCTCCTTTTCCCTCAATTAATCTAAATTATATTACAAATTCTCATTAATTACAAACCGTTTCTATACAAAAAAGAGTCTCCGATCGGAGACTCTTTTTTGTAAATTCATTTCTACCTTCAAGTTTCCTTTAATAATCCATATCTCCACCCATGCCGCCCATGCCGCCCATGCCGCCCATTCCTGCCGGCATGCCGCCCGCAGCTTCCTTTTTCTCCGGCAGATCCGTAACCAACGCCTCTGTTGTCAAAATCATGATCGCGACTGAGGCCGCATTTTGGAGGGCCGAACGGGTAACTTTGGCCGGATCGATGATTCCTCGCTCCACTAATTTTCCAAACTCCATTTTAACCACGTCATATCCGAAGTCCCCTTGTTTGCTGTCTACCTCACGGACAACCCAACCCTCATCTACTCCGGCGTTGCGGACAATTTGACGCAAGGGTTCCTCTAGCGCTCTTTTCACGATTTCCACTCCCACCATCTCTTCTGCAGTCAGGCCCTTAACTGCCTCCAAAGCCTTGCGGGCGCGGATCAAAGCCACCCCGCCTCCGACCACAATTCCTTCTTCCACCGCGGCTTTGGTAGCCGAAACCGCATCCTCAACTCTATGTTTTTTCTCTTTGAGTTCAACTTCGGTGGCAGCGCCGACATTGAGAACTGCCACTCCGCCGGCTAATTTTGCCAATCTTTCTTCCAACTTCTCTTTATCAAAATCCGAGGTGGTTTCGTCGATTTGAGCCCGAATTTGTTTGACACGAGACTCGATTTCGGATTTACTGCCCTTGCCGCCGACAATGGTGGTTTCATCTTTGTTGGCAATCACTTTTTCGGCCTTGCCCAAATCTTCAACCGTCACGTTCTCCAACTTGCGGCCGGTGTCTTCGGAAATAACCTGGGCGCCGGTTAGAATGGCGATATCCTGCAGCATTTCTTTTCTGCGGTCGCCGAACCCCGGCGCTTTGACAGCCAAGACGTTGAAAGTCCCGCGCAGTTTATTAACCACCATGGTCGCTAATGCCTCGCCTTCAACCTCGTCGGCAATAATCACCAGGTCTTTGGAAATTTTGACGAAATTTTCCAACATCGGCAGAATGTCTCCGATGGCTGAGATTTTCTTATCGGTAATCAAAAGGTGAGGATTTTCGATTGACGCTTCCATGCGTTCCGGGTTGGTCACGAAATAGGCAGACACAAAACCTTTGTCAATCTGCATGCCCTCTTTGTATTCCACTTCCATGGCCAAGCCTTTGGATTCTTCCACGGTGATGACCCCGTCATTGCCGACTTTTTCCATGGCTGCGGCAATCAGGTCGCCGATCGCCTCGTCTGCTGCGGAAATGGTGGCCACCTGGGCCTTTTCTTCCTTGGTGGTAATTTTCTTGGCCATCTCTCTCACTGTTTTAATCACCATTTCGGTGGCCGCCTCAATTCCCCCTTTGAGCATCATGGGGTTGGTGCCGGCGGTGATATTTTTCAAGCCTTCATTGACCATGGCTTGAGCTAAAACCACTGAAGTCGTGGTTCCGTCTCCGGCCACATCGTTGGTTTTACTTGCCGCTTCTTTTAAAAGCTGAGCACCCATGTTTTCAAATGGGTCTTCGAGTTCGACCTCTTTGGCGACTGTCACCCCGTCGTGGGTGACGGTGGGGGCGCCCCATTTCTTGTCTAGGGCTACATTGCGCCCTTTGGGTCCCAGAGTGGTTTTCACGGCCTGGGCCATTTTATCCACGCCTCTTTTGAGCTTTTTTCTGGCGTCTTCGGCATACAAAAGTTGTTTAGCCATAAATCATTTCTCCTTTATATTATTTTAATTTTTTACTCGACAATCGCCAGAATATCTTCCATTTTGACAATCAGCCATTCTTTACCGCTGACTTTAACTTCGTTGCCGCCCCATTTTTTGTACATCACCTTGTCGCCGACTTTAACATCAAACTCGATTTTGTTGCCTTTCTCATCTTTGCCGCCGGTGCCCAGAGTGCGGACAACGCCTTTCTGCGGCTTTTCTTTGGCGGAGTCGGGCAAAACGATTCCCGAGGCCGTTTTTTCCTCTTCTTCTAAAGGCTCGATAAGAACCTGATCTTTGAGCGGTTTGATTTTCATACAATACCTCCCAGTTTAAAATTCTAAATCCTAAATTCTAAGTTCCAAATAATTTCTAAAGTCAAAATTCTAAACTTGAAAAAAGAATGTTTAGAGCTTTGAAATTTAGTGCTGCGTATTTATTTAGAGCTTAGTGTTTAGAGTTTAGTGCTTGACTTAAAAGATTGCTTTGTCAATCGCGTTGCTCCATCCTCGCAATGACGGCGCTTTTTGGCCGCCGGCCAGACGCTAGAAGCTATTTTACCTTTGACTCTCCAATAAAATTAGTTGTCCATTATATCGGTTAGTTTAGGTTTTTTGGGTTGGGGTTTCTTAGCAGCTGGAGTGAATAACTGCCAGCTATAGTTTTACCCGAAGCTCTATTTTTTGTCAAGAGGTAAAATCCGTTTTTGAAATTCTTTGAGTATTTTAGGGTAAACGTCTTGCGGATGAAAGTAAAGGGTGTGGGCAGAAATCCTCTCGCTGGTTTTTTTGGATTGCAAGTACCGCAACTCGAGTTTGCGGGCCAAACTCTCAAACCAGTCGCCAAAAATCCGAAGACCCGTCCCCACTCCGTCATCCCGAGCTTGTTCCTTGTCATCCTGAACTTGTTTCAGGATCCCGTTGGAATGCGGTAAAACGGACGGGATTGCTTCTCCGCCAGCTGGCGGATCGCAATGACGCGGCTGCCGATTGGGAAAGTAGTTCTGATACCATAAGTTGGCCTCAAGCAGTTTACGGTAGGCCCCGTTTCTTTCCCACAAAGGTTTGAGACGCACCAGATCATGCGCCGCGCATAAGTTTTCGGCAACCAACAATCCCTCGTAATCTAAATATAAATTAGGACAAATTTTATCTTTGACCTTGGTGGTTCGCGGCCGACGGCGTTTGCCCAAAAGCGTCAAAAGCAAAAATTCAAACAAACGCGAAAGGTAAAGCCTTCCTGTTTGAGTCAGGATGAAAATGTCAATGTCGTCATCCTCCTTGGCTCCTCCAACTGCCAAAGTGCCGCTTATCGCCACCATCTCAATCCAGGGAATGATTTTGAGCACAGCCGCGGCTTTCCAGGCAATTTTGAGTTTACGTTGGGCTTCTTTTTCTTTTTTAAGGCGTTCGGGCACAATCTCGTTTCTGTCCTTCAACATCCAAAATCCGTCTTGGGTGGAGACTTTTTGGCGCGCCGCCAGAACCTGCAATTGCTTTTCGACCATCCCGCAAGTGGCTTTTTCCCCGATCAAAAAGCTGGTTAGTTCACTCAAATTTGCCGGCCAGTCAAAAAGATCGTAATAGATTAAGGTTTTTAAAATGGCTTTTTGAATTTCGTTCATGGGCATAAAGCTTATCATAAAAGCAGAACTTTAAAAAGAAGCTGCCGGCTAAATGTGGTATACTCAAGTTTAGAGATTAATTGATAAAAAAAGTCTTGCAAAGGAGACAATCATGGAAGACAGTAAATCTTTCTCGTGTCCCCCGTCCCAGCCGTCAGCTATTCCCTCCTGGATTATTTTTGTGGCCGGGCTTCTTTCCGCGCTCATGCTGTTTTTAGCCGGTGTGGCCTTGGGATACATTTCGATCAAACCCCTTTCCCTAACCACCGAAACATCCACTTCGGCCCAAAACCAGTCCACCACCTCAGCTGCGGTTGAGGAAACCGCCGGGTGGAAAACGTGCACAAATTCAAAACTTAATCTGTCTCTAAAATATCCTGACTCGACAGGTTGGGGATGTGCGATTGATGTGGCTCCCTACACCGGAAGTGGCAATATAGTCATAGACAAAGATGGTAATAAATACTTTACTTTAACCGATAGTTATAATTTTAGTCCCACTCCTGATAGTAACAATGGTCGAAAGGAAGAAATTGGTAACATCACTTTAGAGAATAAGAGTTTTAAAATTTATTTTTGGCCCGACAGAACTGACCTTCCGCAGGTTTTGGAACAGATAGTTTATGCGACAAATAATACGAAGACGCTTTATTTTGTGAGTGACGATTATGATAAGCTAACAACTAAGGGAAAAGACGAATTGAAATCGATCTTACAAACTATTCAAGCCCTATAAAAACCGTATTAAATCATGAATTTATGTAACGGAAACGATATTCGTTAAATCACGAATTTTTGTAACGCAACGTTTTGTAAAGTTTGCTTTGTAATTTTCTGATTTGGCGTAAAATCTCCATCGGATTTAGTGTCTCATAGTAATCGATTAATTTCTGTTTTTGTTTCTCATTTAATACTCCTGATTCTATCAATCTTTGATATGGTGTTTTGGCAGTATCATACTTCTTTTTCACTCGACTGCCAATCCGTTCTTTTTTCATAAGTTTCATGACCGGCTGGAAAAAGTTGACATACACTTCAACCGATATGACGATTTCTTTAACAATGTCCAATTGTTCCTGAGTGTCATATCTTGCGTATCCCAGGAAACGCCTGAGTACTGTATAGTTTTTCTGTTCCACGTAACAATTATCATTTTTCCGGTTTGGTCTTATCCTGGTAAAAGCAATTTGATTTTGTTCACAGTATCGTTTGAGAAGCCAATTGATAAACTCTGTCCCGTTATCAGGATCTAACCCGAGCATCCGGTAGGGTAATCTGTTGCGTCCTGCATCAATAGCCTTATGAACCCTGAATTGTCCTTTCCCCATAACAGCCTCAAGAACTACCCAGCCTAAAAACACGTCCGTTAAATTGAGTCCGTTCACGTAGTCCCCGCGCACGCTTTCTCCACAAAAGGCGACTAAGTCTGTTTCAAAATAGCCGGGGCATTTCTCTTCATCACTCCAGTCGGCAGAAGTTCTCACGGCGATTGTATGCCGCAGGAGTGTTCCGGGCTTCGTCGTTGATTTCCCTTTCAACTGATACCACTTTTTCGTTGCTTTCAGCAACCGGTCAATTGTTGCAGAGCCAATAGTCAATAACTTCTTTTTAACAGTCTTTTTGAACCGGTACTCCCTAAACAATTCCAGTTTACGGATTGTTTCAGAAATCTGGGGCTTTAACCTTTGTCCGCAAATATTATCATTCACAATCCACACTTTCCTCAACGCATAAAATACCTCTGCGTCATAGGTGCGGATTCTGGGTGGATATTTTCTTTTTCTTCCCGCCTTTTTTAAAGAACCAAGAACTCGTCTGGCATAACTGCGGTTGTATTCCGTAGTTTTGACAAACTCGTTTAAGATCCCAATCTTTTTCTTTTTCTTGCTCTTTCGATACCGCTTGCGAATAGTATCAGTCACCGCGATTCGTTGTCTCATAGTTAACATGGATTTACTCCTTCTTGGTAGAAATCTTTTTTAATAAGGAGTAAATTTTCCGTTACATTTCTTTATGATTCAACGAATCAATTTCCGTTACATTTTTGATGATTCAATTCGAAAACTTGATTTAATCGATTTCTGTGTTATAATAACCTCAACTTGAACAAAGGCGCTAACACCAAGCATGGTTGGGGCTTGGGAGCTGCCGGGAGGAAATGCCCGGCCGGAAGCACACCGTAATCATTGTGCAAACCAGCTTCATGGCTGGTTTATAAGTTCCGGAAAGTAATTTTCGGAGAATATCAAGGTGGCACCGTGGGGAAAACCCTCACCCTTGTCTATCAACTTAATATTGATAGGCAGCGGTGAGGGTTTTTTGGTTTCAGAAAGAACGATCCTGGACTAAGCCCGAATGACCAAATCAAGACAGGGTGCGTCTCAACGTCATTCTGGGGAGGAGTAAAACGACGACTCCAGAATCTTTTAAGAGGCGTGCAGATGAAAACAATGTATGTTTACGTCATGGCGAATGGCAGACCAACACTCTATATCGGAGTAACTAATAACTTAGTCCGAAGAGTCTATGAACATAAAAATGAACTGATTTCCGGATTTACTAAAAAATATCATCTGCACAAATTGGTTTATTTTGAAATTGTTGAAGGAGAAATGGAAACAATCATCAGAGAAAAACAAATAAAAGATTTAAATAGAATAGACAAAATTAACTTGATCAAAACCAAAAATCCAACATTTGGAGATTTATACAACGAAATTATTTAGGAAAAAGAGGGATTCTGGACTAAGCCTGCCTCGCCGGCAGGTAGGCCAGGATGACGAACCATTCTCCATCCGTCATTCTGGGGAGGAACGAAGCGACGACTCCAGAATCTGATCCTGGACAAGCCAGGATGACAGAAAATAGGCATTTTAAAGCATTTAAAAAGCGGAAAAGGAGTCTATTATGCAAAAAAATTACACTATTTTAACCGGCATCACGCCTTCCGGAAGCGGTAAGGTACATATCGGTAATTATGCCGGGGCCGTAAAAACTTTTTTGATGCTGCAGAAAAACGCCGGAACGGTTTATTTTTTTATTGCCGATCTGCATGCCTTAACCACTGTCCAGAACAGAAAAGGACTGCAGCAAAATGTGGAGAATTTAGTCCTATCCTATCTTTCTTTCGGGATTGATACGGACAAAGTCGTCTTTTACAGGCAGTCAGACGTTCTAATGCATACCGAGCTGCAAAGCATTTTAAACAATGTCACTCCCCTGGGGCTTGTTAAGCGCTGTCACGCCTACAAAGATAAGCTGCAAAAAAAGACTGACGAAGAAAATATCAACCTGGGTTTGTTTAACTACCCGATCCTCATGGCCGCGGACATCCTGTTATATGAACCCGATTTTGTTCCGGTTGGAGATGACCAGAAGCAACATATTGAAATCACCCGCGACATCGCCGCCTTTTTTAATAGGACTTACGGCCAAACTTTTAAGCTGCCGGAGATTTTTAATCTTAAAGAAATCGCCAGAATCGTCGGCACTGACGGAAAAATGAAAATGAGCAAAAGCCTGGGAAATTACATCAGCGTTTTTGAAGACGAAAGAATAATCAGAAAACAGATTATGGGTTGTTATACCGATCCTAAAAGGATACATCCGACTGATCCGGGACACGTGCAGGGAAACCCAGTTTTTGTCTATCACGACCTGATAAACGATGACAAAAAAGAGGTGGAAGATTTAAAACAAAGATATAAAAAAGGTACCGTAGGTGACGTGGAAGTTAAAGAAAAGCTCTTCCAAGCTCTGCTTGTCAAATTCGCCAAAGAAAGAAAATTGTATCAGGAATTTGAACAACAGCCGGAGCTTATCAAAAAGATTTTGGCTCAAGGGGCGCAGAAAGCCAAGAAACAAAGTGCTCAAAAAATGATGGAGGTTAGGGAGAAGATTGGTCTGACCAATCGGTATTCCAGTTTTAAATATGAAATTTAGATCAGTAATTATTTTAATGACTAGTTGGTGGGGAACCGTATTTCCGAGAAGCGGGTGGCGGCTTTATAATCTATGGCAATAGGATCGCATCCCAACCCGCTTCCAGGCGGGTTTTTTAGTTTTTAACAATATGAAAAGTTTTATGGAACCGCCACTGTCATCCTAAGGACCCGCCGAGTCGGCGGGGACGTGAGGATCCAGTTGAAAAATGAGGACAACCGAGAAGGGATCTCTGGACTTTGCCAGAACGACAAAGGCTATGAGCAAAGCATCAAAGAAACATCACCTGCAGAAAAAGGTGACAAAATAAGTAGAAAGTTTAAAAGGAGTAAAAAATGTCAAACGCTAAAATTACTTTAACCGAAAATGAAATTCCGGAAAAATTTCTAAACCTTAACTTTTACCTTAAAAAACACCTGGGTAAACTGCCT
>Ga0210054_1003145_pt1 | contig 12605 bp, 9 predicted proteins | sample CryGeymeta201516_FD_185470 | JGI IMG/M metagenome (GOLD analysis project Ga0210054, IMG submission 185470) | Groundwater microbial communities from Crystal Geyser aquifers in Utah, USA - Crystal Geyser metaG 2015-16 (SPAdes) (version 2) | ecosystem: Environmental > Aquatic > Deep subsurface >... | reverse complement strand
TGTATCTTGGTATTAACTAGTCCTGCCATGTCAGGATCCTACCGCATTGGAAGGTGTCCGCGCTGTCTGGATTGGATCAAGGTGCAGATTTTGCGGCACGACGACGACGACGACGGCACTAACTGCAAGGATGATGTGGGCAACAGCAGTACCAACAAGACTGGAATTCGAGTGGAAAAAATTGCAGTCCACGGTCAATGTTTGATTTGCAATCAAGAAAAGGAGTATTTAGTAGAAAATGGTGAAGTTTGCGACTCTTGTTTCTTGGGTCGCCGTCAACCTTTAAAGTACGAATGCCAGCAGTGCCATCACTACCAAAATATTCCCCATCCGATGTACCGTTACCAAGAACAACAAGATCAATTTGGCACAGTCACTTGGGCGTGTCAAGGAAAATGTGGTCGCTTCACCAATTGGAAGATTTTGCCAGAAGAGACGCATCGGATTGCCCTCGGGGATGCTCCCAGAAGTTGGGGTACGGACTATGTTGCTGTGACGAGAGAGAGAGTCAAGATTCTCCGGGAAGATCTCAAGGACCAGGTCGAAAGTAGCAGTAAAGATAGTGGCAATAGCAACAACCGTCCGATGAATGAACAGGAACCCTTCTACCCGTCGAGCGTTCCCGGAGAAGCTCTAGAGGGTCCATCGCAGTGTCGAATTCTCTAAGGGTGTAGTCGTCACTTTATCGATGATTTAGCGTAACATTATAAGTTTCACTCTTGCCAGCGTCAGTGTGTAGACTTGCAGGATACTATTATTAGCATGTTTACTAGTAGTAGTAGTAGTGATAGTAGTATCAGTTACAGTATGATCTACCAGGGACCTCCAGGAAACAGTGTATTTACACTGTTATATGATGTGTGTGCATGTCCCCATTTCCTTGTCAGCTATAGAAAGCTATACGAATAGTGAGTTTAGAAGCAACAAATAGTACTATTTTGGTCACCACTTAAACTAGTACTACCTACTACTAGCCTTCCACCAGTAGACTCGTGTCACCACCACCAGGCAGTCCGTGTCCTTAAAGACTAAAGGTGTCAACAGTCTCCACATTGAGCTGCTGCTGCTGCTTTTCTTTAGCAGCACGGTGGCGTGTATTGGGACCAGCAGTGCCAGATGACTTCTTGCTGCCAGCAAGAGAGCTGCTACTAGCCACCTTCTTGCTACGGGCAACAAGAGACGAGGAGGAGTTGCTGCCATTCTTGCTCTTCCCCTTCTTTTTTTTGACGCTCTTGATAGTAGTACCGGCAACAGAGGATGAGGACCCTCCACTAGTGGTATTCCTAGATTTGGCCGTCGCAAAGCTCTTTGGAGTAGCAGCAGTACTAGCTGTGGCTGCCTTGTTTGGGGAGGCACCACAAACAGAAGCACCCGACTTGCGAACAATCTTGCTAATAGTACTACTAGTACTGCGGCCACTGGCAATGGAAGCGCCAACACCACTGTGGAGTGGTGGAGCAGACTTGGCAGGACTACGTGGTGGAAACACAAACCTCTTCCGAGGCCTTGGGTTGAGAGACTCAGCTTCTTGTTCGCTATTGCGATTGATTGCTTCCAACTCATCTCGTGCTTCCTTAACTTGGGTCTCCAAGTCATTCACATTCTGGAAAAGGACCTCAGTATCACCACAACAAGAGCCACCACCAGGAGCTACCGGAGGCTTGTAAGAGCTCCCATCGCTTGCAAAGGCACTATCAACAGACATGAAAGAGACATGATCCGGAATCTGATGATTCTGATCATTGGTTTTGATGGTTTCACCATCGTCCATCATTTCTTCTTCCTCATTGATGGTTGAAGAGATTAAGCCAGGACTGAATGGAGCGCGCGACTTCATGTAGCCATCTTTGGCAGCTTGTTTGTACTCCAGAAAAATATGATATTCCTCATCGTATACTTCAATTGCCTTGGCACCATTCCAAATGGGATCATACTCTTTGGTAACAAAATCAAAATCAACCTTGAAAGGGAAAGGAATTCGCTCCTCGTTCATGAGGACACTGGTATCAGGGTTCCGACCAGTCATCCGGCCCAAGTTCTTCTGGCGTGCCACTACTCGCGAGTCTCGGGACATCAATTCAACAGCAGCAGCCGTTGACTGGATGTTGTACACCTCCATGTAGTTATCAAGATTATACAAGAAGGCAACAGCCGGATCACTGAAAGCAGTGGATGTAGGGGTGTTAATGACAAGTTCCTTACCATCAGTGGCAACACGAATTTTGACTTCATTTTCTGGATCCAATCCGGAGGTGACCTGGAGCTGCACCGAAACTCTTTTGTAAGTGTACTTATCCACCCAAATCTCAACCATCCATTTCGTTGTCGTTCCACCCCAGTACTTCAATGACGAGTTAACATTCTTCTTGTTGTCAGACAAGGAGGAGCAGGAAGTCTTGAGGATGCTGCTACCACCAACGCAGTGCTGGTTAATGTTGTTGCTGGAAGCAAAACGAGTGGATTTTTTGGAACGATCACATTGGTAAGACTGGCCACCGATGACACTCCTGAAGGCAATTGTCTGCGAGGCCACAGAATAATCTTCTTCATCATGATCCTCATCCTCATCCTCGTCACCACCACGAGGACCGCCAATATCCAAGCTAGCAAAGGAGATTGCATCCACGTTGCTGTATGCACGGAGACCATTGCCACCACCCTGTTCTGCATTGACTGCTTAACAACCCCCCAGCCAACAAGAAGACGACAAACAGGAGGCACCACCGTGTAAGATAATGAAAAGAGCAAAGAAGCAAAACAAGGAAGAACAAGAAGATGACGAGGATACTTCTTACTTCGGGCACGCTGTTCAACATTTTTGTCAAATGAACGTCGAATGTTGTTCAATGATGTGTTGCAGCATTCAACAGAGTAAGCCTTGAACTGAGGGTACATATTACGAAGGGTTGTGCCAGTGATGCGAACAGGTTCATTCAGAAGTCCATTGCCAACATTGGCCAACAGGAATTGTTTGTTCTGATCTGACATGTATTTTGAAGCTTTGATGAGACCGGTGACAGGGCAAATTGCAGCTTCATCCTGCTTGCGAACATCTTCAATTTGCTGCAGCTGCACAGCGGTGAGTGCAGACAGGAAGTCTCCTTTCTTTCCATTCTTGGCAGCCATGGTCGTGGTTGAAATTGTTTTTAAAAAGCTGTTCAGGATGTTGGATTTGAATGAGGATTGTGAGCACAACAACCAAAGCAAAGAATCCACAATGAACTCGTGTGCCAGATTCAAACACCAGCAGAGCAACAACAATCAGCGAGCCGCAATCACATCACCAACGTTCATCATCTTACCATCATTGTCTCAAGTTTTTGAGTAAATATTCATGTCTAGATGAATAGTAGCTTGTTTAGGCAATAAAGATTGCAAAAAAGTGTCGTTATTTTTAAAGAGTTATATTCAAGACGTTTGATTTCTTCGTTACAAAGTTTTCTTCCCTACAATCTCTGATTTCCCTAATTAAACTTGTGTCGTACGACACCATGTAACACGTATCAGATAATATGTGTTACACGTATACATGATACTCTAGATAATTAAGTGTTTTACGCGGGACAAGTGATACGCGTTAAACGCATTAGTTGATCCAACTTAGATGTATATGAAGTTGTTCCCCACATGTAAATCAATGCGTTTCACATGGGATTGAGTTCTCCCTTGAGTGCATACCTGGTAGTCAAGAACGCACTAAAAAGAATCCGGCACTAAACATTATATCAACAGATTGTTTTCTTAAGTGCTGTTGAGAAATTGGACAGGAGAAATATAAATTGAAACGATGAAATCTGGTTGAAAAAGAACAAGATAGGCAGTTCCCACGAACCAGTTGTGCACTCTTAAAGCAATCCCGTTAGTTTGCTAGCATGAAGTATGAAGCCAAATATTTACATAGACAATCAACGCCTACCTAAAGATTTTTTGATTGAAGGTAAAATCAACGAAGAATTACTAGTACAAGTCTACGTAGATTTCTACGGCTGAGGACACCACCACACCTAGTACTCTAGTAGACTAGCTAGCTACCTGGTACTAGTAGTAGATTCCACGGCAGACAAGTTACTTTTGCAACTCCTCAGTTTGAAGTGTAGCTACTAGTCTATCAAGATGAGGATTTCAAGCCGTTCTACTTGTAGTAGATAATATACAACAATACTACTGCATGGAGAATGTTTCACTTAATTGATGGCTAGTACAGTTTCAGCTAGTAGATGGGTAGATGTGGTGAGTAACAAGAAGATGGCGAGACAACAAAACAATCTTGTTGTTGTGGAACAAATGGATCATGGGTCTCTCTTTTGTCCTTGTCTTCTAACATCTCCTCGTCTTCTTATCCTTGGTGTTGTTACGCCGTAAACTCCTCCCCTCTAGGGCCAGTTCTTGACTTGCTCATCACTTGTAGACGAGAAGGAAAATGTGAAACAATGATTGACAAGAATTGCTTGTTGGTGGTGTTCGTTGTTCAAACTCAAGTTTTGTTGAGTTCGCCAATGGGGGGTGAAATGGTATGGTGATTGGCGAGGATCCTCATTAATCACTTTTGTTGCAGCTGGTAAGCGAGCAGCAACTTGTGCGTGTTTGGTTGGTAAGCAAGACTGCACTTGTTTTGCTTGCTTACTGCCTGGTTGCCTTGTACACTTGCATAACAATATTCTTTGCAAGAATAGGCATGCATCTATACATCGCTCATGATGCCACCACAACAGCAGCTGCAGCAGCTCCCAACCGGTTTTGATTTCTATCGCTTTGGTATGGCAATTGCTGGTTTCAAGGCCACTGACAATGCCCGAATTAAGAACCGGCGGTTCAAGGCTCATTTTGGCTACGATCCTTACCTATGCGAGATCACATGGGCAAGGCTTGTTGGCTCTGGCTGGACACGCAAGGTTCGATCTCCTAACCCACGTCACTTGCTTTGGGCCCTGATGTTTAACAAGGCATACAGGACAGAGGAGGAGAATGCTGCAAAATGTGACTGTGATGAGAAAACTTTCAGGAAATGGTGTTGGTTTTACTTGGAAGGCCTTGCACGTCTAGACAAGAGTGTGGTAAGAATTCTTTTTCATCGTCTGCTCCCCCAGTGCCAACGACAGGCATCATTGTCCAGCCAGCATGTCATATGCCCCCCTTGTGGTTCTTGTACTCATCTAGTAGGAGTGCTCGTGCTTGTCCTTTCCCTCGTCACTCACTCTTTTGGCTGTCGTTCGCATTATTGTTTTCTACTACTATTGCCCACATTTGTCCTGGACTGGCTGGTTGTGCGCTGGCGTGTTGTTGTTAGATCCGTTGGAGCAATCGATATAGAGGGGACAAGCAGCAGCAATGTCTTGTTACAGTTGATGGCACTGACTATCGCATTTGTGAACCAAAGCCCTTTTCTAGAAGCTGGTATGGCCATAAGTTTCATGGTCCGGGTCTAAGGTATGAGATTGCCATATGCATCCAAACTGGTGACGTTGTTGCTTACAATGGCCCCTTTCCTTGTGGATCAAACCCTGACCTTGTTATTTATCGAGCGAAACTAAAGGATCTGCTTGATCCTGGAGAGTGTATTGTGGCAGATGGGGGATATCGCGATCTCACTGTTGTAACACCCGACAAGTCCAAGAGTGCACTACATAAGGAACAGATGGCCTTGGCGAGAGCAAGGCACGAGACAGTCAACAGATGTCTCAAGCGCAATACGGCATTGAGTTCTCGCTGGCACCACTCACCACATAAGCATCACCTTTGCTTCAGAGCATGCTTGGTAATGACACAGCTTATGTTTGAGAATGGGAGGCCTCCATTTCGAGTGGAGTACACTGAGAATCCAGCCTGGATGGGCGACACAATGATGAGAATTTGATGGACAAGACGATGATGGTCGTGTGCTGTTAATGTGTTAATGTCGTCATGTCATCTGTCTGTGGCTGGTTAAGAAAACTCTTGCTGCTGTTGCTTGACACTGATCATCTATGATTGCTTGTGATGAAGCCTCGTTGTTGTTTGTTTTAGTAGTAGGAGGCGGTGTAAAAATGTATTAGAAACTCATTATTAGAATGGTATTGATAGTCTAACAGCAAGAAGTAGACATAAGTGAAGACAGCATCATCGGAATACACTGCAGGTGTTGCTGTCAGAGTTCCATGTAAATACACTGCTTCCTGGAGGTCCCCGACCTGAAACTAGCTACTCAGTAGCTACTAGCTAGTCTACTAGCTAGCTAGCTAGTAGTAGTCTACTACTAGTAGTAGCTAGCTAGTAGACGAGAGACGAGACTACCTCAATCCTCAATAGATTTGTTAAATATACAATAGCAGACAACATCGGTCGAAGACAACACTTTAACTAACTGGGGCATTTATTGCAATCTTATTAAGCATTAATTTAAGAAAGGGGAGCCACGCACGTAAATGATGATCGAAGGATACGCAAGTCGCATGTGCATATGGTCGAGGATGCGACAACAGGCTCTCTCGTCGAGATATGCGAGAGCGAGAGTATCCATTCATCACTGTTACAATCGATCAATATCCTCGACTCCAACTACAAGGTTCCATTTCTTGAGAGAGCATTTTCATCGTTGCCAAAGGATACCTCGCGTACACAACGCTTGTGCCTTCCGCTGTTCTTTTAGCTCCCAATCAATATTTTCCTCTTCCAAGGCCGACTACAGTGACAAAAAAATCAACAATCACAAAAATAGAAACAGCAAAAGCAACAACAATACAGACCTTGTCTTTTATCGAAGAAATCCTCGAGACAATAGAATCCCTCGTGGTAATCTTCTCTTTTGTGGAATCCACACTTCCTATTGGACGTGGTATGCCAGTGAATGTGTCCAAGCTTTTGTTTTGGAATCCAGTACTGCCAGTTTTTACCTCCATCCTACGGCTGGAATGTACGGGTTTACCTTTGCCATGATGTTGAACTTTGCTTGTTACAAGTATTCGACGCTCATTGTGTCCAAAATGGCATACTCGGAATCATCCGGGAAAGTCAAGGTGTGGCTCCACGCGTTACCGTTTCTAACAGAGGCCGACACACCCGTCGAATTCGAATTGGGAGAAGTTTTTTTGGATAGGACCAAAGCTGAAGTTATTTATTTATTAGAAAAGTTGGGAGGTGACATGACAGAATTTAGGGGACACTTGCCACTGATGGTACAAGCCAACCACTTTTCTGCGCGCTTTCCTCTGTTGGTCTATTGCAATGATGAGTACGTCGTAAAGGACAACAATCTCTTTTTGGATGCTCTCCTGTTTGACGTTGTAATGGAGAATGAAGACGACGACGACGACGACGAGCAACACAGCAATTACAATGAATCCGGGGCAGATCAGACACGACTATCCAGCATAGAACAACTTCGTGTTCCCAGCAAATCAGGACGACAAAGCCAACGAAAGAAAAAGCAACGATCGGCGAAATGGTGAACAAATCGATACTTATCTGAGTCCTAAACAAGTCATTATTTCAACATAATTCTAATTGACACACGTCCTCTGATATTATATATTATGATTCTAGCTTGGTCTAAAGTTTGTTCGTCATTATTTGCATGTTTGACAGGCTGCTGCACACCGCTCGGCCATGTACTTGGAATTGCTCTCACATTCGCCTTTCACAGCCCAGTGGGCGCACATGGAATCCAAGTTCAAACACGAACGCAAGATCTTGGCCTTCATGTCGGCTTCTCGTTTGAGATAGATTTGCGTGTCCATCAGCTTTTGTATGACTTGTTGGCGAGATTGGGGATCGGGGGCAATTTGTGCCACTCCAGCATGACCGCTCACACAGCTTTCGCAACTCTTGCGGCAATATATCAGCATAAATTGTGGATTTTTCGTGCATTCCCCCCTCTTACCCCAATCAGAGCATCTCGTGTCGGTATCTTCACACCTCAAGTCTTTAGCGTCTCTGCCCTTTTGTGTGAAGCAGTGAAATGTGGACTGATCTTCTGCTGTGGCGAGACATTCACTCATGGCTGACACATGATAAGAAGATGGTAGCAACAGAAAGCAACACTGGATAACAAAAACGGCATGTATGAACGACCATGTCATCTTCTGGGAGAGCGGGATAAGCGTAGCGATTGTGTGGGTTAATGGTAAGTGCACTTTGATCTTTGATGTATCGTGTGCTTCTGTTTTCTGTTGGTGTACAAAATATTACCACTCTGAAGTAGTCTAGTACTCGCACTGTTACTACTAGCTAGTAATGGTGAGTTTTCTGGGAGGAAAAAAATTAATGACCGGTCGAGTTTTGAAATTGAGTCATACAGTAGCTAGGCGGGACTCGATGTATGACGAAGACGAAAAAATTGAATTATCTTCTCCTCTCATTATTATTGTTTTCAACAATTTCTGCGTACTCTACTAGACTAGCTACTACTGTACTCCGTACTACCTACTTCTGTACACCTCACATCTCAAGATCTCGGCATTCAAAATTTGGCAGTCTAGCCTCATCAGCAGGACGTCCAAACTATCTTCTTCTTTTTGCATGAGAAAAATCATCGATAGAGGTTTGCAACTACTGCTATTGATATGAATTTTCTAAATTTCTTCGTGCTCCTCTTGCTCTTGCAGTTGCGCTTCCAAACGCCATCAACAGTCGCTTTCAATCCAGTATCATCAATACCACTCCGTGCCATTCCAAAAACGACAGCTCTTTGTGCCACTCCTACCGCCACCGTGTCACGTCGTCGTTGGCTTTTGGGTTCTTTATTATCCAATGTAGCTGCAGCTTTGATAATACTACCCAATCAGAGTGGAAAAAATGCAGCCGCTGCTGAAACTATTGGAAAAGCAGATGATTGCAACGACAGCTCTTGCGTGGGAGTCTGGGATGGGCTACTGGCCGACTGTCCACACGATGGACTCCGCAAGCTAAAAGGTGGAGCAGGATGTGTTTGTTCGCAAGACGATACACCAGGCGTTTTCTCGGAACCGTAAGTAGTAAAGTGGTGTAGTAGTAGTAGTAGTATGATGACAGATGGTGCGTAAAAAAATCACCGGATGGTTTCACAATCGTTTCAACTCATACACGAACTCTTTTACGAACTCAGATGGGATTATTCGGAAGCGCCGAACAACTCTTTGGATTGGAATGATCAGATGAAACTTCTGGTACCAGCAATACAGCTGGTGAGCGCTCGTCGTGGGGACAAGGTCGACATTTTGCTACAGGAGGGTCGTTACCTGCGACTTCAATTTACTGACAAGGCCTCCGGAGAACGTTCCCTGGGAGAATTCTACTTAACTCCAAACGATACCACTGTCCAATACAGGCTAGGAACCATAGCTTCAGAAAAATTTCAGAATTCTTTGGGATCTCTTCGAAACATGGAACGGTGTGAACTCATTCGGAAGGAACTACGTTACTTAAAAATCCCAGTCTTGCGGAATCGATCGAGGTCCCTCTTCTTTGGAGAATCTGACTTTGATAGCTTTGGGCCTGGTTCGGCCATGCTAGGACCGCCCGCCGAAATGTCCTCGGTAGAATTGGAGGGGCGAGGATCTGATGATGTAGATCCCAAGCTCAAAATTGATCTCTTGGAAAAGTTTCCCTTCTCCAATTAGTAGCTACGATGAGCTAAGAATCGATAACACCAATACTATTTGAGCCATACGAATCGCTCGTTCTATGGAGTGATGACCTCAGAATACAATGCTTAAACTGTCGTGTTTGTCTACTACCTTACGACGACTTTTCCTCTCAAAACTACTGTAACCAGCAGCAGACCCCGCTGCTTCCCACTCAAAACAACCAACAAATCATGAGTCATTGCTATGAGGCTTGATAATTGTCCAAGTCAACAAACAGTCCATCGTGGTAGAATGGTTCTGAATGCGGTATGAATTTCCCTGGGGAATGCGAAACATATCTCCTGGGTTCAACAACAATCGCTGCGCAGTTTCCGCTTCATATTTACCTTCTCCTTCACTCGGATCAGCGTAAGCAACCTCTAAAGCATTCGGTTGACAGTGGCACACCGTGAAGGTATGTGCACATTTTCCACTTGATTCGGCATCTTTGATAGCCTTGGGAGGAAGTTGCAAGTGTCCCATAATGAAACCGACATAATCGTGTTCCTCCGTTGACTTGGGTTGGACATTGAACGCCTGTGCTGCACGAGCCACGACCTTGCCTTCGGCTTTGGTGCGTGTACTAGGAAGAGGCAAATCATGGCGCTCCAAGTTACGAGAGCGAGCCACAACCACTTCAGAAAAGGATAGAGTAGAAATGGATACGTTCGTGGTTTAAAAAGGGTTAAAAACCATAACGATAAAGCCAATACAAAACAGAACCATGATCATCCACTTACAGTCTTCTTTGACGGTATCAGTGGCATCATCATAGACCAATGCTTCCTCTCCGTCCAAATAATGGTATTTGCGCTTCAATTTTGTAGCATTAAAGGGTGTGGCGTCCATGGCAGCACTGGCGCAGTCGTTGGCTGGATGTCGTCTTCCCTTTCTATCATTCTTGCCGGATGTTGAATCAGGTACACTTCGTTTCTTACGAGGGGTTGGCAGTGCCGTTTGATAGGCCGCAACGACCGGCATGTTGCCCATGGCCTCTCCCAGATCCCCATTTTCGTTGTGGGGCTCGTAAATGGGGCGTTCATTCTTCCAGAATTGGAGAGGCTTATGATGAGCCCGTCCCGAGCGACGAACACCTTCAGGCGGTGTCTCTTTCAAATCTGAGACAGGAACGGAAGAGTACTCGCGAGGAGCAATTGGATACCCTTCTGGGGAAAATTGAAAAGCAACTCTTTGCTTCTTCTTCTTGCGACCACGTTTTGCGGGTGTTTCCGTGTCCGACAGCTCGTTGTTTTGCTTTCTGGCTTTCATTTTGCGCTCCATATGTTTTTCTTCTCTGCGAACTCGTTCTTTACGGACAGATTCGGGTGTTTCCGGGTCATGAACCATGTTTGCTTTGTCATCTTCCTTGTCGTTTGTTTTGTTGTCGTCGTCGTCGTCATCAGTATCTACAGATTTCGTACTTCCGGGTGTTTTGAGAGTTGAATGAAGCTTCTTGGGTGATACCTCTTCGGCATCAATTTCACTGGGCAATCCAACATCACTTTGAGAATCGCTATTATCATTGTTCAGTTCGAATCCTGTTCCTTCATCATGATGATGATCGTCATCGTCATCATCATTGGGCATCACGGCGAAGTCGTCCTCTTGCTCGAATTCTTGAGGTGGTTGAGGAATCATTTCATCACCTTCATCCTGATCGTTGTCATCGTGAGACATTCGAGTGGTTTCAGTGATATGATCTTGATGTTGTAGTGTAACGGTTGTCGTGGTGGGTTCTTCTTCTTCTTCTTCTGTTTCCTCCTCATCAACTGGTTGGGTCACCATCGGTGATTCGTTTTCACCGGCGTGTTTCAAGCCGGCAGCAACCGATGCCGGTGTAGGAGGAGCTGTCGAGACTAAACTGAGATCTGAAGGACTAATGTGTGATAGCCGTCCTTCCTTGGCCGCTTGCAGAGCCCGAGTAGAAGCCTTGCTGGGTTGTACTTCCATATCATTATTCTCCTTGGATTGACCCGGAAGCGAACGGCGAGGATGGTTGCTGCGACGACCGCCTACACGGTTATTGGGAGTCTTTCCAGTGGCAATATCCATAAGAGGTTTATCTCCGGCAGCCATATCGGCGGGGGACGCAGCAGCCGAAGTCGCATTACGGAAAAAGCTCTCGGGATCTTCCAAGTCGCTGGTGCGCTTTTGGGAAACCACGACAGCTACATTAGAGCGAGTGCCTCGCTTCCTGCCTATGATTGCGTTGGTCACGGCTGTTGAAGGAGAACCAACGTCATTGCTTGGCGGCATGGTGGTGGTGTTCTCAATGTGGCTTTTGGAGTTTAGTTGAGGATGCAATAATAGTTATCCTATGCGGATATTGTGGTTTTGATCACGTACACAATGAGACAATGAGTTACCTACCAGGTAAGACTAGTAGTACATCAGTAGTAGCTACTAGAGTAGTCTAGCTACTGTAGTTGTTTGAATGCATGTCAACATTCGAGCGAGTCTGCCAACCTCGAAAACAAACGTCTGTTAACAGATCAAATAAGCGTCTATAGTAAAAACTACTACTACTACTACTAAGTAGTACTAGTAACTCTCTACTACTAGCTAGAGTACGGAGTAGTAGCTACTAGTCTACTAGAGTAGTCTAGTCCAAAAATAGGGTAGGTTACTTCCTGCAACTACGATAGTAGTCTACGCTACTACTAGTAGTAGCTAGTAGCTGCTTGTCTACTGGCACTCAACGAATGTAGTATTATTTTTTGTGCAACAATGATATTAATAATACATGCATCATACGTCGCAAACACAACATTATAATTTTCTTAACTAATTTAAGTTGCTTTATATATTAATACATCATTATTCAATTTGGAATCCGCTTCAAAAATTGCCATCATATAACAAGAAGATAACTCGGTAAACAAAGGAACTCAATTTCATCTTCAGCGGAAACATCCATCTCATCTTTATACAGACACAAGGGAACTTGCTTTCAATAACATCAAAACTTTCCACCTGGGGGGGGGGAGGGGGGAGGGGGGATGGGGGATGGTGTTGGCCTGCGGCCGG
>Ga0210054_1003105_pt1 | contig 12715 bp, 11 predicted proteins | sample CryGeymeta201516_FD_185470 | JGI IMG/M metagenome (GOLD analysis project Ga0210054, IMG submission 185470) | Groundwater microbial communities from Crystal Geyser aquifers in Utah, USA - Crystal Geyser metaG 2015-16 (SPAdes) (version 2) | ecosystem: Environmental > Aquatic > Deep subsurface >... | reverse complement strand
CCGAAATTTCCAGGTCTCTCAAGGGTTTAGCCAGAGAGCTCAATATCCCGGTCTTGGCCATTTCTCAGCTATCAAGGGCAGTGGAGCAAAGATCTCCCCAAAGACCAAGATTAGCCGACCTTCGTGAAAGCGGGAGCCTGGAGCAGGATGCGGATGTAGTTTTATTTATATACAGAGAGGACCGCTATCGACCGGAAAGTTCGCGGAAAAATATTGCTGATATTATCATTGCCAAGCACCGAAATGGGCCGGTAGGAAGCATTGAATTATATTTTGATGAAAGAATAGTAAGTTTCCGCAATTTAGAGAAAGGATATGCGGAAGAGTAATATGTATTCCCCCACTATCCAAAAACTCATAGATATATTCTCGAAGTTCCCGACGGTAGGGCCAAGGACAGCTGCCCGTTTCGTTTTTTATTTACTCAAGAAGCCAAAAGAAGAAATTGAAAATTTAATTTCCTCAATTAACGAATTAAAGAATAATGTCAAAATTTGTAAACTTTGTTTTAATCCCTTTCAAGGAGATGGAGAGCTCTGTGAAATTTGTCAAAAACCCAGCCGAGATAAAAGCTTGCTTTGCCTGGTGGAAAAAGAGACCGATTTAATCTCAATTGAAAAAACAAAAAAATATAATGGCCTTTACTTTATTTTAGGCGGAACAGTTTCTGCTTTAAAGCGGGCTGACATCGAGAAATTAAGAATTAAAGAATTAGAAGAGCGAATAAAAAATCATCCCGAAATTAAAGAAATTATTCTTGCCACCAATTCAACAACCGAAGGCCAAGCTACTGCTTTATATTTAGAAAGACTATTGAAACCCCTTAATAAAAAAATCACCCGGCTTGGCCGGGGCTTACCAGTTGGTGCCGAACTCGAATACGCTGATGAAGAAACTTTATCTTCGGCTCTAGAAGGCCGAAAATAGGTTTAGGTTTCAATTTTTAAAATTTCGACCTCAGTGAAGGGCTGACGATGGCCCTTTTTTACTTTGTAGCGTTTTTTAGCTTTATATTTAAATACAATTAGTTTTTTTCCTTTGCCATGACCTAAAACTTTCCCGATAACTTTCGCTCCTTTAACTAACGGAGTTCCTATTTCAATTTTTAGGGGCCCGCCTTTGGCGGGAGGGTGGCGGGAGGGTCGGAGTCCTTTTTCCAAAAGTAAAACCTCGGGGAAGCTTATTTCGCTCCCCTCTTTTTTTGCAATTTTCTCAATCTTAATTTTTTGACCAGGAGAAACTAAATATTGTTTCCCGCCGGTTCTAATTACTGCTAACATAAATTACTCTGGATGTGTTGGTTTATCTAATTGTAATGGTTTAATCGTTTTTTTTCCTTCGGTTACCCGAGCCGTAGCGAAGGGTGAAGAAGAGGATTTATCCTCTTCGACTAATTCAACTACATCTTTATCTATTTTGGCGAATTCTTTATAGGTTTGATTATAAGTATTTACTGTTGTATCTAAATTACTTCCTAATTTTTGTAAGAAACTATCATAATTTAATAGATGTTTTTGTAAATCTTCTACTTTTTTTATAATTTGTTTTGCTGATTCTTCAATTTGTAGAGCTCTCAGCCCCTGGAGTACTGTTTGTAAATAAGCATAAAAAGAAGTTGGAGAAACAATTATAACATGTTTTTCTTTAAAAGCGTATTCAATTAAATCATAAGTGTTACTCTTTATACCTCCAACTTGATTAATTAACAAATCATAATAAATTCCCTCGGAAGGAATAAACATAAAAGCGAAATCCATTGTTTTTTCGTCTGGCCGAATATATTTTGCGGTTTCCTCAATGCGATTCTTTAAATCTTGTTTAAATATTTTTTCTAATTTTTCTTTTTGAGCCAGATTTTTTTCTTCTAAAATATTATTGTAGTTTTCTAAGGAAAATTTCGCATCAATAGGGATAATTTTATCCTTTATAAAAATAGCAGCGTCAACGAGCTCACCGTCTTTGAATTGATATGGACATTGATACTGATGGGGTTGAAATATGTTTTTAAGTAAAGTCTCTAAAAAATATTCGCCTAAAATTCCTCGTTGTTTTGGGTTTGCCAAAACATCTGTCAATTTATTTAATTGTTCTTTAACATCTATTACATGTTTATGGTCAGAATGAATTTTTTCTAACTGGGTGGTAACATCCTTCACAATCTTACCGCTTTCCTTTAATTGGGTCTGTAAAGATTCTATATTTTTTTCACGCGATTCTTTCATTTCATTGCGAATTTCTCTTAATTCATCTTGAAGAATTTTAATATCCCCCCCACTTTTTCTGGTAAATAAGAAAATAATTATAATAACTAACAAAACCGTTATAATGCCAAAGAAAAATTCATTCATTACTATATTTTAGCATTACTTGGTTAAAATTTCAACTAGGACAAAGAGAATGTAGATTCCGAGTAAAAAGATGGCTTCTTTTTTGGTGATTTTGTGGCCAGATCTTACAAAAAAGAGGAAAAAGAGAGCTGAAACTATTAGGAAAATTCGACCGATAAGTATGGCTGGAAGAATAGCTATTTTTATTGGCGAAATTAAAGAGACCACCCCCAAAACAAGAGTAGATGTGATTATTACCCCTCCCATTAAATCTCCGAGAATTAACCAATCCTGGCTTTTTTTGGCTGCCTGAGAAATAAAAGATAACTCAGGAAGTGAATTTCCCAAACTGACAATTAAAATTCCGATTAAAGGAAGTGGAAGATTTAAATAATTTGCAAAAAAGAGGGCTGATTTAACCATTCCCAGGGCAGCTAAAAAAAGTAAAGAAATTGAAAAAAGAAAGATAACCGAGTTTTTAAAAATAAATTTAAAATCTAATGGTTCTAAAATATCATCGTAAATTTTAGCAAACCTCTCTTTTTTAATGAAAAGCCAAAAAATATAACCTAAAAAAGCCAAAATTAGTAAAAATCCATCGGAGCGAGAAAGAACGCCATCTGACACCAGAATTATGGGTAAAATTGCAATAAGAATGGTGAAAATGGAGCTTCTCTGAACTGTTCGGCTTGGGGCACTTAATCCTGTTTTTGAGATTAGAGCCCCTAATCCTACTAAAAGGGTTAAAGCGATGACATTTCCTCCAATCACATCACCAAAAGAAAGCTCTGGAATTTTATTCAGGGCAGAAATTATCCCAACAAAGAAATTTGAAATTGAAACCGAAAAAGCCATAAGAAAAAAGGCAACCACAAATTCTTTCCAACCTAAAAATTTAGCAATCTTTGAAATAGCATCAACTAACCATCTACCAGAGAAAGTAAGTAACATTGAAGATATTAGAAAAATCAAGAGATAGAAAATCATGTTATCCAGCTAAAATTTCCACTAAAACAAAAATGAGATAAATTGAGAGTAAAAAGAGGGCCTCTTTTTTGGTAATTTTGCGATCGGTTCGGACAAAAAAGAGGAAAAAGAGAGCTGAAATTATTAAAAAGAATCTAGCGATGGCAAGGGGTGAAAAATCAGAAATTTCAATTGGGTGAATCAAAGCGACAATTCCTAAAACCAAGGTAGCGGGAACAATAACTGCTCCCATTAAGTCCCCTAAAATCATCCAGGTTTCACCCCTTTTGGCTGAGGCAACGGCAAAATAAATTTCTGGCAAGGCGCTTCCCAAACCCGTAATTAAAACTCCAATTAAAACTAATGTAATATCAAAGCTTTTAGCAAAAAATTGGGCCGAAGCAACAATGCCCTGAGCCGCAATAATGAGAAGCATTATCCCCAAGATTAACTTCCCCAAATCCTTTAAAAAGAGTTTGAATTCTTTAATAATCGGAATTTTCTGAGTATCGTAAATTTTCGTAAACCTTTCTCTTTTAGAAAAGAGCCAGAAAAGATAAAAAATAAAAAAAGCAATTAATAATATCCCATCTATTCTTGAAAGTTTCCCGTCTAAAATCAAAAGAAGAGGTAAAAGAGCGGCGATTATGGTAAAGATTGATGTTGTTTGAACAGTTCGACTTTCAGCCGGTAATTCTTTTTTGCTAATTAAAACTGCCAGAGCTATAGCTATTGTTAGGGCGACCAAATTATTTCCAGCTACATCACCGAAAGAAAGTTGGGGAATTTTATGCAAAGCCGATGTGATGCCAATAAAAAGGTTGGGTAAGGAAGCAGCGAAAGCCATGACAAAAAAAGCAACAACAAATTCTCTCCAGCCCAGAAATCTGGCCATTCTCATTAGCCCCCCAACAACCCACTCACCAGAAAAATACAAAAGTACACAACACGCTAAAAAAATAAGAACGTAAAAACTCATCATAATTTACTTTAGAAAGTATATTATCTCGTAAATAATTCCGCCAAAAAGTATTAAAAACAGAGGATAAACTAAAATCTGTTTAGGTTTTATTTTTCTATACATTAGCAAAATCAAAATTCCATCGATTCCCAACATTACTCCGCCAACAAAACTTATTACCGGAATAAATTGCTTCACCCCAATTAAAAAAAGAATTAATGGGAAAAAACAGGTAATTAACCAGGCAAAATTCTTTTCTATTTTTAAGTCATACCAGAAAACTTTTCTTAGGGTAAGTCCTAAGGCAATAAAGGAGGTAAAAGTGGTTAGAACTCCGAAAAAAAGGGCTAAAGAAACTATCCTATCTCCTAAAAAATTTCTAAGGCCAGTCAAAGCTGATTCGGTTGTTTGGGGCCCGGTAATTCCCAAAATTAAATAAATAAAGAAGAGATAAACCAAAGCTGGAATTAAAATCGCAATAGGAATTATTTTTCTCATTAATTCTTTCCTTTCGCCCAACATTTCTTCTATCTCGGGAATTAAAGTTGCTCCCCATAAAGAAAACAAAATTGCACCATAGGGTAAGAACCAATGACTGATGATTGATGACGGATGAATAAAAAATAGATTTTCAATGTTGATAAGATATTTCCCTCGGAAAAATATTAAAATTAAGACAACAAAAAATAAAATTAGTCCCCAAAGCTCTACTCTAGAAATGGCTTTTATGCCAAAGAAAATCAAGATAGCTCCGGCTAAAAAATAAACTATCGTCCAGAAAAGATTTCCTCCACCAAAAATCGGCGAAAGTAATTCGGTTAAGAATTCTCCACCGACAATTAAATAGGCCAAAATTGCTCCAAATATTCCAAAAATAACCGAAAGAAAAGCCACCCTCTCGCCCCATTTCCCCAAATGAAATTTGGCAAAACCGGGCAATCTTTTAAAATCTGGAGTTTTCAAAGCCAATTCTCCAAAAAATGAATGAATTAAAATAACCAAAGCTCCTAAAACCAAAAAATAACCAAGAATTACCCAAAAACCAACCTTAAGAGTGACATAAGGCAGAGCAAAAAGTCCCACCCCAATAATCGTGCCAGAAAGAGTGGCTATTGCATAAATTAATTTCATACTGAGTTTTTACGAAGTAAAAACGAAGGTGAAGATGAAGGCAAACCCCGAAGGGGGCAAACTTCATCGCCTATTCCTGTTTTTGCAGTTTCTTTAACATTCCCAGCATTTCAACCGGGAATAAAATAGTGGTATTTTTTTCCTTAGCTGCTTCGGTTAAGGTTTCCAAATATCTTAAAACAATTGGATCTGCCTTTAAAATTTCTCCGGCCTCTTTTAGTTTGGTGGCTGCTAAATATTCTCCTTCAGCTAAGATAATTTTGGCTCTTTTCATTCTTTCGGCTTCGGCTTGTTTTGCAATAGCTCTTTGCATTTCCTGAGGAATTTGAACATCTTTTACCGTCACTCCGGTAACCTTTATTCCCCAGGGATCAGTGGCCTTGTCGACAATCTCATAAAGTTTTTGATTAATTCTCTCTCTTTCAGCTAATAATTCATCCAAATTTGAAGCTCCAACCACTTCTCTTAAAGAGGTCTGGGAAATTTTGGAGGTAGCCATCAGATAATTTTCGACCTCAATCACTGCCTTTTGGGAATCAGAAACTTTAAAGTAAACAACTGCGTCAACGGTTGTGGGAATGTTATCTCTGGTTATTACTTCCTGAGCCGGAACATCCATGGTAATAATCCTGAGATCTATTTTGACCATCTTATCAACAATCGGAATAATCAGAAACAATCCCGGTCCCCTGATCCCGGCAAATCTTCCCAGCCTAAAAATCACTCCCCTTTCATATTCTCTGCAAATCTTTATTGCCTGAGGAAGAATAATTAAGGCAACAATAATCACCCCAAACCAACTAAAAAGTAAATCAATTAACATAGTGTTTAAAAGTATTTTATTTTACTTTCGACCTTTTCTTAAAAAAATCCTAGAAATTTTAGACAGAAAACAATGTAGGCCAAAACATACAGTGAACCCTCCCAGATGTGAATTCTTCCCGAAATTCCAGAAATAACAAAAAGCAAGGTGGCAGCGATCAAAAAGGGAAATCCAATGGTCAGAGTGATTGGATCTATTTTCACGGTAGTCACAAAGGCAGGTAGACCAGTAACTATTAAAATATTAAAAACATTTGAACCAAAAATATTACCCAAAGCAATTTCGTATTTTTTCTTCCAGGCTGCCCGAACAGAAACAAGAAGTTCTGGAAGGGAGGTGCCAAAGGCAATGCCAATGATGGCAATAACTGAAGGAAGAAGTTTTAATAGATTAGCTAACTGGAGAGCGGATTCAACGGTATATTTTGCTCCAATCACCAAACCAATTACTCCTAAAATCAAAAAGAGAAAAACCTTTAAATTAAGTTTCTCAACTTTCTCAACGCTGCCGGGAATTATTTCAACAATCCCTTTTACTTCTCCTTTTTCTTCTTTTCTCTCATAAATTGTATAGGCAAGGTAAATTAAAAAGGTTATCAAAAGTAAAAGGCCATCCTGCCATGTAATTTCACCATCATAGGCAACAGAAAGGAAAATGACAGTACTGATTGCCAAAAGGGGAAGGTCAAGCTCAATCAAGCTTCTTTTTATCATTAATCTTCTTGCCAAAATGGCTGCTAATCCAATAACTAAGAAGATATTGTGAACATTGGCACCAATAACAGTAGCTACCACAATTTCAGTAGCGCCTTTAAGGGTAGAGGCGAAAGCGGTAGCTAATTCAGGCATGGAGGTGCCAATGGCAACAATAGTTACACCAATGATAAAAGGCGAAATCTTCAAATATAGAGCAATTTTCTCTGAGCTTTCAACAAGCCAATCAGCCGATTTTACCAACAAAGCCAAACTTAAAATAAAAATTAAAATCCAGAATATCAGCATACCCCGTAGTGAAATTTCAAATTAAATTTTTCTTATTTTTCTCAAATAAAAATATTCTTTCAATCGACGCTTTAATAGGCGTTGACCTTGAGAAGTCTTTAGAAAACCTTCCCTCCGCTTAGCATCTTTTTCATTAAGACATGCCTCGTAGTAGATAAGTTCCCAAGGTCTATATGGTTTAGTTGAAAAATTTAAACCTTGATTATGTTCTTTTAATCTTTTGACAAGGTTTGTAGTGTAACCAGTATATAAGCTACCATCCTTTGCGCTTTCAATGACATAGACATAATAGAACATAATCATTTGAAATTCTACTACGGGGCATATTAATCAATTATACAGAATTTTTCAAATAAAAAAAGCCCTCATTGAGAGGCCTTACTCAACACCCGAGGTTAAGTATTAGTTGATTATTTTGACTTTTGTTTTGAAATAAAGCACCATTTTGTAGCTTCAATTAAAATTAGATTTAAAAATCCTAAGCCCAAAATTAGTTGCCAGTCAAAAAAGTTAAGAGGTTCGGTTCGCAAAAGAGTTTGCAAAACGGGGAGATAGAGGCCAGCCAGTAAAACTAAGATGGCAAAGAGCCAAGCAAAAATTAAAAAACGATTGGAAAATAAATTTATTTGCCAGATATTTTTTCTCAGGCTTTTACAGGCAAAAATATAAAAAATTGAATCGATGGCTAAACCAGCAAAAATCACTGATCTAATATGGGGGATTTCGTATTCGGAAAATTTAAAAAGCCAGAAAAAAAGGCCGATTAACAAAAGGTCAGTAATAATACCGATAACAAAAATCAAGGCTTTCATTTCTCTGGTTAAGAGGGGAATCTCATGACCAACCGGTTTTTGCTTCATTAAATCTTTCTCTTTTGGTTCAAAAGCTAAGGCTAAACTTAAAGGGCCATCCTCAATTAAATTTATCCATAAAATCTGAGCAGCCAGAATTGGCAGAGGCCAGCCAGCAAAAATACTTGTTCCGACTAAAAGGACTTCAGTAAAAGCGCTGCAAAATAAATAAGTAATTACTTTGCGGATATTATCTAAAATTGCCCTTCCTTCTTCAACAGCCGCTACAATAATTGAAAAACTATCGTTTAATAAAATCAAATCGGATGTTTCTTTTGCCACTTCAGTTCCAGAACCCAAAGCCAGTCCGATATCAGCTTTTTTAAGAGCTGGAGCATCATTTATTCCATCGCCAGTCATTGCCACCACCTCTCCCCTCTCCTGCCAGGCAGAAATAATTCTCATTTTGTGACGGGGTTCGACCCTGGCATAAATTTGAATCTGAAGCAAGATCTTTTCAAATTCTTCATCTGATAATTTATCTAATTCTTTCCCTTCTAAAATATTTTCTTCTCCAATTTTAAAACCCAGCTCAGTAGCTACTGCTTTAGCTGTTAATTTGTGATCGCCAGTAACAATAATTGGCCTCATTCCCGCTTGCCGACAAACTATCATTGCCTCTTTGGCTTCTGGTCGAATCGGATCCTTTAAAGTAATAAAACCAGCAAATATTAAATCCTTACAAAATTCTTCTAATTTTTTATACTTCATACCTCCTACTTCATACTTCCGATAGGCGGTGGCGACCACTCTTAATCCTTTCTCGGCCAATTCGTCCAGTTGCTTCTCTAAAATTGCCTTTTCTTTTTCTCTTAGAGTGCAAAGTTCTAAAATTTTTTCTGGAGCACCGCAAACATAAAAATTTTTTTGACCCTCTTCATCATACAAAGCGGCGGCGAATTTATTTATCGGATTAAAGGAAATTTCAGCTATTTTTTTCTTTTCAAATTCTCTTTTTTGGTCAATTCCCATTTCGATTCCAGCTTCTAATAATGCTTTCTCGGTTGGTCTTCCTCTGACAATCCATTTTTCTTTCGGTTCATCGGGATTTTCAATAAAAGCCTCTGAAGTTAAAACAGCAGTTTTAAGTGCTAAAAATTTATCTCCTATCACCTCAGCCACTTTCATTTTTCCTTCAGTCAAAGTACAAGTTTTATCAGTTGCTATTACTGAGGTGCTCCCAAGGGTTTCTGTTGATGCTAATTTTCTGACCAATCCTTTCTTTGTTAAGATTCTTTGCATTCCCAAAGCCAAAATTACTGTCATTGCCACCGGTAATCCTTCAGGAATGGCGGCTACCGCCACAGCCACCGCCGTAGTAAACATCTCAACAAACTCCTTTCCACTGGCCATTCCTAAAATAAAAATCCAAAAACAAATAAAGGCAATAATTATTCCAACAATTTTTGAAAAATTAGCCAATTTTTTCTGATAGGGTGTTTTCTCTTCCTTGGTTTCTTTAACCATCGTTGCTACCTTGCCAATTTCGGTTTGAACTCCAGTTTCAGTAACAATTGCCTTCCCCTTCCCATCTTCAACCACGCAACCCATATAGACCATATTGTCTCTGTCAGCCAAAGGTGTTTCTCTCGGCAAAATTTCAGATTTTTTCTTTGCTGCCAGCCATTCTCCAGTCAAAGCCATTTCATTGATTTTCAAATCATGACACTCAATTATTCTTCCATCAGCCGGGACTTTGTCTCCGGGATTTAAAACAATGATATCTCCCGGAACTAAATCAATCGAATCAATAATTTTAAAATTCCCGGCTCTTTGAACTTCGGTCTCATGTTTTACTACCCTTTTTAATGCTCTCAATGTTTGGCTGGCCTTATTTTCCTGAATAAATCCAACAATGGTATTTAAAAAAACAGCACCAAAAATAACAATGGCATCGGTATAATCTTTTAAAATCAAAGTAATAATTCCGGCAATAACCAAAATATAAATTAAGGGGCTGCGAAACTGCTCAAGAAAGATTCTCAATCTCGACAAAGGTTTTTCTTCCGGCAGCTTATTTTTACCAAATTCTTTTTGCCGCGATTGAACCTCTTCCTCTGATAAACCCTCTTTTAAGTTAGTTCTTTGTAATTTAGCTATCTCCTCTATGGATAAATTGTGCCAAAAAATTTCCGCCATTAAGTTATTTTAACAAAAAAAGACCTTAAGGTCACCATTTTCGGTAACACCTAAGGTCTTTTATAATAAACATAATAGCCGACAGTCGAAGCTACCACTTCTTCTAGCAGTTTTACTTTCGCTCTAGAAATAGCTTGTCTTAAAGGCATTATCTCTCCCCGCTTAAGGGTTAACCAATCTAGACCGGTATCAAATCCCGCGATATGTTCAGTATGGTCAGCCTTGACTTTAAACTTCTTACAATATTTTCTTCTCTCTTCGGCTGTATCAAACTTCCGCCAGGTAAGCTTTTCCAATTCGATGTAATGCTCAATTTCTTTAGGACAGTGCTCCTTGAGCACTCCCATCAGCCATTGATCATCATTTGTTATGAGTTGTTCTTTGGTGATAACCCCCTTTTTGTAGAGGGGTTTTACCAACTTTTTCAAAAAAATATCAATCGATCGACAGTAAGGATTGAATAACAACTCTTGATACTCGTAAGCTCTTAAAAGAAGAAGTCGATAGAGGCGTTCAGGACGATCAAAGAAGATGTTATTTTTGTCGGGAGTAAAGCGGATATCTTGCCAAACGTCCATAATCAAAGGATATTTAAGGCAAAGATTTCTTACCTGACCCGGCTGAATTGTGCCTAAGTAAAGGCAGTCTAAAGCCGTATAGCAGATTTTATCTATTGCATCCAGAAGCCGGCCAAATACTCCCTTGCCCCTTACCCACTCTTTAGCCAGAGTTAAGCTGAAACCGAATTGTTTAGCCCATTTTTTAGCCAAACCATAACGTTCCAATACCCAGCTAAAATTATCTTCTTCGTGGAGATTCTTGGGGTCAACCCGCTTTATTGAGTCGCCGCCAGCCGGAATAGCAACGTCATGAGAACCAGCCGCCAAAACCATTGGATTCCTTTCTTCTTTCGCGAAACCATTCCGAGCTAAAATGACTTCCATCAGGATGGCCACTAATAAAGAGTGAATCCAGCGAGTGTGAGGGAATTGAGGCACGAGATAAGAAATGTTTATTTCTTTATCCCATTCCTCAGGCCGAGGCGGAACAAGATAACCGAGCTGGTTAATTTTCCCTAAGCGAAAGAAAGCCTCGGAATGACCAAACTCATAAAATAAACTTTTTTCGTCGTCAATGTCAACATAGAAGTCGGTTGAGCTAAAGGGGAAAGCTGTCCGTTCAAAACCAATGGCATCGCCCCACCCGTCAACAACATAAAGAAAATCATTTCGGGGAATTAGATGAACTTCGGGGTGGCGAGAATCGGCTAGGTTTGAAAGCGAGACTTCCTTTCCCATTATTGCCTCGTCCAACTTTTTAAAATCATCCCCTCTCCACTTATGAGCCTGGGCCCGGGCTGCCCGATATTTTGCCTCAAAATCGGGATGTTGACCAAACCCAAAAGGGGCCGGCATGTTAAAACTCAAAACTCTTTCCAAGTCAGAATCTATCGGATGCATATGCATACGCGTCCCTCCTTTCGCGTTTCGTTAGGCGATGAAGTTTACCTTCCTCGAAGTTTGCCTTCATCTTCACCTTCGCTTCTGCTTCGCAGAAGCTTGGTATTCAATTGGAAAAGAAACTTTTTAGTGCCGCCTACGGGATTTGAACCCATGATTTTCGGGATGAGAACCCGACGTCCTAAACCGGGCTAGACGAAGGCGGCAGTATTTTTTAATCTATCACAAAATTTAAATTTCGTCTATGGACAGACCCTTTTGAATTTAATAAAATAATATAAAACAAAAGCTCGTTAACAACCTTTTTGGGTAGCGAGTTCGAAATTTCGGAAGGAAAGGGGGTGACAAAAAATGGAATTCCAAAAAACAGTGGCCTATTTTGCTCTAGAAGCAGCTATTCATCCGTCATTGCGAACTTATGCCGGCGGTCAGGGCTATTTGACTGGCAGTTTTGCTCGGGCAGCCAAGCGCTTGGGATTGCCAGTGGTGATAGTGACAATTCTCTGGCGTAAAGGCTATTATGACCAAATCCTTGGTAAGGACGGTATGGAGGTCCATTACATTGACCGTTATTACCAGGATATTTTAGAAGACACCGGAACTGGAGTAAAGGTTCAAATTGGTGGAAATCCCAACGTATTGATCAAGGCCCTTCGGTTAAAACCTGGAGTTTTTGGGGAGGACCTGCCACCAATTTTGTTCTTAGACGCCGATATCCCCGAGAACGATGCTGAGTCAAGAGCTAATACTCAAATTCTCTATCCAGATGATAATGGACAGAGATTAGCTCAGGAGATTATTCTCGGCATCGGTGGCGTAAGGATTCTCCAAACTCCAAAAATCCTTCAAGCCTTCGGTATTCCGCGTATTGACATTTACCATCTGAATGAAGAATACTGTTTATTGGCGGCTATTGAGTTAATCCGCCAAAAAATGGCTGAGGGATTAGATTTCCAGGAAGCCCTAAATCAAGTGAAATCGCAGGTTGTCTTCACTACCCACCGGCCCCAACTCAGCGGCTGGTGTAACCTGGAGGTAATGTTCAAAATGGGGTGC
>Ga0210054_1003090_pt1 | contig 12741 bp, 10 predicted proteins | sample CryGeymeta201516_FD_185470 | JGI IMG/M metagenome (GOLD analysis project Ga0210054, IMG submission 185470) | Groundwater microbial communities from Crystal Geyser aquifers in Utah, USA - Crystal Geyser metaG 2015-16 (SPAdes) (version 2) | ecosystem: Environmental > Aquatic > Deep subsurface >... | reverse complement strand
GTCTATTCGGACTACGTCGGAACCCTCCAACGTCTGAAGCGTCTTTTGGACAAGGTCGAAAAAGAAGAAGCCGACAAGCAAACGGGAAAAGTGGACTATGCCCGAGTGAAGGAAAACAAACATTTTGCAGTATTTGAGGAAGCTGTCTGTGAGCTGCAGAAGGTGAACTTACTGAAAATGGATGTCAATGGTCGAATAGCTTTTGGTATCAACGCCTACAATCTATTCATCAAGTATGCTTTTTACAAACTGGGTGTCACCGGCACTGCTCGCAGTCGATCTGCCTTTTTCAATGGTGTGAAGTTCACTGTCGCTCAAAGACCCGCAAAGAAATCGCGAAAGCTCTCTGTCTGTCTTAGTATGGAGGGATTCAAAATGAAGAGCCAGTTAGATAATGCGGAGTTGCTACCACTCGCAACTCTTCAAGCTTTCCTACAATAGTCCAGCTTGACAGTATATCTATGAAGGTATCATCACTTCACAGACACACTGTCGCCAAAAGGTAGCAGTGCGCTACTCCAAATTAAAGCATGCCCTGCTTTCTAGTTTATATTTCTAGACTGTATTCTATTATTTCGTGATAGCATATTATAGTTGGCTTTTTCTTTCTTGCAACAAGTAGGGAGAGATAAACTCTTCTCCGTACAACTTCACCACGGCGCTCCCGTTGAATTGAAAGCCCTTCAGTTTACCACGGCAATTCTGTGCTCCGCAAGAACACTTAAAGTTTTTGATCTCGTATTCGGCCGTTTCATAGTCCCACAATAATTCCGATTGCTTCGGAATGTCTGCAAGAGCAAAGAAGTCATACGCTCCTTCATCGTTGCACCGGATACCAAGGTTGGAGTTGCAGGAATGATTGACGAGAATGGCCGGTAGATCCATCATAACATGCCGATTCCAATCAATCTGTACTGTGTGCGAGTCTTTTGTTTCTGTCGTAGCCATGGACCGACCGCGGAAAACTCGAGTTCCCTGAGGGATGTCTTGCATGGCAAATAAACCCCATCCTCGACCATCGGCAGTTTGCTGGATAGAAACGTACGTTTCGTGCTGTTTATTAGAAGTATCGATGGATTCTTGAGAAAACGACACTTGAGTGGCCGTGCATGTCGAGGATGCGCAACGGTGACTTGTTTGGAAGGGTGTTGTGGTGATGAAGGTAGATGCAGCGATTGGCAGTGTTGTGTTAGCACAGCGCGCAGATAGAGCTCTGCTCAGGTGTGTCGAACGAAACATCATTCGCGAAGTTGCGAGGATTGTCATTCTGATCTGGTGCCGAGTTTCCGTTGGGGTTGTTGATCCCTACTACTAGTAGTACTACTACTCGAGGTGCCTTTTGTTTCGTCTTGATTAATTTTGACTTAATTTGAAATTTGACACACGGCACACCCCAACTAATCGAGAACAGAGCCCCTTATTAAGCCAATCCTTATGGTGCGTGATAACGCACGAGAGAGCCCATTCGTTCGTAAAAAAAACGCATTTTACCAGTTTTATGGGGCTATCGCACGGGAGACCTCTCTCGCCAACGTCTGTCTTCCATCCGTTTTTTGCGAGAGAGGGCGTCCTCTCTCGCAAAAACTTTTCCTTCAACGAAAGACAACCTTACTATTACCTTAACACAATTGTAGGAGGAGTTATCTGCAGAAGAGAAGCCCATTCTGAAGTATAAACCCACTATTAACAACAAGCAAACAAGTCATACTACTACTAGACATCACCTAATACTTGTTGTTGTTGCCCTCGTTGACAAAGAACCCTCCTTGGACAATGGTCATATGGAATCTAGAAACCTGGGGGAAGGAGATGAAGAAGAAGAGTCGACTTGCTGTCATGCAGGAAAAGAGGAAAAAGGACAAGACGTTTGCCTTGCTCTATCATCGTCTTGAAGAGGAATATAGACTACTGGACGAGTTATTTCTTTGTGATGAAGATGATGACTACAATGACTATCATGATGTGCCACAGATAGTCAAGAGAAAAGGAAAGTCTCGAAAGAGGAAAGGTATTGTCTACTACAGAGACGACAATGGAGACCTCCAAGTTATGCCACCAACCATGTCGTTGTGGTACAATCATTATTGCCAGGGGGAGGAGACATGTATTTCACTCATGTCTTCTTTTCATGACAAGTTCCGGAAGCGATTCAGATTGCCTTATCATTCATTTCAAGAGCTTGTGGCCATGTGCATTGACGAGTCCGTGTCGAGGGACTCCAAACATTTCAAGAGGTGGCGTCCTGGAGCAACAGCAGCTGATGGAACCCCTGCAGCCCCCATGAGTCTTTTGGTTCTTTGTGCATTAAGATATCTTGGAAGGGGATGGACCTTTGATGATCTTGAGGAGTCCACGGCTATTAGCCAAGATGTTATCAGAGCATTCTTCCACAAGTTTATTGACTTTGGATCGGAAGAGCTCTACAAAAAATGGGTTGTCCCACCAAAAACTTTGGAAGAGGCATATTCACTTTCATATGAATATGAACTTGCTGGCTTCCCTGGATGTATTGGCAGTATGGACGGTACACACGTTGAGCATTGCAGAATATCATGGAAACATCGACAAGCACACCTTTCATGGAAGCTTCCATTCACGGCAAGAACCTACAACTTGGTTGTCAATCACCGACGCCGTATACTTGGAACAACTGATGGGCATCCTGCAAGATGGAACGACAAGTCTTTGGTAAAGTTTGACACCATCGCGATGGACCTTCATGAGGGAAAGGGGTTTCTGAGGGACCTACAGTTTGAATTGTATGATTACAGCAAGGAATCCCCCGATGAAGTCATCAAGGTAAAGTACAAAGGCGCATGGCTGCTTTGTGACAATGGATACTTGAACTGGGGTGTCACTATTCCCCCCATGAAGAACACAGACACAAGGGCACAGTATAGATTTTCAAAGTGGCTTGAGTCAATGCGAAAGGATGTTGAATGTACTTTTGGTATCATGAAAGGTAGGTGGAGGATCCTGAAGACAGGAATACGTCTTCATGGAACTAACAAAGCAGACAGGACATGGAAAACTTGTTGTGCACTCCACAATATGCTTCTTGAGGTAGATGGCTTGGATGATCAGTGGACTTCCGAATGGGAAGGCGGTTTAGGAGACATGCATACATCCGATCTTCCTGGTTCTGTGCAAACTCTTCTTGCAAGTAATAAGCATTTCAGTGCGCAGGACGTTCTGAATTATGATGGAAGTGGAATGGGTTCCGGTGGAGATGGAGGTGCTTCGTCTCTTAGTGACGAGGATAGTAGTAGTGCTGACGAGAATGGGGATCATGACAATGAGGAAGACCACGCCACTCCTGCTGGGGGTGTTGCTGCTGGTGCAGACGATGGATTCATTTCTGTTAGAAAGCTGAGTATGAAAGACTTCAGAGCAAGACTTATTAGACACTTTGATATTGCGTTCACAAAGAAGGAGATCTGTTGGCCCAAAGCACGCATGAAGAATACAATGGAGCCTACTATTTAAGCAAGAAGAAGAAAAGCACAACTTGTGCCTTTCTTCAAAATCATAGTTAATCATAAACAATCTTTGTTAGTTAGAGTCAACTACTACGGCTTGTACTAATATTAGGTTAGGCAGAGACCACACAGTGTGCTTGTGGTCCCCACCAGCCAGGAGACTACACAGCTGCAACGTCGTCGAGGACTCCACTGTTATCATTGGAATCCGTGGTGCCATTGGCAGGACTTCCAGGAGTAGTAGGTCGTCCTGCAATAACTTGACTTGGAACGTTGTTGGAGCAAATACTACTACTAGTAGTGACACCACCAACCTGGTGGTTCCTTGTTCTCTCCTGCTCCTCATTCTTTTTTTGTTCGTCTCTCTCCTTCTCCTCTTGCATCTTCTTACATTCTATCTCATTATACAGGATGTCAAGCTCCATCAAGGCGTCATCACGCTTCTTGGTGTTTTCATAATAGACTTTGAATGGATACCAGTTTAGGTGTTCCTGGGGATTCTCAAAGCATGAAGGTCGTTGCATCACCAAACTAGAAACTTCCATAATCTTCATGTTTGCTTCATCAATTTTCTTGTTGATGATTGCAATAAGCTGCTCGGTCATACCTTGCTCCTTGTACGTTGCATAGAACTCACGTGTTTGCTTCAGATGTTCAGCAAGTAGTTGTTCGCGAATCGAATTTGTCCCATTGCTGGTACTACCATCCAGTGTCGTTGTGGTGGTTCCTCTCAAAGACTCTCCGTTATGGTTTGCCTTATCCTTGCGAGACATCTTACGACCTTTTTTCTTCTTCCTGTTGTTGCCATTGTTGTCTCCTCCTACCTTGTTGTTGTTGTCATCGTCATCCTCATCTCCTGGAAGAAATTGTTGTGCTTTGTACTCAGTATCGAGTCCAGGCATGCAAATATGACCCCACAAAGCCCATGCCATGTAACCAGGAAACGACCAGTGGCTCTCCCAATTCTTGATGTGCTCTGCCTCCTCATCTGGGTTGTCATCATCATTACGACAACCGTCATCAGCATCATCTCCACCAGGAGAAGAGACAGCAGCACCCGCAGCAGGGGAATCCAAATTATCGTAATCGGTAGCCGAATCATCACCAGCAGTGAAAGAGGCAGAAGAGCTAGTAGTAGTACGACTAGCCTTTCGCTTCTTCTCCTCCTTTGATAACTGGTACATCTTGTATCTGCAGAACTTCAAGTAGTCTTCCCATTGCTCGCCTGATGGAAGAGACATGGACTTGTACTTTGAGCGAGATACAATGGCAAGAACCTTCTTCCCATTTTCCTCTACCTGCTTTCCCATATCCCAGATTGTGCGTCCAGTAAGAAGACTCTTGTCAGTGTATCTATTTGCTGTCAGCACCAACATGTTGATTCCTTTCAACCTTGTATCTTCGTCAGCTATGATGCGAGATCCAGGCTTGCAGTGAAGAATTGGCTTGAGAACACGCTCAAGTTTTCCAGTGACATGATCAACTTCTTCATCGTAGATTCCTTCAAACATCTCCAAACCTTTCATGAACTTCTCAGCAAGACCAAGGCGGCCATGTCCATTGTTTCCCCCTCCTCCTACTACGCCGTGATACTTTTCGAAAACCCTATCATGAAGATCCTGAATGCGCATGGATTCACCCAACGCATTCACATCTTCATAGGCTCTGAAAGCAATTACCTTCTGGATCTCTTTCATCAAGGCGTAACCACCTTCAAAGCCAAACTCGTTGTTATTCTTCTTTGGAGGCATCTTATTAAAGGAAAGAAGTAGTACTAGTGCAGAGCCGCTCCTGGCTATAGAAGAATAATACCATGTAGTAGAGTAATAGATATATAGTAGTAGTACGAGTAGTTGTTAAAGCAAAAATGATAAAAAAGGCGCCAAAGTGGTCTCGTTCGCTCATATTGAACCATAAAATTCAGTTTTTAACACGAAAGAGTACTGCCAGTCGCACGTTAACCATAAAAGGCAGTTTTCAACTTTCTCCGAGATAGCAGTCCCGGGGGACCTCTCTTGTTCGTTTTCAAGTTACCATAAGGATTGGCTTAACTACACCACGGTGCAGTTAACACTGTGTATCATTGGTTAATAAAATCGCACTTGACCCTGCTGGCTCAGGCAGTGTGGGGAAGGACCCCATTATAAAAATAGCTATGAATGGGAAACGCTGCCAAGATAACTCTTGCTTAAAACTCCTTCGACAAGCAAATATATAATATATAATACTCCTCCTAGCACCTCCAATAGCCGATAATAATAACACCTTCTACAATTACTTAACTTACGAGAAATGAGGCAATCGCTTTCCTTGTCTTTTTCTTTTTCAATATTGGCCGCTCTGCTGCCGCCATTGAGCCAGTCCTTTGTGCTGCTGCCACATTCCACGATTACTAAAACGGGAGCTGCTGTTGTTGTTGCTGCTGCTGCTGCTTTGGATAATGTTCACACAAAGTCAAGGACAAAAATGTCGGTGATGTTGGAAGAACAGGGATGCACAACCGAATCCAGGAAAAATTACGATATTGTAAATGTAGATCTTTCCGATGACCGTGATTATCCTATCTATATCGGTACAGGGTACGAGGATAAGGAAGGTAAGCGTTGTCAAGAAGCTGCGGCTGTGGTCTGTTGTGTACTAGTGAGCTAATAAGAGTCATTTGGTTACACCAGACGTATCTCACACGCTCGTGGATCCCAATTCCATTATACGCTGCAACTCGATTCAAACTGCACATGATACTGATTTTCTTCCAATAATCTACGTCCCAAACAAACTAATACTATAAATCTAGCTGCCAAGCTGTTGCAGTCGCACATTGGAGGCTCCAAAGTCCTGTTGATCACCAACGACCGAATCTCGCCACTGTATTTAGAAAAGTACGAAACACTACTAAGACTGGACAGCAAGCTTCAGGTAGAAACTCTTGTCTTGCCAGACGGAGAGGAATACAAAAATATGGAAACCTTGCAATTGATCCTGGACAAGGCCCTGGAATGTGCTTTGGACCGGAAGGCGACCTTCGTGGCTCTGGGTGGCGGAGTCATTGGAGATATGGTGGGATTCGCCGCTGCTATCTACCAGCGAGGTGTCAACTTTGTACAGATTCCCACGACAGTGATGGCCATGGTGGATAGTTCTGTCGGCGGCAAAACAGGAGTTAATCATCCACTTGGAAAGAATATGGTCGGAGCCTTTCACCAACCTCAGTGCGTCTTTATTGATACGGATTCTTTGAAGAGCCTTCCGGATCGCGAACTTCAGAGTGGTATTGCAGAAATCATCAAGTATGGATTGGTAAGCAGAGCAAACAAATAGCAAAGGTTTTGTTGCCTTTTTTTACCGTCGAATTGCTGACTTTTTTACGTATTATACACCACCAACACACCACCCTCAAGATTCGCGACCCTGAATTCTTCGAATGGCAAGAACAAAACATGGCGAATATGCTGGCTCGAGATCCAAGTACAATGCGATATGCTATTACGCGAAGCTGCGAAAACAAAGCCATCGTCGTCAAGGCGGACGAAAAGGAAGCGGGCATTCGTGCTACCCTGAATTTAGGACACACCTTTGGACATGCCATTGAGAACTATTCTGGTTATGGTACTTGGCTTCATGGAGAAGCTGTTGCCATCGGCACTGCCATGGCAGCAACGATGAGTGCCCGGATGGGATGGATTGATGATGAATTGTTGAAGAGGATTTACAAAATCTTGGAGTTTGCTAATTTACCAGTGGAATTACCCCTCGACTCTCCCATGACAAGAGAGAGCTTCCTCAAGCTTATGAGCGTGGACAAGAAAGTAGCGAATGGACAGCTTCGGTTAATTCTTTTGAAGGGCGACCTGGGGAATTGCGTCTTCACTGGAGACTTCGATCACGAGGCATTGCTTGAGACTATTGATGAGTTTGTTGCAGAGTGCTCTTCATAAGATACTCACTTATCAAAAACCTTACTCGAACAGTGATTTTGCTCCTTTTAATTCTGTATTTACGCGTTGGGCAATTTCTAAACCATCACAGAACTTGGCTCTTCAGTAGGACAGTGCTCGCTATCATCTTTTCTTTAATTTAGTCTTCTTTGAAAGAATTCTTTCGACCCTCTACCAACTTCTCCATTCATTAGGCCATGAAGTACTGGCAGCTGCGAGGCTACTACTTTTAGACCCTACTACTGGAGTAGACCTACCAGTACTACTAGCTACTAGTCGTAGCGTAGTGTAGACTTCCAGTTCTGGTGATGAGAAACCCGGCCACTGCACAAACAAACTTTTTGTCTTCTGATACACAAGCCAGTGGTGAAACCGAATCATTGGATCTATATTTAACACTTTTAACGGTTATCTATACATTTAGCTGTCTATGATGAAGTCTTAGAGTTACCCGCCTTAAAGTTTAGCTCAATCCCAATTCCTGCGAGAGAAAAGCTAGAGCTGCAGGGTATGCTACAGAAAACAGTAAACCCATTGACCTCTCTGCAACATCGTCCGACCCACCGGCTAACAGCCATATCACACGGAACACGAAGCATAAAACACATAAATGCACTAAGACTCACGACTAGTAGCCAAACAGCAGATTACGGCCAACTTTTCCTGTATCAAAAACGACAATGACAAAGCAAAATATTGAAGGCGGGAAATCCACTTACAGCTTAGGTCTGGTGATTGTGAGCATTTTGATGGCAACAGGGCTGACTCAGTCCATTGGCGAGGAGAGCAAGACAAACTTTGGCCGCCCGCTCCGTACAACGAACATATCTTTGACTCGACGAAAATTACACTCAGCAAGATTACATCATACACCCAACAGAGCGAAGAGCCAGAGAGGAAATCATCAGAACCCGAGAGCAGCTCATCGGCGCGGCAGACACTTGCAGACTGACGGGGAAGATTTAGACGACAGGTCTCGTATCGGGGTGTTGGACAACGAACAGGATAATCCCGACAAAACACAGATTGCCTGGGATTTTGAGGAGGAAATGAATTTGTTGTTTGAAAGTCAAGAATCGGGTTTTGAAGAAGTTCCTGCTGACCCTGGAGTTTCCCAAAATATTGGAGAAGACTCGGCTGCACGTACTACAGACAACATCACCGCCGCCACCACCGCCACGAGTGCAGAAAATAAGCCGGTCGTTGTTTCAGGAGCGACAGAACGACTTTATGAACAGGAATCATCTAATCTAGGACTGAATACCTCTCAAACAACTCTTGTTCCTAGCCAACAATCAACTCTAAAGCCTACCCCACGACCAACTGTCGGTACTACCGAAATTCTTGCTATAATTGAAAAGCCTCAAGTGACGTCGTCGCCCACCAGCATACCCACGACAGCAATGGCTGCTGAAAATACAGTCGCTGTAAATACGGTGTCATTTGCCCAGGAGGCAGCAACCACAGGATCGAATTCTCTCAAAGGAAGAAAGAGCAAAACAGGAGCGTTTGGTGTGGTCGCCGAAAAGGAGAGTAAGAAAGAATCCAAAGAAGAAGAGGCATTAAGTGTGGCAGGGTACTCGAAGAAGAGTGGAAGTAACAAGGGGAAAAACAATGCAGCTCTAGATGGCTCCAGAGTGAGTGGCAAAGGCAGTAAAGGAGGCTACAAATCAGGGAGCAAGTATGCTTCATCATCTGGTACGACCGCCGGCACTTCAGGATCTGGAACGGTTGTCGTCAGCAATGGAATTTCGGCTCCCTCGCCAACCTCCGTCGTTTCACCTGCCGTCGGCGCACCATCCACGTCAGCGGAGGAACTGAGCAATGTTGATATCGACTGCGAAGGTATTGCCGCGGGGACCGCGAGTACAAACGCTCCTAAAATACAGTCCTTTAATATACAAGCGAACTGGTTGTTGGAGAATTCTGCCGCTTTTGATACGGTAGCAGATGGAGTGCAGAATTATTTACAAAGCGAGGTTGCTCCCGCCATTGCAGGGTGTGGTGAGAGTCGACGCAAGGAGCGAGTTCGAGGACGACGACATCGACGACGGTGGTTGCAATTTATGTGGCCTCTTGCTCTGATAACGAACGTGGTTTTTGATACTCCGACAAGCGATGGTATGTCTCTGATTTGATCGAAAAATGCATCGGTGACACGTGGCTTTGATCTCACAATCTCTCTTCTTTCTCTTTCTCGGACTTACTAGGCAACTGCGTCACAGACCAAGCGGTTGCTACTTGTTACACCACGGACGGTGCTACTGATATTTACTACTATGGTGCAGACGATGGGGTAGCGGAAAGGCTGATGGCGTTTCTTCAAGCCGCAGGAGACTATCCAGTGGATGGTCTTTTGGGCGTTGCGAACTTGAGTGTTTATGATGCGAGCGGCAACGTTGTTGGGCGCGTCGGTGATGGTACGGAATCAACTGACACAGAACCTGCGGAGGGTGCAAACAATGATTTCGACAAAACAACAGAGGGCAACACAGAGGGAAACACCGATATCCTCGATGCTGACGGAATCGGAGATGGAAGCGTTAACGAAGAACAGAGGCCTGGTGATCTCAACGTTGCTGGTGCCACTGGTCAAACGTTTGAAGAGACCTCTAGCGAAGATGACGGCATGAGTGAATGGAGCAAGATCTTGATCGGTGTGTCAGTAGCAACAGCGTCTTTGGGACTCTTCATTTTTTTCATTTTATACTGTCTGCACTGTCGCAAGAATGACCAGGTGGATAACGTTGACTTCGCTTCCTTACCATCGGAGAAGCCTGTTCCTCAATTTATTGGAAAAGGAGCCGGTGCCTGGTCCAACGACGGAGGTTCAATCGGTAGCTCTGACGAGTTTGAGGATGGCGAATACACAATAATTGAGGTAGATGCGAAAGGCGGTACGAATGTTGAAGAAGGAAAACACGAAGAGCTACCAGCAGACGCCGTTAGAGATTATTATGTTGACGATACCGTTACCCTTTAAGATTCGTTCGTTGTTTGGGAGCTATTTTAATCCTTTCGGGGGGTACTCTCAATGTGTTGACAACACTTCTGCGATTAATAAATGAAAGAAATTAAAATATTTTAAAGTACTGCAATCCTTCTGATCGTACAACGAAGCAATAAAATTTGTCGTGAGCGTGACAAATATGGGCGCATTCAGTAGAATTCATGTATGTGGAATATTGATATATTTTCAGACACGCGGCCTTTTCTTAAAAGAGGCCCTGTTCACGTATCGCGTGCCGTCTATTCACAATCTACAGAGGGACAGCAAACTGAGCAGCACGGACACGAGAGATCAGGCAAACTTCCTCCACAATCAGCCCACAGATCAAAGTTGTCATTATTGCCTTTGAGCGAGCAAAGTCCCACTGGAACGTCTCCCTGGAAATTATTTTCCTCAAGACCAAGTCCAGCTGCAAGATAAAAGTTAGATATTTACCAGAAAGAACAAGGGTGCTTGACAATTCAGGCGTAGTGTACTTACAAAGCCAGCTCAAATCCTCGAGCCCTTGTGGTATATCCCCCGATAGTTGATTCTTAAAGACATATAACTGTCTCAATTGATGCAAATTGCTAATGCAAGCAGGAATGGATCCTTGGAAGCTGTTTTCGTCAATAAGAAGAGCCTCTATTCATTTAAGAAAGAACGAGTGACAAATAAACATTAAAAGAGATATGTTTTTGATCATAAGAATACAAGAGCAACGTCCGATTTAGAAGCTTACCGAGCTGCTGCAATTCGCAAAGGGCGGTAGGAATTTCTCCCTCTAACTTGTTGTCGGAGAGATAGAGACCTCGCAGTTGCCCCTTCAGGCTTGCAATTTCAGTTGGCACAGTGCTTGTTAGCTGATTAGAACTCAAGAATAAGGTGTCTGTAAAAACGAAAGTCGAAATTGTGAGCCATCTAGGATTTTTCTCGATGGTAGTGGGTTGTTACCGTCAACTACTTGCAGACGTACCGAGATTCTTGAGCGAAAAAATGGTTGTGGGGATCCCTCCATTCAACTTGTTGTGATACAATAAAATATTTCGAAGGTCCTGAAGTGGAGACAGATTTGGGATGGAGCCAGTCAAGGCGTTTTGCGCCATGTTCATATTCACTGTAAAAAGAAGATGCACCAGCAGAAGCAACAGCATGTAAGATATGTGACCGCTTCAGAAACAACTAAAATAGAATGGAGTATTGCCTGAAACGCTTACTTAGACTGGTCATCATCGCCATTTCGGTAGGGATGGTACCTTTGAATCCATTTGTTTGCATCGAGAGAAATTCAAGGGTTGCCAACTCTCCAAGCTCAGTTGGAATAGCTCCTTGAAAATCATTCTCGTCGAGGTTGAGCGATTCTAAACGATGGAGAACCAGAATACTCAGTGAGTGGATTTCCGATAAGAAAAGGAGAGCGATACTTTAAACAATGGCATGTACTCACTTAAATTCGTCAGCTGCGAAATTGTGGTTGGAAGCTCGCCTCCAAAGGTATTTCCGTCCAAGTAGAGATATTCGAGTGTGTCGAGAACACCGAGAAGAGGAGGCAGAGATCCTGATAGTTTGTTGTGACTCAACCCCAGGAAAGAAACTTTGGTTGAACTAAGACTTCCAAGTGGCACACTACCGGTGAGTTGGTTGTTCATGAGTACCAATGTCTCGAGTTTCTCCAGAGACTCAATCTTTGGTGGAATTTGTCCTGTCAGGTCATTGTTCTGCAGATTGATGAACTTCAAGTTCGTTGCTTGGAAGATTTCTTCTGGAATAGACCCTCCTACATTGTTGTTGTAAACTCCCAATTGCCTTAAAGCCTGGAGTCCTCCCAATTCCTTGGGAAGTTCACCGATAAGCTCGGCGTTGTTTTTGAGAATAAAATGTTCCAAATTGGAGAGTAGACCAACGTCGACAGGAATAGTTCCAGTTAGACCGTAATTGTCTGTTAAAGAAAAGAATGAGAAAGTTGCATTAAGGATACATCTTTAACAGCAGGAGAAGCAGCACGAAAAACAAGAGCAGCAGCAAAAGTAACAACAAAGAGACACTGATAACGTACTGAGCGAAAGAACATGAACACGACCATCACTAGTGCAGCCAACTCCGTCCCACTCCTCGGTGCATTCATCGCCCTCCAGCCAATTATGAGTCTTCCAGCTACGTGGACCTCCCGTGGAAAAATAAAAGGTTGCCAGCGCATATCGTTGAATGACTCGTTCCTTCGAAGCACCACTGTCGGGTGCTAATCCAAGAGAATCCTCGTAGAGCAGCCACTGATGGGCTCGGTATTGGGGTGTGTTAGAATCCGTTAATGTATCTGAAGGTACAACCGACGTGATGA
>Ga0210054_1003074_pt1 | contig 12779 bp, 11 predicted proteins | sample CryGeymeta201516_FD_185470 | JGI IMG/M metagenome (GOLD analysis project Ga0210054, IMG submission 185470) | Groundwater microbial communities from Crystal Geyser aquifers in Utah, USA - Crystal Geyser metaG 2015-16 (SPAdes) (version 2) | ecosystem: Environmental > Aquatic > Deep subsurface >... | reverse complement strand
CTTTAATATCGAATTAAATAAATGGAATGGGTCAGAAAATATTCAATTAAATATAAAAGGTATAAAAGCTATTTTTTAGGAGGCAGATAAAAAGTGATAGATTTAAAAGAGAAAATTAGAAATATTCCAGACTTTCCCGTAAAAGGCATTCAATTTAAAGATATTACCACACTGTTAAAAGATAAAGAAGCTTTTAAATATAGCATTGATGAAATAACTAAGTACTGTAGTAAATATCAAATTAATTATATTGCCGGAATGGAAGCTCGTGGTTTTATTATAGGTGCTCCAGTAGCTTATCAATTAGGGGTTGGATTTCTACCCATTAGAAAACCGGGAAAACTTCCAAGTGAAGTGGAGAGAGTATCTTACCAGTTAGAATATGGAGAGAATATACTGGAAATGCATAAAGATGCTATCAATAATGGAGATAAAGTTATGGTAGTTGATGATCTTTTAGCTACTGGTGGTACCACAGCCGCTGTGTTTAAACTGATTGAAAAATTAGGAGGAAAAGTTATCGGTGCATCATTTATAATTGAACTTAAATTTTTAAATCCCCGAAAGAAATTAGAAGGATACCATATTTTTTCTTTAGTTCAATATGATTAAATTATCAATATCGTATCTCGTATCCTATGAACTAAAAACTTGCATTTAATACTAAAAACTAATGACACTACTCACTATCGACTAGTAAATTGGTAAATTGGTCAATTGGAAAATTGGTTAATTAAACATACTTGCATCTTACATCTTACTTCTTGTATTTTAACTAACGACTATTCACTATTTACTATCGACTAATAAAGAAGGTGTAAATTATTTCTCAATATACTTTAGCAAGATATATTTTAAAAAGAATACCTCAATATGCTCCCCAAGCTGATCTAAGCTTAATAAAAAATGCTTACAAATATGCCGCAAAAGCCCACGAAAATCAAAATAGATATTCAGGGGAACCCTATATCTTACATCTTTTAGAGGTGGCTAAAATATTAGCAGATTTGGAACTTGATGTGATTACCATTACAGGTGGAATCCTGCATGATGTAATAGAGGATACTAACACCCAATTATCTAAAGTTAAAGAAGAATTTGGTGAAGAGATAGCTATGTTAGTAAATGGGGTTACTAAATTAAGTAGAATTTCTTTTAAAACCCAGGAAGAACAACAAGCTGAAAATTTTCGTAAAATGTTTTTAGCCATGGCTGAAGATGTAAGAGTTATTCTGATAAAATTAGCAGATCGTTTAAATAATATGAGAACATTGCAATATATACCCCCTTTTAAGAGGTTAAGGGTATCCCGGGAAACTTTAGAAATATATGTTCCTATAGCTAATAGATTAGGTATTTCCAGGATTCAGTGGGAATTAGAAGACCTTTCTTTGAGTTATTTAGAGCCAATGAAATATAAGGCAATAGTTAATAGAATTGCTAAAAATCGATTAGAAAGAGAAAAGTATGTTGAATCAATAAAAGAGACTATAAAAAAAGAATTACAAAAGGTAAAGATAGAAGCAGAAATTCACGGTCGACCAAAAAACATCTATAGTATTTACACAAAGATGAAAGAGAGAGAAAAAGATTTTTTCCAGATATATGATTTAATAGCCATTAGAATAATCTGCAATTCTGTTAAAGATTGTTATGCTATATTGGGATTATTGCATTCAATTTGGAAACCTATGCCAGGTCGATTTAAAGACTATATTGCTATGCCTAAATCAAATATGTATCAATCTTTACATACTACAGTAGTTACATCTCAAGGTGAACCTTTAGAAATACAAATTCGAACTTGGGAGATGCATAAAACTGCTGAATACGGAATAGCCGCTCATTGGAAATATAAAGAAAAGATTGATTTAAAAAAAGATAAAAAATTAGAAGAAAGGCTTTCCTGGTTAAGACAGATATTAGAATGGCAGAAAGATTTAAAAGATCCCAAGGAATTTATGGAGAGCTTAAAAATTGGTCTTTTCCAGGATGAAGTTTTTACTTTTACTCCTAAAGGGGATGTAAAGATATTGCCTTCGGGTTCTACCCCTATAGATTTTGCTTATATTATACATACAGATGTTGGCCATAGTTGTGTAGGGGCTAAAGTTAATAAGAAGATAGTGCCTTTAGATTATAAATTAAAGAGTGGAGACATTGTGGAGATATTAACTTCAAAGTTAGGCCGAGGTCCCAGTAGAGATTGGTTAAAATTAGTTAAGACATCAGGGGCAAAAAATAAAATCAGGATCTGGTTTAAAAAGGAGATGAGGGAAGAAAATATTCAAAAAGGCAGAGAACTTTTTGAAAAAGAAATGGAAAAATGTCGAATTGAACCTTCATCCGAACTTACTAAAAAATTAAAAAACGCTAGTATTGAATTAGGTTTTTTAGAATTAGAGACAATGTTTGAGAATATTGGATATGGAAAATTGACCCCCTTTCAGGTTTTATCTAAAATAATCCCTCAAGAAAAAATCCCTCAAGTTCTCCCTACGGTAAAAGTAAAAAAACAAATCGATCAAGGTATTAGAGTGCAAGGAATTAATGATGTTATGATAAAATTTGCTCGGTGTTGCAATCCTGTTCCTGGTGACGAAATAATTGGGTATATCACTAGAGGAAGAGGTGTATCTGTACATAAAATAGATTGTTCTAATATTGATTTTATTTCCGCCGAAAAAGATCGATTAGTTAAGGTTGAATGGATAAAGACAGAAGAATTGTTTTATCCAGTAAAAATAAAGATAATAGCTGGTGACCGATCAAATTTAGTAGCTGATATTATGTTAGTTTTTTCTAAGCTTAAGATTTCAGTCAGTGCTATACATGCAGTAACTAATAAAAATAATATTGCTAATATAGATATAGCTCTTTCTATTAATAATCTTGATCAACTTAAAGAAATAATTAAGAAAATAAAAAAAGTAAAAAGTGTATTAACGGTGAAAAGAGCAAAAACGTTTTAATATTAATGGAATAAGAAAAAGAATTTTTTATCTGGAGGAGTAAATAATGAGAGCAGTGGTACAAAGGGTAAAAGAGGGATCGGTAGAGATTAAAGAAAAAGAAATAGGAAAGATAGAACAAGGCTTGGTAGTTCTTTTGGGAGTTGGTCAGAATGATACCGAAAAGGATGCGGAATATATTGCTGGAAAGATAATAAATTTACGAATATTTGAAGATAAAGAAGGAAAGATGAATCTTTCTTTGAAAAATATAAATGGTCAAATTTTAGTTATATCGCAATTTACCTTATATGGAGATTGCAAAAAGGGGAGGCGTCCTAGTTTTATTTCTGCTGCTCTTCCTGATAAAGCAGTAAAATTATATGAATATTTTGTAAGATGTATAAAAAATTATAATCTTAAGGTAGAAACTGGGCAATTCCAAGCGATGATGTTAGTAAAAATTTTTAATGATGGTCCAGTTACCATTTTTTTGGATAGTGAAAAGTTAATTTAAAAAATTGTTTAGGGATTCATTATTTTTAATTTTATTAAGATAGTTTTTTAAAGGAGAAAATATGAAGTTACCTCTTATTATTGGACATAGAGGAGCGAAGGGAATTGCTCCTGAAAATAGCCTTTCTGGTTTTAAAAAAGCAATTGAGTTAGGGATAGATGGAGTAGAGTTGGATGTACATCTTACTAAAGATGAAGAATTAGTCGTAATTCATGATATGGATTTAAAAAGATTCAGTGGATTAAAGATTCCTATTAAACAACTTACTTTAGAAGAATTGAAAAAATATAATATTTCTGAGCAGTTTATAAAAAATCAGGAGAAAGTTTTGAAGAAATTGCCTGAAGAAAAAAGGTATTTTTTAGAATTAAGGGCAATTCAAGCTAATGTATTTAATCTGAATATTTTTGAACAAATAACTAAAAAGAAAATTAGTTTTTATTTACATTGGGATGGCAAGCAATTTGATATAGTTAAAAAGTTATTTTTGTCCAGAAATGATGGAGAGAAGATAGGGTTTAAACAAATAAAAATTAAAAAGAAAGAAATACTGGATTTAAAAAATAAAGGGATAAAGAAATATCCTAATGAACACATTCCTTCGCTTAGTGCAGTACTTAATATTTTAAAAGGAAAACTTTTTGTAAATATTGAGATTAAGGGAGGAGAAAGGATTTATCCTGGAATTATAGATAGGTTAGTAAAAGAGACAGAGAGTTTTGGATATAATAATATTCTTTTTTCTTGTTTTGATAGAAATACTGTAATTTTATTAAAAGAAAGATATCCCAAACTAAAAGTGAATGGCTTATATTCCAAGCTGATAATTCCAAAAAGGTATATTAATGGATTAGATGGGTTAAATCCTCACTACCTTTGGGGGACAAAAAGATTTATTTCTTATTTACATCAGTTGGATAAAGCTGTGTATGTATGGACAGTTAATAAAGATCTAGATATGATACGCTTTATTTTGTATGGAGTGGATGGTATTGTTACCAACTATCCTCAGGTTCTAAAAAAAATAAGCAAAGCACTACAAGCTATTTTTGGAGGTATTTGTTAAAGGATTCCCCTATTCTAAAACGAAAACTGCTTTAATAATTGGTATGGTTTAAAGTGAATATTATTATATGGAAGGGTTATAAAAAATGTTTCTAAAAAAACTAGTAGTAGGAGCGTTAGAAACCAATTGTTATTTGATTGGTTGTGAGAAGACTAAAAAAGCAGCAGTGATTGATCCGGGAGGGGAAGAAGAGGTAGATTTGATTTTAAACCTTTTACAAGAAAATAATTTTGATTTGAAATATATTATAAATACTCATGGGCATATCGACCATATTGCTGGTAATAGAAAGCTTAAAGGTAAGACCACGGCTTCTTTATTAATCCACAAATTAGATGCTGATATGTTAGTGGATACTAATAAAAATTTTTCCATCTTCATGGGTAAAGAAATATGTTCTCCTCCCGCAGATATTTTTTTAAAAGAAGGGGATGAGATAATTTTAGGTTCATTAAAGTTAACTGTATTCCATACCCCAGGTCATACTCCGGGTGGTATTTCTCTTATTTTAGATAATGTAATCTTTACCGGCGATACTTTATTTGCTGGAGGCATTGGCCGAACTGACCTACCTGGTGGCTCTTATCAAGATTTGCAGAGATCAATTAAAGAAAAATTGTTGATTTTGGGTAATGGTAAGATAATTTATCCTGGACATGGCCCAGATTCAACTATAGGTGAGGAGAGAAGAACCAATCCTTATTTGAAAAATTGACCAATTTACCGATTTAATATAAACTAAGGTATAATTTATAAAAGAATTTTAATAAAAGAAAGGAGTACAAGGGATGAATTATGGAATAAAGGATATTAAATTAGCTGAAAAAGGGAAAGATAGAATTGAATGGTCTGAAAATCAAATGCCAGTACTTTTAGCTATAAGAAAGAAATTCACTGAGAAAAGACCCCTAAAAGAGATTAAGATAGCAGCCTGTTTACATGTAACTACTGAAACAGCTAATCTGGTAAGAACTTTAAAAGCAGGAGGAGCGGAAGTATCCCTCTGTGCTTCCAATCCTTTAAGTACCCAGGATGATGTGGCTGCTTCTTTAGTTAAGGATTATGGGATTCCAGTATTTGCAATTAAGGGAGAGGATAAAGATGTTTATTATCAACATATTAACCAAGTATTAAATTATAGACCTAATATTACTATGGATGATGGAGCTGATTTGGTCTCCACGGTCCACTCTCAGAAAAAAGAATTAATTAAAGAGATTATTGCTGGGACTGAAGAGACTACCACTGGAGTTATTCGATTAAGAAGTATGGAGAAAAATAAAGCTTTAAAATATCCCATTATAGCTGTAAATGATGCACAAACTAAATATCTCTTTGATAATAGATATGGTACAGGACAGAGTACTCTTGATGGTTTGTTAAGAGCTACTAATATTTTAGTTGCCGGAAAGAAATTCGTGATCTGTGGATATGGTTGGTGTGCTCGAGGTCTAGCAATGAGGGCTAATGGTATGGGCGCTCAGGTTATAATTACCGAAATCGATCCTATAAAGGCATTAGAAGCAGTGATGGATGGTTATCAAGTTATGCCTATAAAAGAGGCAGCTAAAATCGGAGATATTTTTATTACTCTGACTGGTGATATAAATGTGATATCAGAAGAAGAATTTCCTTTAATGAAGGACGGAGTAATTTTAGCTAATTCTGGACACTTTAATGTAGAAATTAATATAAGAGCTTTAGAAAATTTAGCAGTAAGTAAAAAGAAAATTAGAGAATATATAGAAGAATATATTTTAAAAAGCAGTAAAAAAATAAATCTTTTAGCAGAAGGTAGACTTTTAAATTTATCTGCAGCTGAAGGACATCCCGCAAGCGTGATGGATATGAGTTTTGCTAATCAAGCTTTATCTGTTGAATATTTAGTTAAAGAAGGTAAAACTTTAAGTAAGAAAGTGTATAGTGTCCCTGGAGATATTGATAAAGAGATTGCCAGACTAAAATTAGAATCGATGGGAATAAAGATTGATAAACTTACCGAAGAACAAGAAAGATACCTCTCTTCTTGGAAGGTGGGAACCTAACTAGTATTTAGTGAATAGTCGTTAGTGAATAGTATTCGAGTGTATAGCGTTTAGCGTATAGGAGCGGGCAGAAGAGATAAAGGGGAAGATAAGCTTTTAGTTTACAGTTTAAGATTAAGAAAATGAGATAGTCAGTTAATTAAACGGCTAACTGATGAACTAGTGAACTACTCTCTATTCTTTTTTCTTCTCTTAACTCGATACTCGATACTATATACTCAATACTAAATTAGGAATTTTACGAATTAAGGTTAGTATGAATCACCAAAATATGGTAGAATATATAAAAGAAGGGTTGCTTAATTTTATTTTTCCCTTAGATTGTAAAATATGTGAAAAACCTATTCGGGAATCTAAAGGATATTCAATCTGCGAGGATTGTTTTAAAACCATTGAATTAATTGAACAACCATATTGCATAAAATGCGGAAAACCTTTAATCTCTACAGATTACTTTAAATCTAACAGAGGAATCTTATGTTCTAATTGTAAAAGGAAAAAATATTCTTTTGAATTCTCTCGTTCTGTGGGAATATACCAGAAAGTATTAAAAGAGTGTATTCATCTCTTTAAATACTATGGAGAGAAAAAATTAGCTAAACCATTAGGAAAGTTAATGATAAATTATTTATTAAAGAATAATGAATTTAAAAAGAAAATTGACTTAATTATTCCTGTTCCTTTACATAAGAATGATTTTAAAAAAAGGGGATTTAATCAGAGTGTTTTATTAGGTAGGGTTATAGGAGATTATTTTTCTATCCCGGTAGGAAAAAGAGTTTTAATAAAGAAAAAATTAACTCCATTCCAGGTTAATTTATCTAAAAAAGAAAGAGAAAAAAATATTATTAAAGCCTTTGCTGTAGAGAGACCGGAAGAGGTTAAATACAAAAATATATTGATCTTAGATGATATATTTACCACTGGGTCTACTGTTGAAGAATGTGCTAAAGAATTAACAAAAGCACAGGCTAAGAATATCTTTGTTTTAACTTTAGCCAGGAGTGTTTAAAAAATAATATATCGCCTTTCCTTAGAGCTGTGGTTGAAAGTCGAAGCCAGTCGCAGGCGAAACGACCCACGTAAGGTAACCCTGATGATTACTGAGCATGGTGCGGCTTTGGAGTAAGTCCTGCCTTAACCTTAAGTGGTTATAAAAATAAGAGAAGAGTAATAGTGAGGGATAAAGTTCCTAAGCAAACCTCTCAGCAGGCGGGTGTGGGGGCAAAGACCAGGTCAGTCTAAGGAAAGGCGGACAAGATTTAATTAGTCGTTAGTGAATAGTAAATAGTCGTTAGTTTTAAATACAAAATGCAAGATACACAATTAGAGTTCTTAAACACAATTATTTTATCTACAATAAGTTTATGGAAAAAGGAAATTTCTATTCAATTAAATTAAAAATATTTTAAAAAAATTGTAAAATAAAAAAGGGTTTTTTTATTGGGACGGAGAATATAACTACATAAGTAAAATAACTATTACTAAGGGGGAAAAAGATATGAAAATTGTTATTAAAGGAAAACATATCGAAGTGACAGATGCGATCCGTAATTATCTGGAAAAAAGGTTAAGTAAAATTGAGAGGTATCTTGATCATATCTTAGAGGTAATAGTAACTTTTAGCGTGGAGAAAAATAGACATATTGTTGAAATAACTTTACAAGCAAATAGGGCTTTGATAAGAGCAGAAGAAGAAACAGATGATATGTATACATCCATAGATAAAGCAGTAGATAAATTGGAAAGACAGATAAAAAAGTATAAAGAAAAATTTTATCAAAAATCATACTCTAATACAGACAGAAAAGATTTGGGTTATGAAGAGGTTAGCCTTGGAGATGACCAATCCACAAAAATTGCTAAAATTGTCAAAACCAAAAAGTTTGCCATTAAACCAATGTCAGTGGAAGAAGCTGCGATGCAGATGGATTTATTGGGACACAACTTCTTTGTTTTTGCCAATGATACTACCAATAAAGTAAATGTAGTATACAAAAGGAGAGATGGGAATTTTGGATTGATTGAACCAGAATTCTAAGGAGAAAATTTATGGATAAAGGCAAATTACATGCATTTAGAAATTTTATTATTCCACCTCGTTTTAATTATGAAATAGAAGAAATCGAAAATGCTTTGAAAAATTTAAGTGAGATCCTTTTTGTAAAGATAGTATTATCTGAAGAGAAAGATATTAAGGAAATTCATGTAATTACTAAAGATTCTGCCAATCCCAAAAAAATAATACGAGATATAGAATCATTTTTATTAGCTAAATACAATATTCAAGTAGATTATAGAAAAATTAGCATAGCTCAAGTAAAAGGTCAAGAAATAAAAGATGGACAAATAAAAGCAGAATTGGAATCTCCTTTAAGGCTTAAATTCTCTAATATTAAAGTTTCCATTACTGGTAATCATTTTGAAGTCTTAGTGCAATTAGAAGGTAATGGAAAAATATATGAAGGTAAAGTCTCTGGAATAAATTGGGCTCAAAATCAGGAGTATTTAGTGGCTAAAGCCACCTTAGAAGGGATAAGCTCTTCTTTAGAGGGTTCGGTTTTCTTTCAAGTGGAGGAAATAAAAAAAATTAAATTAGATAGTAAAGATATTGTAGTGATTTCAATTAATCTAATTGATTCAAAAAGAAAGGAAAATTTAGTAGGTTCTACGGTAATTGAAGATGACTTTAATAGAGCGGTGGTAAAAGCAATTCTTAATGCTACCAATCGTAGGATTTTAAAAAAGGAAAATTGAATATAATTTTAGGTCGGTGAAGCCTTTATTTAGAACTAATAACGCAATAAATGATATAGTAAGTTTTGAAGCGAAGCGAAGCGGTTTTAATTGTTTGAAAAACAAATATAAACCGTGGAGGTGCTAAAAATGAAGATTAATAAGGCAAAACTAATCAGCTTATTAATTAGTGTCCTGGCTCTGTTATTAGCCGGTGGCGCTAAATTTAAATTGTAGAAGTTAATTAAAGATAAAAGGTTCACCGACCTAATTTTATTAAACTTTTAGGGGGAGATTATAACTTGCCATTAAAATTAAAAGTTTATATCGGAGCAGTAACCGGGTTAACTATTGCTCTTTTTATTTATTTGGTGCCCTCTTTATCTTTGACTGCTGATACGTGGTTAATATTAACATTTTTCATTGTTTTATCCACTGTTGCAGAATTTATGCCAGTTGATTTACCTGTGGGAGGAAGAGTAACCATTGGTTTTCCCATAGATTTTGTAGTAATTATAATATATGGACCTGCATTTGCAATTTGTGTAACTTTTATAGGTGAGATATTAGGAGATATATTTAATCGAAAAACGATCTGGTATAAAACTCTTTTTAATGCCTCCCAATACGCTTTATCAGCAGGGATAGCTGGTATAGTATACCAAGGATTAGGAGGAGTAGTTGGTGCGGCTAATTTAAGTAATTATATAGTTCCGGCAGCAATTTGTGCGATTAGCTATTTTTTAATTAATTCCAATTTATTTATGATAGGGTTTTCTCTTTCTGAAGAGGTGTCCATATTATCTGTTTGGGAAAAACAAATTAGAGGGGCAATTGTTACTTATATATCTTTAGCTCCCATAGGATTTATAATGGCGTTAGTCTATACAAGTATAGGAGTTTGGGGAATTATTCTATTTTTCTTCCCTTTATTTTTAGCCCGTCGTTCTTTTGAGTTATATACTAAGATGAGAAAGATGTATTTAGAGACTATTCGTGCTTTAGCAGCTGCTATCGATGCCAAAGACCCCTATACTAAAGGTCACTCAGAAAGAGTGGCGGAAACCTCTGTAGCTTTAGCTCAAGAATTGAATTTGTCCGGTCGGGACATTGAGAATATAGAATATACTGCTTTACTTCATGATATAGGAAAGATTGGCATAGCGGATAGTATTTTAGGTAAGAAAGACAGCCTAACCAGCCAAGAGTTTGATAAAATAAAAGAACATACAATTATGGGGGCAAACATTATAGAACCGATAGATTTTTTAAAGAATTCCTATTGGGCAATTTATCATCATCATGAAAGATATAATGGAGGCGGTTATCCTGATGGTTTGAAAGCAAAAGATATACCTCTTTGTGCCAGGATAATTGGAGTTGCAGATGCCTATGATGCAATGGGCTCCGACCGTCCTTATAGAAAAAAATTAAGCAAAGAGAAGATACTAAAAGAGTTCACCGAACAATCTGGTAAACAATTCGATCCCCAAATAGTTAATGCGTTAATGTTAATTCTCAAGAGAGAAAGAGAAAAATAAATGTTATATGTCTATCTTATAATTATTTCTATTATAATTGGACTGCTTCGTAATGGTAAGTTAAGCAGTTTGAGCCAGATTTCGCTAAAGAGAATAGAATTAATAGTATTAGCTTTTCTAATTCAGGGGGGATTGGTCTTCTTTGGAACAAGAAAAGTAAAAATTGTTCTTGATTATAGTTCTTATGCCCTAGCTTTCTCTTATGTTGTTCTTCTAATAGCAGTCTGGTATAACGAAAAATTAAAAGGAATGAAAATTATCGCCCTGGGAATAGCCTTTAATTTTATGGTTATCGTGGCTAATGGCGGCCGTATGCCGATATTGTTGGGCAGTCTATATAAAGCAGGATTAAATGATATTGCTCTAATATTGAAAGAAGGTAGTCATGTTACTCATACTCTGATAAGTGAAAAAACCTTATTTAGATTTTTAGCCGATGTTATTCCTTTGCCGTCCCCCTTTCCCGATCCTTCAGTAATAAGCTTTGGAGATTTTTTAATGTTTTGTGGAGTATTTAGTTTAATCCAAAATGCAATGTTGAAACAAGAGCAGAATTTAGAATCCAGAATCCAGAAGTCAGAAGAAAATAGTAATATGTGATGAGTGTTATCAATAGAATGAAAAGGAAAAGATAATTATGTTTGAGCTAGTAAAAAAAATATTTGGCAATTTTAATGAGAGAGAATTAAAAAAGTTACAACCAATTATAGATAAGATAAATAGTTATGAACCAAATATTTCAAAATTAAATGATGGGGAATTAAAAGACAAGACTGCTGAATTCAAAGAGAGATTAAATAAAGGGGAAGCCCTAGATAACATTCTCCCAGAAGCCTTTGCAGTAGTTCGGGAAGTAGCCAAACGAGTTACTAAAATGAGACCTTTTGACGTTCAACTTGTTGGAGGAATGGTTTTACATCAAGGAAAGATAGCAGAAATGGCTACTGGAGAAGGTAAAACATTGGTGGCTACAATGCCAGCGTATTTAAATGCTTTAAGTGGTAGTAATGTTCATATCGTTACCGTAAATGATTACTTAGCTAAGCGAGATAGATATTGGATGGGTACAATTTACGAATTCTTGGGATTAAAGGTAGGCTTGATTCAACATGACATGAACATCGATGAACGGAAGAAAGCCTATGAAGCAGCTATAGTCTATGGGACTAATAATGAATTCGGTTTTGATTATTTAAGAGACAATATGGCAATTCGATTGGAGGATGTGGTTCAAAAAGGATATCATTTTGCTATTGTTGACGAAGTGGATAGTATTTTGATAGATGAAGCCAGGACTCCTTTAATTATTTCTGGTCCTTCTGAGGAATCAACTAAGATATATGAACAGATAAACAGAATTGCTACTCGGTTACAGGAAGATACAGATTATAAACTATATGAGAAAGAAAAGACGGTTGCTCTAATCGAAGAAGGAGTCACCCACATTGAAGGATTGTTACAGATAAATAATCTATATGATGAAAATAATATGAATATACAACATCACATTATCCAGGCTTTAAAGGCACAAAGATTATTCAAGAAAGATGTTGATTATATAGTAAAAAATGGAGAAGTGATTATTGTAGACGAATTTACTGGTCGATTGATGTTTGGAAGACGATATAGTGATGGTCTTCATCAAGCCATTGAAGCAAAAGAAGGAGTAGTAATTGCTGGTGAAAATCAAACTTTGGCTACTATAACTTTTCAGAATTATTTTAGATTATATAAAAAACTTGCTGGTATGACCGGAACTGCTAAGACTGAGGAGGAAGAATTTATCCACATCTATAATCTACCGGTAGTAGTTATTCCTCCTAATAGAAGATTAATTAGATATAATTACTCAGATATAATCTATAAAACTGAAAGAGAAAAATTTAAAGCAGTTATTAGAGAGATAGTTGAAATTCATAATCT
>Ga0210054_1003065_pt1 | contig 12795 bp, 10 predicted proteins | sample CryGeymeta201516_FD_185470 | JGI IMG/M metagenome (GOLD analysis project Ga0210054, IMG submission 185470) | Groundwater microbial communities from Crystal Geyser aquifers in Utah, USA - Crystal Geyser metaG 2015-16 (SPAdes) (version 2) | ecosystem: Environmental > Aquatic > Deep subsurface >... | reverse complement strand
GGTCCTACGGTGCTGTACTAGGAGTCCTCATCATCGTCATCATCACCGTGGCCGGCGCGATGCGCGCGAGATGCGCGAGTAGTACGCCGAGTCTTCTTCTTGGGTTGGGGTTCATCGGGTTGTTCCGGATTTAGTTGTTCCGGATTGGAGTAGTCCATGTCTGCTAAGACAGGGTCTTTTCCACCGGCACGAGCAATTCCACCGGCAGTAACAACTCCAGTGGCATCACCTACATGGATATTAGCCATGGGATCCACAAGTTCATCAGTCGGATCAGTTCGAGGCTTGCGAGGCTTGCGAGTTGTCTTTGGAGCGACCTTCTTAGGACGACCTTTAGGCTTGGGCTTGGCAGCAGGCTTCTTCGCGTCGTCATCCGAATCGCGATCGCGAGCAGGGGGTGCGTCCTTCAAGGCACCTGTCTTCGGACGGTCTGCGAACAAGTCAACAGGAGCAGGAGCGACATCGATCGTACGGTCGATCGTTTCACGTCCTGTAGCAACAGCGACAGGAGCAGGAGCGATCGTACGAGAGTCGGTACGACTCTGCGAACGAGTCTTGATGATAGAGGGCTTGGTGGTCTTGGTAAGGGCCATGGTGGAATGGGTTGAAAGTTAAGGGGAGATATTCCTGTGGAATATAGGCAACAGAGTTAAAGTAAAAAGGGATTCAGTAGTTTGGGGTATATTGCAAAAACAATGAGTAATTGAATGCAAGAAAACTGAATACGAAGTACAATACTTCCATGATACTGGCACCGGTGATACAGTTTGCTTGCCAGTGGCTTCGCATTGATAGTAGGACCACCGAAAGTACTGGGTTGTACATGAATCGTAGTGGAAAGACCAAGTGGTGGAAGAATGGTTGGTTGCCAAATGGGATATACCGTAGGATGTGACGGGTTGGTAGAGGTAGATGGGTTCCCATTTGGTGGTCTTGCCAAGTAGACGGTGGTTAACGTCGGTGGTTGGTAGTCCTGTATCTAGTCTTGATGACTGGTGTAGTCCTGAATGTCAGGTGCGATGCGAAGACTAGTAGGTGCGATGCGAAGTCTGTCTCCTGCGAGGTGTCTCGGGTTGGGAGATGGTGTCCTGCAGGGTGTGGAAGCCTCAATGGAGGGGGGGTGTTCCTACAAGGCATGTCATCGACGTACGATGAGTCCTTGTCCGGTAGTGGGAGAGATTCCTGTATGTCCAGGGTGTATCTCCAGTGGTTCCAGTAGCTGAAGCGTCCTTCAACTTGTCCGGTCCTGCCAGTCAGTGGCTTGCTGGAACAAGACCAAAGTCCATGTGGCAGGGGTTCCATTGTCGTCTGTACGAAGAGAGACTGTAGGCTTGTCGTCCTTTCGGATTGATATGGTGTAGGTGGTGTAGTAGATACATGAAAGGCACAGCTTGTGCTTTTCAGGTTTGCGAGTGAACGAAGTGGATGTCTCGCATGTATACGGTGGCTCCTCGTTTCCAGCGTGGAAGCGAGGTAGTCCCCTTGCTCCTGTGGTACTAGTAGTAGGAGAAGGGCAAGTTAACTTGGTTGCGACCGGCTGTAGCCGGATGCGAGCCATGGTCAAAGTCTCCAAAGCTTTGTGGTTGATGATTTGGAGTTTTGATGAACCAAATCCATCAATCTTCCGGTTGCGACACCGGCTTTCGCTCCGGCTGTCGTCTCCGGACTCACAGGGGAGGGCTACAGGGGCTACAGGGGTGTCTGTAGTGCCGCCTATAGGACCTTGTTAACTCAATGGCAGCCGGTTGTAGAGCCGGCTTTGAGCTCATGGTGTCTGATAACACGTAAAAAGCTAGTGTGGAGACTATTAGATAAATATTATGACTAGAGTCTATAGTGTGGATAGGAAGCAGGCATAGGCACACGACCTAATAGAGTAAGACCTAACTCCTGAGTCCTATGACAGTCCACCTGGGCTTAATTTGCTATTATTATTTAAACAACTCTCATCACCGCTCGTCTTGCTCTCACTGGATTCATTTGCATTTTTCGTCTCTTCAGGGCAGCATTGGAAAAACGGATAAAATCAGTCACGAAGAACTCGTCACAGGTGTACGTCATACGATAGAGGACAAAGAAGGGAGACAGCTTATTATTATTAAAAACACTGCAAGATACGGTAGGAATCCCCCATACATGCAGCTCGCCATACCTGCTAATAGTGTAGAGTACGCTGATTAAGACTAATACTGTGTATTCCAAATAAAGCTCATCCCAGCACAATCCTGCAATCAGGAGAAAGAACTCAAAAAACATGAAACGTAGCAGCAGCAGAGTTGCCTTGCTGGCAGTTCTGTTACCAACATCATCCCTTTGTTTTACCGCACCTACAACCAGCTCCATGTACCGATCATCCACAACTCAGAGTATACAACTACTGGCATTACCAAACGATGACATTATATCCGACAACATGGTTGTTGCAACGATACAAAGATCTTTGACCAACGTTTGTTTTGGAATTGCACTGGCGACGTTTGTGTTTAGCTTTGATCCAACCTCTGTCGTGGCGGAGGAGACATCAGCAACACCATCGCTGCCTGCTGCTGCTACTACTACAACAACTACAGACCAGGTTGTAACCATTGAAGCCTGCAAAAAGAATCCTGATGGGGGCAGTATAAACTGCATTTCCACAAAGAATGTTCGACAACTGGACTTATATGCAGCTCCATGGACATTCGAGACAAGTCCTGATGAAGTGATTGCCCGGATTAAGGGCGTGGTGGCAGCCGATCCTTATTTGGAATTAACTTCGACCGAGAGCGAAAATCCTTTCTACATCAAGGCCAAGGCAACGCGAAGTATCTTTGTTGACAATCTTGAATTTCTTGTCAATCCAGTCGATAAAGTGGTCTTTTTTCGTGCACAGCAAGAAGGTGAGCCGTCCGTAGGAGATTTTGGTGCGATTCGGAAGGAACTGGATTCCATCCGGCAACGAGCCAAATTGGGTGTCATGGGACAAGGTATAATGAGTGCCGATTCTATGCCATCTCAAAATGGACCATTGGGACAGCTGAAAGCTTTTTATGGACTACAATCTGGACAAGGATTCGAAGAAGTCTTCGAAGACTAAATTATAATGAAGATCATACTACTAGCAACAATATATCTACCATAAAAATCACTTCTGAGCTAAAAATAAATAATGTACAGAATTGACTTCGTGTGAAAGCATGACTTAGACTTGATCATGTTAGGAAAGTACTTTAGCCCTTTGTGCGCTTGTCGAGCGTGGACAAGCCCACAGAGTGGGATTCATGTGCAAAAAGTAGTACAGTAAGCTAGCACTGTCGACTGCTGGCACCAGTGCTTTTTCCACCAATTTTCTCTTTGAAAGTGAGCTATAATGCCTATGAAAATAACCCCGTCCATGTTGATTGAGTGTAGCGTAATATTGATAAATAGGTTTCCATTTGCCTTGGTAGCTAGAAAGCTGTAAATGTTGCAACTCGAAATTGGATTCCATCATTTTGACAAAAGCATGGGCAGTCTCATCTAATATGGGAATTGCTGCTGCTTGAATCGTTAAGCATTTCAAGGTACAGTCTTTACAAGAAAGTGCTTGTGCAAGTACTTGTAATAAACCACTGTCGTGATTTCGAATAGGGGACATGTTGAGATTTAGCTTTTCCAAATGGTTATTGTCACGCAGTGCGTCTGCCAAGGCATGGACGGCATCCTTGTCCGTGTGCACGTCGACGGATAAGTCCCGTAGGGTAGTATTTGTCCGTAAAGGAGACGCCATGATTTCGACACAGTGGCAGTTCAGTGCTACTCTTTTCAAACAGAGTGCTTTCAATGATGGAGAAGTTATCAGATGTTGCAGAGTAAGGGCCGAAATGGACCCTAACAATCCAACTTCTATGGCATCTACTTCCACTCGCTCTATCATGGAAAGAGCCGACCAAAAGGGATTCAATGAAGAAAATGGAGATGATTGCATCAATTCCTCTGTATGATCTGACCAGCATCCGAACAAACGAAACTTGCTCAAGGAGATTTGATGTTGCGACGCCTGACGTTGCTTTATGGTTTTTTCAAAGTCTTCTACTTCCTCAACACTAGAGATGCTCAAGGCCACGTCGTCCAAATCCAAACTTTGCAATCGGAGACTTTTGCGCAAAAGGAGAGTGAGCAACCGCAGTGGCAAGGCAACATCCACGTGTCCCAAACACTTTAGTTGAAGTTCGTGCAAATGTGGGAGACGACCGATGGAATCAAATAAGGATTGGATTTCTGTAGAGTTCCAATCTGGTTCACATCCTGGACACATCACAACTAGACGTGAGGTTGTTGCTTGCAGTGCTTTGTTGGATGAGCCAGACTGAGGGGTAGAAATACGAATGGTGGTTTCATGTTGTGAAGATAATGACCTAATCTTTTCTGCAAGACGAGGAATATTGGAATAAGAACGAAGATTCAAAGAATCAAGCACATCCAATTTCTTGTCCTTGGTTAAATTGATAGAGGAAGTCAGACTTCTGCTTGGAAAAGTCAAGAACGGATTTGCTGTCAGCTGGGTTGACATTGTGTATCAGAAGGTTTCTTTAATCGGCTTCTTTTCAAGGCCAAAAACTATCTTTCCTCGCAAGCTTTAGCATATTATGTTGTGTGTTGTTATTTGTTATATTCATCAAGGATCAAGGATATTAATCCACGTCCAATCACAGGAAAACATATGTTTGATAACTTCTGTTCCTGAATGGCGGGAGATAAGTTTAGCTTGGACGAAGGATGTTAGTAATGTATTACAGTATTGAAGACGGCAGGATGGTACCAGGGAATTTGTGAGTTCAACGCTTGGAGGCAGTCATCAAGAAGTGTGATCGTTCGATCGATTTTGCTCGATCTCGCACTCGCATACTCGCATCCATCTTCGCGCGTTCGGGAGTACTGTCGCGTAGAATGCTGTATTTCAATTTCATTCACGGACTGATCAGTCGCTCGATGACGTCTTTACCTTAGTATCTTTAAATTATTACTGTATTATCAACTCCGTGTGTTGGCAACAAAGAAGAGAGCAACAATCTTATATCCCACCATAATAAATTCAGTTACACCTACCGTATCACAACACATTACTCCGAGTGTTCTATTATTAATTACAACGAAGATGACCAAGCTACTACTCCACTGTTCGCGGTTACTTCTCTTGTGCAGTGCCGCCACTGCCTTTATCGCACAAAAATTTCCTCTGGTTGCCACTCGTTCTCCAACCACAACATTACAAAGAATGGTGATGATGGATCCTGCGACTAGTAGTATTAGTAGTATTTCGGATCTATCTTCTTCGATAACCTCTTCGGGAATGATGCTAGCAGAAACAGAAGCCTGGGTACAACCAGCGATCACTTTTTTGGATCCATTTTTGAATATCATGTCCTTTTTCATGGTACGATTTTTGTAGGGAAGGGTTTTGAAATGAAATTAATACTTAATACTGAGTGTAAAGTGTTTGTGAACATCATTTACTTGTAAATGGTTTGTGGTGTGTGTGTCTGTGTGTGTTGGCACGGGGCGTTTTTGTTTGGGGTTTCTTACTCGCTTCATCAAGTCACATTGCACTCATCTTCAAAGCAAAAATAATGCACTCTCATATCGCTCTTTCATTATTTTTTTCTTGCATCGAATTTTTGCATTCATCTGCTGTAGCTCTGTCGCGTAGTCTTTTCGTGGTATCCAGAAATTAAATTAAATGAAATGCCATATCTGTTAGTGGCAGTTCCGACGCAAGGCTTGTTGCGCGCCGTTCGAGACTTGATCCCACCCGCTTTTGGGGTAGATATTACTCCCATTTTTTGGTTGGCTATTTTTACCTTTATTCACGAAATTTTGTTAGGACAACAAGGACTGCTGACGCTCAAACTGAAATATGGAATTTAAATACACACATGTTGCAGGTGGAATAATTGATGTGATGCTTTGGATTGGAACAACAGTAACTGGTGACATGCAGACAACGAATGACGCATGACACGAGATACAACAATCTGCGTTGCTGGGAAAAACCTAGACGCGCACATAAACACGTTCAAACACAAACACATATACACACTCATTGTGTCTGTCTACGAACGATTCTTTGAAGACTGCTATCTAAGATATATATAACTTGATTTTCAAAATAATCCACAGTTACAAATCCTTTCCGGATTGATAACTGGGTTCCAAAATGTTTCGGAATCGTATGGCGGGAACTTGTTTCTTTTTTACGGTTGTTTGTTCTCGTTTTTGCTGATCTCGTCGTTTTGCTTCGGTCTGGGTGCGTCGACGTGCTGCCAATTTGTCTCCTCGGACATTATTGGTCCAAGGTTTTGGCAAATCCTTCAAAAGTATCTGACCGGGTCCCTTTACTAATCCCAAGTGCATCTGCAGATCTTTGGCTTTGACCGTTCGGCATGTCTCGGTCCAAACGAGCTCGCCGACGAGACCTTCCTTACAGCAGCGATCAAATAATTGAAGAGCAACTTCATTTCGTTTCTTCCCAGGCTTCATGAGGGTGCGATAGGTTTTCATGAGATTTCCGTAGCTGACAGTATCTGGACAAGCCCGAATACACAGTTCGGAAAAAGTAGATACTGCCACCTTGAGAGCTACCTGTTTTTCTTCGTCAGTCGTGTCTAAAGCAGAGAAAGCGCACGCATTCAAAACGGCGTTGAACGGAATTTGTGATGGTTCCAGGGTAGGTCGCTTGGATATTTGATGCATTTTAATCATTGTATCTAGTAACTTTCGAGCCCTTGGTGCCTTGTCAGGTTCTTTGGATTTGGCCAGTGCATTCAAAACGGATGTGAACGATATCACATCGGGAGCAATATCAGGTTTGTTAGATTTGATCATGAATTCCAACACAGCTTGTGCCCGATTAAGAGCTCCTGGCAAGTTACTTCTACTCCATGCGTGTAGAACGCTGTTGAAACTAACAGTGTTGGGAGCCGGCGCTTCTTTCGGAGCCTTTTTGTATGCGTCCTGCATTTCTTTAAGAATTCTCTCTGTTTCTACAGCTGCATTAGATTCATCACTGCGGCTCCATGCTGCAAGCACTGCGTTGTAGGTTCTCTGGTCGGGTGCTGTTTGATACCCCTTTCTCGGATTGTGCAGCTTTTGCATCTGCTTGAGCAGCTCCGAGGCTTTTTGCGCCATTTGTGGGCTTCTGGAATTGGCCCACGCATTAATCACACTATTGAATATAACTGTATCAGGCTTCACAGGAGATGACGGGAAAAGCATCCGTGTCAAAATAGCTTCGGCAGTTTCGGCTGCGGGAACACCACCATTGCACGATGCCCAAGCATGTACTACCGTTCCGTAGGAAATGATTGTTGGTCGAATATCATCGTTCTGCATTTGTTCTAAACGAGTTAGAATCTCTTCGGCACGTTCAGCCCCTTTCATGTCTCCTTGATTGGCCCATGCTTTCAGGACTACATCACACGTAATCGAAGTCACTTTCAAACGCTGGCGATTGTTACAATTCCTTGTTTGTTGCTCTTCCAGCAGATCAAATAACACCCTCTCTGCATCTTGAGCTGCTTTGTTGTGTCGAGTCGAAGAACTTGCGTAGGCATCCATTACACTCGTATAGCTTACAATGTTCGGTTCGACACCATCTCTTCTCATTTGAGTTAAAACCTCTTCCGCTTCTTTACCTGCTGCCGAATGTTGCGAACATTTGCTGATTGCATTGATCCAGTGCTATTTTTATAAAGGAAACACAAAAGGAAAGGGGCATGTCAGATGGAAAAAAATGCATCACCATACGGTATGCGCTTTTATTAGTCACTTCATCCATGACACATCGATCGAGGTGATGGGATGCACGTACGTTGTATACCTGCACATCCGGCCAAAGCTCTTCATCGTTATGATAGTAACTCAGCTTTTTCATTCTAGTTACCGCCTCCTCTCCTTTTCTTGGCGCGTGCTTATCTCGTTTCTTAGTTAATGTTATAATATCTTGAATCATCAGGTACCTTTTTTTCTTCCATTTTGCCTTGGACATTCCTGGTGTAGACGACGAATCGCCGTTACTTCTAGCTTCAGCATTGCTGTCATCATTATCAGACTCGCTACCACTCTCCTCAATGTTTGTATCATCTGATACTTCATCTGCTTCGACATCCAGTGAAGTATTTTCGTCTGAATCGCTGGAACTATGAAGCCACGAGGGAACCCTCTTAACAACACCTCCATAACAACGACGGCTATTGATGGTACCAGTAGTGAATGAGGACGGCTGTAGCAAGGAGTTGTGGTGGCTGACTGGTAACAGTACAAGGGAAAAGCTCCAAGTAGAAATGAAAACCTGTAAAAGAACAATGGATACAATTTCCGATCTCATTGTGTGAATTTTATAGGTACATTTCGTCCAACAATGCAACAGAACACAGAAAAGAGAGGGCTGGGCGATCTACAAAAAAAATGAAGGGCATTTAAATAACAAATTAACTTATTTTTGTAAAAAGTTGTTTTGTGAGTTTATCACTAACCTTACTTGGTATATTAATTGATAATAGCAACGGTAGGAGTAGTTAAACGTAGACGGTTTATAAAACAATACTTTGTAGTTGGTAGTAGCTGTAGTACCGTAGTAGGTGAATCTATTCCTTGACATGATAGCTGACAACGTTCGGTCTACACCGTGGATTTTCGTTGAAATCAAGAACCACTTTTACTATTTTGCCAGATGCCTGTGAGGTACAGCAAACGGCCGTTTGAAGCGTTTCTCTACTCTAGGCAGAGGTGCAGCAAACTTCATTTTGCACTACAAACGGCCAATGAACGTCAGATTGCACTTCAAACTGACGTTCGGAACTTCAAACTGACGTTCGGAACTTCAAACTGGCGTTCGGAACTTCAAACTGACGTTTGAAACTTAAATCTGACGTTTGAAACTTCGAACTGACGTTGGGCACTGCGAACTGTCGTTTGGTATTATTTGGTACAGTAGAGGTGCACTTATCAACCTGTGCTACAGTAACTCAAATAATGAATCGTTCTCATCAACAGTTGTTTTTTTTTAAGCCGCTGGACGTACGGTCCGATACTATCATGGAGAATTTTTGTTGTGCTTCTTCTATCTACGTACCGTAGCGCACTGCTGGGAACAATCTTTGTCCACACGTTCTGTTATCGTTCCAACATCAAATTTCTGTTTTCGGAGAATTGTACAAGTGTGACCCATGTCAACATTGCAACTTGACGAAGGAGTCAACACCTTTTTCAAAAGAAAAAAAAGCACTAAGCTTGCAACACAGCCAAACGGTTTTTCAAGTAAAACAAATGTTGATGTATTACTACATCAAGCTAATATTTGTTACGCGACTCCATTTTTTACGCAATGCCTCGTACAGCAGCCGATCATTTCGGTTGGACGTGAGAAGTAGATTCATTTCCGCTTCTGTGAAATTCTGTTTGACACGATTCGCCGTTTTTCTTTTGTGGACCATAGGAATGTCTTCTGCATCCCAGCGATGCAAGAACCATTTCATGTAATCTAGATTTTGATAGTTACTCATCCAAACAATTTCTAATCCATCCAAATGTTGCACAGCCGCTTTGGTGTCAGGTACATTCAAAGGCTTGGGCCAGCCTCCAAACCATTTGCTGTAGCAGTTCGTAGCGCAGGCCCAGATCCAGCCTCTTGTCAATTTATTAGCATCGCCGCCTCTCTTTCTATTATTTCTCTTTTGTATCCCCATAATGCTCTTCCGTCGTACGTTTCGCTGATTTCTCGTACCATTAACACCATTATTTACATTGTTGGCATGATCAAAAAATTCGCGTAGCGTCGTACTTGTTGTCGTGTTGCTTTCATTACTATCTATGGTATTGTTTTGTCCTTTTTCATTTCGGTGATGAGACGTTTGCAGCCAATCGTACTCATAACTCGAAACCGCGCGCTCTACGGGTGGTCGTAACGATGTGAAGACAAACGTTTTTCTTCCCATAGCATCATGCGGATCATAGGTGGTACCTTCCTGTTGATGTATTGTCAAATTGTGTTTTTTAGCCACTTGCTTTGCCCAGACGTAAAGACTGGATCCTCCAGCTTTTCGCGTATGATACAGCATCATGTGGTTATAGTAAGACCAGTCAATGCATCCATTCTCTGTCAATTTGGTAGGTACAAGATCGGCAGGATTCAGAAGTGACTCGAGATCCTTGAGCTGAACATATTCGTCAGAAGCTGTGTTGCTTTCCTTTTTATCCTCGTGGAGCGCTGAATGCGAGGAAGTATTTAGAAAGGTCAAGAGAGATGGCATATCCGATGGTTCGTCTTCGTCTGTTTGTTGATAAGAAGGGCTTGCGTAATCCTTTTTCTTGGAAATGCTCATATTACGCATTCGTTCTCGAGAGGGAGCCAAAGAGGCGGTGAAAACTATCAAGCCTAGTGCACATGCTGCCAGGTATATTGAAACTCTGCTGCTATTCTGTCTCCGCGCCATCGTGTGTTGGTGTGCTGTTGCATTTTGTTTTGTTTTCGCAGATGTACGGTACGTTTGTTTCTTCAGGTCTGGTAATCTGGTACAAGTAGATCTGGTGTTGGAGGTGCGCGGTACCAGGTACCAAGTACCAAGTAGTCTACCAAACCTAACCAGAATAATGTTTCGAACAAAATAAGCCCAGGTGGACTATGGCAGTTTACCTTGTTTCCACTTTAGGCGATATCACTGGAATACATGGGACTTGAGAGTTAGGTCATACACAACTAGGTCGTACTACTACCTGCCTGCTTTCTACTCCGGAGTATCTATTATTATTTATTTACTCTAATATCTAATAGTCTCCACACTACTACTAGCTTTTTACGCGAATGTTTGTTCAATAGCTGTAACCCTAATTATAATATGCTTTCCATCCATCAATGTTTCGCTCGCACTTTTCTACCAAACAATCGTTCACCGCCTTGTTCTCAGATATTCATCTTTTGTGCTGCAAGATGGACAAGTCGTGTAGATCAGACTTGATTACTGTAATTTGGACAGGGCACTTAATGCGTGTCCTGTAACATCCAATCTTTGCTCTAGCACGAGCACTCCGCCGTATCCCAGCCCACCTCGACCAACAGATACATCAGTCGGAACCTGGTCGTGAGACCATTCTAAAAAGTAGACAGCATCCTTTGCTCGGATCCTGAAGCTTTCCAGTCTCGAATCGTACAATGCTTTGGCAACACCAATGCCATCAGCAAGTGCATCGAGACCACAAGCTATCTCAACTGTATCCAGGTTAGGATAAAAGCTCTGCCCCCTTGCTAATTCATACTTCCAAGCCTTGGAGGTGATCACGCCCTCGCACAAGTTCAAGACATAGCTAGCAATAGGTTCGGCCTTTTTGAAATTGTCATGGTGTAATAGTACATGGAACAGCCTAGAGAAGGCCTGAATTTGCCAAATATTGTAATTGATGGCAGCATTGCCTTGTTGATACAAGTCGGAATAGAACACAAATGCTCGTTCCATGGCCGGCACAATTTGATTTCGTGTTGAATCTGCCAACTTGAAAGGAGGCACTTCTTTGTAGGCTTCCATCAATGCTACCATTGCTTCTCCAGGGTAAAATTCAATCCCCGGGTACACATTGCTATCAACTGGTCCGTTGTTTCCGAATGTGACACAGAAAGCACCATCCGGTCGCTGCATGGCCAAGATTCCTTGTACAAGACCGTCAATCCAAATTGGAGGTGAATATTCTGGAAACAGCGATAGTTCACTTGCACCCATGGAAGCAAGGATCATTAAGGCCGAGTGCGCAATATTCGATGGTTCGTTTAGTGCCTTGGAATCCAACATAGTAGCATTCATCTTGTGGCCTGGTGTTAGTATTAAAGCTGACTGGTAGAACAAGACGGTATTTAATATGGTACTACGAAGGTCCTTCTCTTTTTGTGTGGATTCGTTAGTGGTCTTTTCTTTCAAACAAACTAAAGCTTTGCTGGCATCCCAAGCTGCAGCCAAATCTCGAATAGGATTTTGCTGGTGATGTCGTTCTCCTCTTGAAGGAAAGCAGAGGGCGTAAAATCTTGTGTTTTCAGTATCGACCATATCTTCAAAGAAACCTGTCATGGAAATTCCCAAATGCTGTATTATGGTATCCTTGCCACTGTTGTTGGCATCAGCTGCATTCGTAGAAGATGTATGCAGTTGACACGGACCATCATCATGGGATCTGGATTTCCCTGCTGAAAAGGGAACGCGCCTACTAATGAATGCGCGTAAAGATGAAAGGCTGGTGAAGGAAAGAACCAAAAGCAGTCGCTTCTTTCGCGTCATGTTGCTTTGAAGGCTGAACAAAAGACAAAAGAGTGATGAATTAGCGTTGTTGGCTTGTTGGCTTTGGGCTCGTGAATTTTTCAAGATGCACAGCTTCGCAAGTGAGCGTCCAAGTCAGTTCTTCGTGCCCAATTATTATGATGTGTTATCACCATTCCGGGGGTAGGAATGACCCCTAAGTTGTATTCATTATTTTCCGGGATTACAACTAAGGTACTAGCAATAATTAATAAAATAATAGACAATAAGTGTTATTTAATAAAATGCAGTTAAAAATAACTGTCATAAAACATAAGCCCAACAAATGCCATAGACTGGGCAAACCCGGGATATTATGATGTGTTAGCGTCACCATTCCTAGGGTAGGAATGACCCCGGAGCTGTATTCACTATTTTTCCAGGATTACAACTAAGGTGCTAGCAATAATTAATAAAATAATAGACAATTAGTGTTATTTAATAAAATGCAGTTAAAAATAACTGTCATAAAACATAAGCCCAACAAATGCCATAGACT
>Ga0210054_1003060_pt1 | contig 12802 bp, 15 predicted proteins | sample CryGeymeta201516_FD_185470 | JGI IMG/M metagenome (GOLD analysis project Ga0210054, IMG submission 185470) | Groundwater microbial communities from Crystal Geyser aquifers in Utah, USA - Crystal Geyser metaG 2015-16 (SPAdes) (version 2) | ecosystem: Environmental > Aquatic > Deep subsurface >... | reverse complement strand
CTTATTTATATTATACTCCGCCACTCTGTTTCAAATTTATTCGAAGGAGTCATCTTCAGAGAGTTAAAAAATATCTTCTCCAAAATATATTAGGTCCCGTTTTCTATAGGGGTAAATGGGGATAAGTCCGTTATTTTCTTAGGTAGTATCTCCCAACAGCCGCACAATTCATCCGAAGGATGATTCTGATTTATTACACCACATATTTTAGGTTTTTATTGGACTTATCCCCATTTACTTCCAGTGGAAACAGTATTATTTGCTACTTGTGGTGATTCATCATTTTCAGTGGATGGAGAATTCAAACCAACAAGCACCAAAAGAACTACGACAACAATTGTTTTTACATGTTTTGGAACAGAAATACTAAATTTTTCGATGATGGCTTTATAAGCGGGAGGTAATAAAATCACAGCAAGAATTAAAAACATAACACCCGTCAGTGGTTGCGAAAATAAATATGTAATACCACTTAATGCAAAAAGAGCTCCGAAAATCCATCCGAGTATCGGTCCTAAGGAGTTCTTTTTCTCTTCCACGTTTTGATTATTCTGCTCCTCGCTCATGATGTCATTTTTAAATGTAAGTATTCTTGGATTTCCTGCAAAATCATGTGTTGTATTTACAAGCACCCAACCTTCGTTTGTTAATTTCTTGAAGAATAAATGGGGATAAGTCCGTTATTTTCTTGATTTATGTGTTCTAATATTATTTACTTTTAGGTAGTATCTCCCAACAGCCACACAATTCATCCAAAGGATGATTCTGATTTATTACACCACAGATTTTAGGTTTTTATTGGACTTATCCCCATTTACTTATCCCCATTTACGTAGTTGATTCTAAAATTAAATCTTTAGCCATATTATTTCAAAAGTTTTTTCAGATCATCAATGAACTTATCAAACATTTTTACTTTGTCGCTTTCCTCAATATTTGTTTCGCTCAAAACATAACTGCCGTCTGTATCAACTTCAACAATCGCTCTGCCTTTCTTTGTTGGTTTTTTAACCGTCAGTGTTCCGTCCTCGTCCGGCGTTACGAAATAAACTTTAATATGTTTTGTAGCCTTATCAGAAGCTAGTTTAATTTTCCAATAACCAGTCTGTGCAATTCTCTCTCGTAAAGTAACTTTGCTAGACAAAACAGCAACAACCTTGCTCGTTTTTGGGTCATAGATAATTAAATCAACATCGGGTAAATGCAAGCCAAATTCGCCATAATCAACAGTAAGATTTCTCTTAACCACACTCAACTCTTTAGATAGATTTGACCCATTCGTTCTTTCAAGACTATTCCCATTTACTACTTGCAAATTAAGGGCATGAACTTCATCTGTAATAATGTACTCAATCAATTTCTCTAAATTTTTACCCTTGAACGCTCGCCATGATTGCTCGTGGTCATCGCCAGTAAAATCTTTGCCGTGTTGCTCTTTTGCTTCTTTTAATACATTTGAAATATGTCTGTATGCTTCTACGCCATACTTTTTCTTTTTCGTATCATATATTTTGATGAGGTCTTGTATTGTCATATTTATTTTTGCATTACTAATATATATTCCGTTGGATAAGCGGAAATTTTATTTTTGTCAGTTATACTTGCAAACTTTCCCGTCTTTTTATCTCTAACGGACGGTAAATTCTTTGAGGGTATTTCTCTCTTAATAATATCAGCAACTTTTAGTCCCAAGTTTTGCAATTGTTCAACAAAAACTTCTGCATTGAGTATCTTAACGCCCTTTAAGCTAGTGTTCCCGACAACAATACAGGTTTTCCCTCCTTTCTTAAGCATTCTTTTCATTTCAACAAAAACTTGATTCATTTCGCTAAAGTATGTTGAAACTTCCTCGGCAGTTTTTTTATCTATATCCAACAATTCTTTTCGGATATTTTCTGCAATTGAGCTATTGAGCGTCAAATCTTTTTTACTATGATATGAAGTGCCAATAAAACGCTTTCGGAAATCACTCAAATCTTTTGTATATTCTAGCCATAATGCAGTTAGTTGGTGTAAATCAGCATATTCGTACGAAGTAACATAGGGTGGAGAAGTAACAATCAAACTAATACTATTGTCTTTTGCAGGAATTGTCCTTGCATCTGTACAAACTACCTTGCTTGGAATTTTCAAATAACCTTTTTCTGATAGCAACTGAAATAATCGGGCGTTGCCTCTTAACATCATTTTTATTTGTTTTGCAAATGTTTTGATTGGATCTGACGGCTTTTTTTCAAAATCTCTTGTTGGCTTATTACTTTTTTGCAACCATATCGAACAATTTTTGAGAATATTTGAAAATCCGCAAAAGAAAAAATCTTGAACATCTTGATCTTTAATTTTTGAAATTTCGGCAAAAATAAAAGCAAGTTTCCTTTTGTCTTCCGGCTTGAACCAATAATCAATTCGCTCATGTTCGTGAGCTTTAACTTTTGTATTTTCGTTATAGGTTTCTAATTTTTTCTGAAGTGTTGCAAATTCTTTCTCAATTTTTTCTGGATTAATTGGAGTAATTTTTGCTTTTGTGATCAAAACGGCAACAGGATTAATATCAACAGCAATCGATGGCCGTCCCATAACTTTTGATTCAACAAGTGTCGTTCCGCACCCACCAAATGGATCAACGATGAAATCACCCTCTTTTGTATATTTTTCAGCTAGGCGCGAAACTATCTGCGGAATAAATTTTGCCGGGTAGCGATGATAGCCATGCGTAATATATGCCGTATCCTTTCTTGTCTTATCAGAAAAAGACCACGAGTGATCAATTTTTGTCTTGTTTAGTAATGAAATAATCGCTTGGCTCATAATGTTTATTTTATCAAATTATCAATACTTATTCCCAACCCTTCGGCAATCTTGGTAACTGTTTGGATTGACGGTTTTGTTATCACATTTGATTCAATTTTGGTCAGTGTTGTATAGGGAATATCGCACTTTCTTGCAAGAGCGTCCTGTGTCAGTCTTTGCTTTGCTCGAAAGACTTTTATTTTATCCCCAATTTCCTTATTTTGTTTGCTTTCCATAGTATGATAGTATAAGTATGAGCGTTGAAACTAACCCTCACAACTATACTAACATGAATAACACTTTTTCTCAAATTTTTTTGCCCGCCCGAATTTCGCCAAAAGAAACGGATGGAGCAAGCGGAGGATTCCTCCCCACACCCAGTATGAGAGAATCTACTGGGTTTTTGCTCCCGCGACCGCAGGGAGCGGACGAGGCGCGCAGATTAGTCCTCGTTCGGATTGTTTTGGAAAAAAGTTCGGATTTTGTTCAGGAGACACAGCCAAGTTTCAGAAACCTGCATCCTACAGTCGAATGAATGAGTGGAATAAAAATTAGTGTGTGCTTATGTGCATCGCTGCCGGACTTGGACTCGAACCAAGATGACAGGTACCAGAAACCTGCATCCTACCATTAGATGATCCGGCAGCGATATTCACAAGCTCAAAGAACACACTTATTTTTATTTCCGAATAAATGAGAACTGTATGGTTCTCATACCATTAGATGATCCGGCAAGGGATTTTTTGAAGTGAAAACGAAGTTTTCACTTCTTCGTCTTTGCTTCAGTCGCTCTATAGTGCCATAATTTTAGGAAGATTCAAGTACTACAGCCGAATAAACGTTATTTAGAAAGAACTATTTTGTTCCGTGAATTACTTGCCAGCCACAAACACTTTTAGCTTTGGCTGGTAAAAAACGCACGTGAATGATGCCTGTGTTTTTAAAAAGTAAAATTTTGATAATTCTGATACAAGCTCGCCACAAACTCATCTCCCTCGGTCGACACATGTGTTCCAGGAAAAAATTGATAAAAACAGCGTGCGACACTACCACCACCCGAGAATTTTCCGGTAATGATTCAAGCTGACGACGTGCCTCAGCCAAACGTTTAGTAAAATCAGAATAGGTTTCTCCATCATGCATAGAGACAGATTTTATTCCCAAAAACCAATAAATTATGTACTTGATGGTCGTCTTTCCTAAAATCCTCTCCCCCACTAAAAATTCTGGTCGCTGTAGTTCAGCAAACGCTGGGTATGTTTCCGATATTAATCCACATTCGTTACCTATTATTCTAGCTGTTTCCATAGACCGTATGTACCTACTAGTAATCAAGTGAGTGGGGCGACGACGTTTTAAAAGTTTAGCAGTTCGTTCAGATTGCTGTATACCAAAATCATTTAATTTGGTATTAACATGTTGATGTCTAAAAGCGTCATTACCATCAGTTCTTCCATGTCGTACGAAATATACATCCATAAAATTTATTCAGCAAAATAAGCATGGTCGTTCCAAGTCACAACGCGCCATAGTCCATTTTCTTCAGTCAGAAGATTTATACCTGTGTTACTCATCTTTAGGGTAACACCTGCTCTAAGCCAACTTGATGACGGTCTGGAAATGTCTAACAAAATAGCCGACACAAACATCTGTAAAAAATAACTATGAGAAACAACTAATATATTATTATGCTCATTTTCTTCAAGTATTTTTTTGGCATTACCAATTCTAGTAAAAAGGTCAGAGAAATTTTCACCATCCTCTTTACGCCAAGTAGTGTTTTCTACATTAGCATTACGTTCCTGGCGATAATTGACTACTTTTTCGTCATTATCAAAAAGTCCATGTAAGGAGGTTGGTTCAAACATCTCACCGAAATCAGGCATAATTTCCACAATCTGCTTCTTAATTTCTAAAATTGGTTTTACTGTTTGCTTTGCTCTTAAAAAATCACTAGTGATAATAATGTCAAAATCAAGCTGACCGACTCTTTGTGATAAAACATCCGCCTGTTTAAAACCAGCCGAATTCAACGGCTCCTCCTTGCCAGGTACATATAAATGCAAATTAGCCTTTGTTTCTCCGTGTCTAACTAAATAAATGCGTTTCATAATTACGATGTTTTATTTTCTGTCATCTCCATAGCCATAATTTCTAAAGGAAGGTACGGTAAAGGTGATTTAGCAGTTTGATCAGCCACACTAATAAGTCGAAGCAACAAATGCGAATTAAGTGAGGTGGTCGGACTCTTGGCAAAAATCTTTAATTTTTTTTGCATATCTACACCAAACTGCCCTGAAATAGTGTCATCATTGCCTTGATTACGGAGAAGCATCACGGCTCGGACGTGATCTAAAAGAAGACGGATAAACAATTTTATTTCCACATGAGTAACAGTTGCTTCGGCGATGGCGGAAAGAGCTAGCGCTGAATCACCTGTATGAAATGCATCAAGTAAACTGGAAATAATTGCTTGTTTGGGTGCTCCAATAATTTCTGCCACCTCATCATTGTTACCAATAGTATCACCAGAAGCTAAAATGACTTTTTCAGTGATGCCAAGAGCGTCACGAAAAGAACCATCAGCGGCAATAGCAATAAGATCAGCGGCCTCAGGGCTAAGCTTGAAACCTTCTTTTTTAGCTACAGCAATAACCACCTCGGTCAGGATGTCACGCGCTGGTGAACGAAAACGAAAAATTTGGCAACGTGACAATATGGTATCAAGGAGTTTTTCTTCTTCCGTAGTAGCTAGGATGAATACAACATGAGCTGGTGGTTCTTCCAATGTTTTCAAAAGGGCATTAAAGGCCTCTTTGGTCAACATGTGTACTTCATCAATAATATATACTTTGTACTTTGATTCGTATGGGACAGTGTGCACCGCTTCACGCAACTCACGAATATCATCAATTCCACGATTGCTGGCGGCGTCAATTTCATAAAGATCAATGGTTGATGTACCGATGGCCTTGGCAAAGATGCGAGCTAAGGTCGTTTTCCCTGTACCGCGCGTTCCTGAAAACAAAAGCGCGTGCGGAATAGCTTTCTTAGCAATGGCTCCCTCTAAAACTTTTATAATATGGTCTTGATTGCGTACTTCGGCAAAACTCTGCGGGCGATATTTTCTATACAAGGCTAAATGGTCGGTCATATTGCTATAGTATAACAGAACGATGCATGGAAATGAAAATTAACCGAGGTATTGGTGAAACAATTTTAATTTCAAATTGAGATAATGTATTTTTGAATAATTTTCTCACTAAAAGACTTAAAAGGTCTTAAATTAGATTGAATTGCACCGAAAAGATACCACAATTCCTTTTTCACCTGAAAATAAGATGATTAAAAATTACTTTTTGGTGACAGCTTTTTTAACGGCTTTCTTTGTAATGGCATTGGCTGGTATAACCTTTTTGACTGATTTTTTGACAGCTTTTTTTAGTGGACTAGCCGCCTTTTCAATTGATTTCCAATTATCTTTCATTTCTTTAGAAAATTCTACTAGGTCTTTTTTACTAGCAGTTTTGGCTGTGGTATAAGTCTTGGCGATAGTGCTAATCAATTCTTCATATTCTTCCTTGGTCATTTCTTTGGCACCTTCAAGTTTTTCTAACACCTCCGCCTTGGCTTTAAGGGCCCAACTCTTGACCGTTTTACGATTTTTTGAGGATGCCTTACTACCGTAAAGAAAGAAGGTTCCAGCGGCGGCCACAGCTGCCGCTGTTAAACCAACACCTAATCCTATTTTTTGTTTATCTGATAATACTTTCTTCATGTTTGATTTTGTCATATTAAAATAATTATTCTGAATCACTAATAACGATATCTTTTTTACTAGCTCGCTTGGTAGGTTGTTTTTTTGACACATGCATAAATAAGCTCACTAAATGTGAAATTAATCCACCGCCCGCTATAAAATTCCTAACGGCCGTAATGTCTTCAGCAATCATATCACTTCCCTCTTCAATTCGGCTTAAAATAGCGCGAATTGAAACGAGAATTTTAATGAAATAATACATTGCGATGCAAACCATAATAGCAAAAGCCACCGTAGCGACACTGGCAATAATAAAAAATATATTGGCGTGAAGTATTTCGTTCATCTCCATTAGTTTATCAGTGAATTATAATATCTTTAGCTGATTTGCCAAAAAAACGTGGACAACTGCCTCAACCGCCTCTGGTGTTTCCTGCTCCATTAATTTGGTTCGTAATTCCACCGCACCTGAAAAACCATAAACATAAGCTTTATAATGTTTCTTCATCAAGGAAAAGCTTTTATGTGGTAATAATTCAGAAAAAAGGTAGGTATGCTCAATCATAACTTCTAGTCGCTTTTCAAGTGAAATGTTCATAAGACTTTTTTCTGGATGAAAAAACCAAGGATTACCGAAAATTGCCCGTCCAAGCATGACACCGTCAGCGCCAGAAAGCGAAGCTTTCTGGCGCGCATCGGCAAGCGAGGAAACGTCTCCATTGCCGATAATTTTTGTTTCTGGTGATAATTCATTTCGTAATTCCACCACTCGCGCTATTTGTTCCCACCTAGCTGGTACTTTTGACATTTCCTTTCTCGTTCGAGCATGGATGATTAGAGCGGAAGGCCGTTCAGCTAAAATTTCCGGTATCCATTCCTCTACCTGATCACGATTGTATCCCAAACGAGTTTTAACAGATATTGGAATTCCACCCTTATCATTTTCAGCTCCACGCTTGGCGGCTCTAATGATTGCCCTAGCTAAAACTGGATTTTTTATCATCGCGGCTCCACAACCTTGTTTTTCAATTGTCTTATCAGGACAACCCATATTGATATCAATACCGTCAAAACCAAGTTGCAAGCATAAGGAGGAAGCTTTTTCCATATTGTCTTCATGACTAGAAAACAACTGAGCGACAATCGGTCGTTCTTCTTTATGATAAATAAGGTCGGCCAATAATTTTTCTTGACCAGCTTTTGTTGCTAATACCAATCCATCAGCCGCTACAAATTCTGTCCACATTACATCTGGACCACCTTTAGTGCCATCAGCTCTTTCGTGCGCACTATATTTAGCAATCATTTTTCTAAAAGCGGCATCAGTCACATCCGCCATCGGCGCTAGAACAAAAAATGGGGTGGGTAATAGTTGCCAAAAATCTTTCATGGAAACGGCAGTCTACCACAAATTGCTAGTTAAATCAGTTCGGTTTAATTTCACTTATAAAGTTTCTTCAGCATCGTAGCTTGATGCAGTAGTCGTGGCTGTACTGGTAGCCAACGGTATAGGATTATCATTCACATACACTTTATTACCAAACCTTAAATCAATGTATTGAAAATTACCCGGTTCTAGATGACTAAATTCTTTGGCCTCTAAAATAGATTGTAAATTAGCAAAAATCGTTTCCGCTGGAACTAATAAACTAGCTTTAAGCTCACCGCCGGCAGACAAAATATAAAAAACATCATCAACAGCATCAACTTGAATTGACGAAATGTCAAAATTAGGAATTGACTTAAGTAACATAATAAATTTAGTGATCTCCGTCAGCTTAGCGGTATCTAGAAAAAAAGTACCAATCGCGGGCTTTACTTCCAGGGAATAATATCGTAATAAAGTATCCCCAGATAATTTTGGTGCCTCACCAAAAGCATAACCAGAACTATCAACAAAAACACATTGCTCTTCATTAGCAGTGTCACACCATAGAGCATCAGGAAGATATTCTTCAAAGTTAATCCCAATTTCAGTGCCAGAAACTCTATTGATAACTGGATTTTTTATCCGGGGGATATCTGAAATAGTCTTAAAAATTACTTCATGCGGATACCACCAAATAAATCGTTTTGGTATTAGACCGAGATAATTACCTGCTAATAATGTTTCGGTCTTTTCTTTAATCTCAGCATGAGAAATAGTCTGTCCACCAGTGATGGAAATTTTATTAATTGTCAGTTTTTCTAGTCTAGTACCATACCAAAGACCTACTATAAACAGAGAGGACAGCGATAAAACAAAAAAACCAATCAAAAGTTGTTTGATTAACATTCGTTTACTTGGATCTAAGGTATGACGACGAAGTTTATTTTTTGACTTAACTTTACTTTTCTTTTTAAACATTATTTTAATACTACCACCTTGACACCCGATTTTAATGGCTTAAAGGAATAGAACCATTAAAATTATTTAATCTCACTCTTGCCCAGATATTTTTGCAGAGCTATAGGAATTTTGATACTACCATCTGGTTGCTGAAAATTTTCCACCAAAGATACAAGAATGCGGGGAGTTGGAATAGCCGTACAATTAAGCGAATGGGCATAACGCATCACCCCATTAATGTCTTTATAACGAATATTAAAACGGCGAGTTTGAAAATCGTGGAAATAAGAAGCCGAACTGATTTCACGATAGGTTTTCTCGCCTGGTACCCAAAGCTCAATATCATATTTTTTGACTTGACCTTGTCCAATATCCGCTCCGCAGTTAAGAACCGTGTGATAAGGGATACCTAATGATTCAATAAATTCTTCAGTATTACGGTTGATTTCTTCATGCAATCGTACACTTTCTTCATGTGAAGCTTCACACAAAACTACTTGTTCCACTTTGAAAAATTCATGCACCCGAATCAAACCTTTGGTATCTTTACCGTGGCTACCAGCTTCCCGTCTATAGCAAGGAGAAAAAGCTAGAAATTTAATTGGAAATTGTGTTTGACTTAATATCTCATCAGCATAAAAACCCATCGTGGAAACCTCGCTAGTCCCGATCAGATAATCATCGTCTTGTGTGTTATAGACATCTTCTGCATCATTAGGTAAATGCCCAGTTCCATAAAGATTACTTTTACGCACAATGGCTGGTCCGAGTAAAGGTTCAAAACCCTTGGCTCCGAAGAAATCGTTAGCGTAATTCCAAATTGCCCATGACAATCTAGCGCCGTCTCCAGTTAGGAAATACCCCCGAAAACCATGTACTTTTACTCCCCGTTCAAAATCAACCATCTTTAGAGCTGTCATGAGCTCAATGTGATTCTTCATCGGAAAAGATAGTGGTCCTGGTCTTTCTATAGAACCATCGGGATTCCATATTTTTACTTCAAAATTATCGGCGTCACTGTCACCATCAGGAACTGACATATCTGGCACATTAGGAACCTGAAGCATAAGGGTCTTCCATTCATCAAGCACTGGTTTTAATCTTTCTTCATCATTTTGAATTTCAATCTTTAATGACTGCATTTCAGTAATAAGTTGGGATTTAACTACAGCATCGGCAGAAATAATATCAGCCGACACGCGGTTTTGTTCGGCTTTTTTTGTCTCCAGAATAGTCATTATTTCCCTCCTCAGATCATCTACCACTATTAATCTATCCAGATCAATTTTGATCTTCTTTTTAACTGCGGCCATTTTTACTACTTCCAAATTTTCCCGGATGAATTTAATATCAAGCATAGTAATATTACTTCCAAATAATAAGGTAGATTATACCTTATATCTAGCAATACATAAAACAAAGTTAATCATTGTCCGATTTTAATATGCTAAACTTTAAGTATGAGTTTGTTTGATGTTCGGCCACTTAAAACGATGGAATTTCCGCCCTTATTAGCCGAAATTCCAACGCCTCCTAAAGAGCTTTGGGCGGTTGGTAGAATTCCTCCCCTAGAATTAAAATTATTAACCGTGGTTGGCTCTCGTCAATACACTACCTATGGCAAACAAGTAGTAGAAAAATTGATTGGCGATTTAGTTGGTTATCCAATCGGAATTGTTTCTGGTCTAGCTTTGGGAATTGATGGGTTGGCGCATGAAGCAGCCCTTAAAGCTAAATTGTATACTGTCGCTGTACCGGGAAGTGGATTAGATGAATCTGTTCTTTACCCCGCCAGTCATCGTCAATTAGCTAGAAAAATTATTGAAAATGGAGGTGGTTTGATTTCTGAATTACCGCCCGAAGCAAAAGCTGCTCTTTGGACATTTCCGCAAAGAAATCGCCTTATGGCCGGAATGTCGCAGGCCACACTCTTAATAGAAGCATCAGAGAAATCAGGCACTCTAATCACTGCTAGAATGACCGTTGATTACAACCGAGAGTTACTGGTAGTGCCTGGCAGTATTTTTTCTAAAAATTCTCTCGGTACTCATCAATTTCTTAAGTTAGGCGCTACCCCAATTACTAGAGCGGAAGATATTTTATCAGTTTTAGGAATTGATCAAACAGTGGCACAAAAGACGCAGTCTTTTGTGCCACTGTTTGATCTCTCACCACTGGAAAAACAAATTATCAAATTACTTTTTGAACCCACTGATAGGGATACTCTTATCCGCCGTCTCGGACAGCCCTCTCATCTTGTAAACCCCATCTTGATGGAAATGGAAATGAAGGATTTAATCATTGCCGAAAATAATATTTATAGAGTCATATTATAGGTTGAACATTTTTGTTAATAATGAAATTTAAACAGCAAATAAATGCTTTAAACTATTTTTTATCTATGCTAAAGTGCCAGCAATGTATTTAGTATTAAAAATATTTTCTGCCCTAGTAATATTTACTTTTACTATTATCGGAGTCTTGGTAACAGTGGTTTTTTTCGGTATGCAATATGGTGTTTTTAATGTACCTGGATCAATTATCAATCGTAATGCTTCTTTTGGTCCTGTACCAACTACCACCAATCCTCTTCCCAACTCAATCGGTTGTCAGCCACAATATAGTCAAATTGATCCCTGTGAATGGAATGAGACCGTGGAATGGGCGGTAGTTAAAGGTGGTCTGGAGAAAGATGCTCCTATTATAAATAAAGTAGCCAAGGAAACTGGTGTGTCTGCTCGTTTGATTGCCTCGGGTGTGATACCAGAACAATTGCGTTTTTTTGCTGAAGATAATAACCGCGAAATTTTTAAAAGATATTTTGAACCACTAAAATTGTTGGTTTCCTTATCAAAATTTTCTCTGGGGGTATCTGGTATCAAACAAGATACTGCCACAATGATTGAGGAATATGCCAATGATCAAAATTCGGATTTTTACCCCGGAGACGAAATAGCTCCATTACTTTCTTACCCTAACAATACTAATCATGATCGTGATTTATTTAATCGTTTAACTGATGAAAAAAATCACTATTATTCTTATTTGTACACAGCAATCTTTCTCAAAGAAATTATCAATCAGTGGCAAAAAGCTGGTTTTGATATTAGAGAACGTCCCGATGTCTTGGTGACATTATTTAATCTTGGGTTTTCCGCCTCTTTACCAAAAGAAAATCCCCAAGTGGCTGGTGCAGATATTAAAATCGGTGGTCAAAACTATAGCTTTGGCTACCTTGGCACTTTGTTCTATCAATCAGATGAGCTGGGAGAAATTATCCATAAATAAAATTGACAAAACTATCTTTTTTTCCACGCCTCATCTTGACGAACCAATAATTCACTAGCTAGTTCTGGATCAGCCATAATTTCCTCCACAATTTTTTCCGCTCTAATACTTTGCGAGGCCTTTACAAGAACAACATCACCTGGTTGGAGATAGTTTTGCAACTCTCGTCCCGCACGCATGACATCATCATACTGAAAAATGAATTCTTCATTCATACCGAATTCAAGTGCTACTTTGGCAATTTTTCTTGAACGAACACCTAGGGTAATCAAAACATCGGCACATTTTGGTACTAATTCACCCACTTTTTCATGTTCGCGAGAAGAAAAATGACCCAACTCTAACATGTCACCTAGGATGGCAATTTTTCTTTTTGCTCCTTTTAATTCCTTCAGTGACAAAAGAGCTGATTCCACTGCTGTTGGTGATGAATTATAAGTATCATCTATGATAAGTGAATTTTTAATACCTGAAAGCAAACACATTCTGCCTGGTGGTACTTGATGGTTTTGTAAGGCATTTGCTACTGCCTCCAAAGTGATATCAAACTGAGATGCCACCGCCGCCGCCGCGCTATAGGTATAAGTGTTTTGTAGCCCCACCGAGCCCATCACTCTAATTTGAACAGTTTCATC
>Ga0210054_1003059_pt1 | contig 12806 bp, 11 predicted proteins | sample CryGeymeta201516_FD_185470 | JGI IMG/M metagenome (GOLD analysis project Ga0210054, IMG submission 185470) | Groundwater microbial communities from Crystal Geyser aquifers in Utah, USA - Crystal Geyser metaG 2015-16 (SPAdes) (version 2) | ecosystem: Environmental > Aquatic > Deep subsurface >... | reverse complement strand
CGACCAAAAGGAAAATAAATGACCGAGCAAAGCGGAAACTGGGAACGCGGCGTGCTGGAAAAAGTGGCGCTGTCTGCCATACAGGAACAGCGGCGCGCGCGGCGCTGGGGGGTATTTTTCAAGCTGCTGACGTTCGCTTATCTGCTGTTCCTGCTCGCCCTGTTCATGGGCTGGATGGACGAAAAAAGCGACGGCTTGTCCGGCGGCAAACACACCGCGCTGATCGAGGTGCGGGGCGTCATCGCGGCCGACACCGCGGCCAACGCGGACAATCTGATTTCCAGTCTGCAGGACGCGTTTGCAGACAAGCGCACCGCCGGCGTCATCCTGCGCGTCAACAGTCCCGGCGGCAGCCCGGTGCAGGCCGGACTGGTGAATGACGAAATTCGCCGCCAGCGCACGCTGCATCCCGGGATACCGCTGCATGTGGTGGTCGAGGATATGTGCGCCTCCGGCGGCTATTTCATCGCGGCAGCGGCCGACAACATCTACGTCAACCCGGGCAGCATCGTCGGTTCCATCGGCGTGCTGATGGACGGCTTTGGCTTCACCGAGACAATGAAAAAACTGGGGGTGGAGCGCCGCCTGATGACGGCTGGCGAAAACAAGGGCTTCATGGACCCCTTCTCGCCGCGCAATCCGCAACATGAAGCCTTCACCCAGGGATTGCTGAATGACATCCACCAGCAATTCATCGCGGTAGTGCGCGCGGGGCGCGGCAAGCGTTTGAAGGAAACGCCGGAAATGTTCAGCGGCCTGTTCTGGACCGGCGACAAGGCGATCACGATGGGGCTGGCGGACGCCCTCGGCAGCGTCGATTCGGTGGCGCGCGACGTCATCAAGGCCGAGAAAATCGTGGACTTTACCGCGCGTGAAAACATCGTCGATCGCTTGGCCAAGAAACTGGGGGCGGGTGTGGCGAGTGCCTTCCCCGGATTCGGCGCGCAGGCGAACGGCGTGACCTTGCGCTAGCTATTACGCGGTTCGCTGCAATTCTATTTTCAATTGCTCCAGATCGGTGATCGGCGGCAGGCATCGGGTGCCGCGACACAGCCAGGCTGTGGTGGTTGGCTGCTGTGGTTTGGCGAGCACGGCGGGTAGGCCGCTTTCGTTGCCGGTCAGTGCGATTACCATCAATACGGGGGCATAATTCTCCGCCACCGCCGCCCGCCAGGCGGCGGTTTCTTTTTCCTCGCCGCATAACACCAGCAGCGCGGGCGGCTGCAACAGTTCGCCCAGTGCGGTGTTCAGGCTGCAACACTGGCTGGCGGCTTTTTCCATCAAGGGGAAAAACAGGGTAAGGCAGCGTTCCGCCGCATCGCGGTAGCGGGGGTCGCCCGTCAATTCGGTCAGGCGCAGCAGCGCCTGCGCGGCGATGCCGTTGCCTGACGGGGTGGCGTTGTCCTGCGCGGTTTTGTTGCGCTGAATCAGCGCCTCGTGGTCGTGGCTGGTGAAGAAGAATCCGCCATTTTCCTTGTCTTCAAAGCGTTCCAGCAGGGCGTCGGCCAGTTGCACGGCAAATTCCAGGTCGGCACTGCGAAAGCCGGATTGGAGCAATTCGAGCGCGGCAGCGAGCAGGAAGGCGTGATCGTCCAGATAGGCGTTGAGATGGGTTTTGCCGTCCTTGTGGGTGGCGAGCAGTTTGCCGTTTTGCCATAGCGTGCCGTGCACAAAATCCAGCGCGCGCTGCGCCGAGTGCAGCCAGTCGGCGCGCCCAAAGACGCGCGCCGCTTTGGCCATGCCGGCGATCATCAGGCCGTTCCAACTGCCGAGGATTTTTTCGTCGCGGCCGGGGCGGATGCGCTGTTCGCGCGCGGCAAACAGTTTGGCCTGGGCCGAGGCGAGCAAGCCCTTGGCCCGGGCCGGATCGAGTTGCACGGATTGCGCGATTTCGTTGAGCGGACGCGCGACGCGCAGGTTCCACGCGTGGTGCTCGAAATTCGGCGCACCGTCGAGGCCGTAATAAGCGCCGGCTACCGCGTATTCATCGGCGTCCAGCAGGGCGCGCGCTTGGTCGCGCTGCCACACATAGAATTTTCCTTCCTCGTGTTCGGAATCGGCATCCAGCGAGGCGTAATAGCCGCCCTGCGGCGATTGCATTTCGCGCATCACCCATGCAGCGGTCTGTTCCGCCACGCGCGCGAACAGGGGGTCGCGGCTGATCAGCCAGACATCGCCCAGCAAGCCGAGCAGCAGGCCGTTGTCGTACAGCATTTTTTCAAAATGCGGAATGCTCCATTGGGCATCCACGCTGTAGCGGCAAAAGCCGCCGCCGAGCTGGTCGTACAAGCCGCCCAGCGCCATTTGTTGCAGGGTGAACAGCGCGACATGGGCGCATTGCGCATCTTGCCGGCGCAACAATAGATCGAGTTCGGCCGGATGCAAGAACTTGGGCGAGTCGCCGAAGCCGCCATGAACGGGGTCGAAATTCTGTTGCAGTTGTTGCGCGGCCAATGGGATGGGCGCATGGGTTAAGGTGACCGTTTGATTGTTCTTTTCCGGTTGCCAGGCGGCGAGGGCGGCGATGATTTGCCGTCCCTGCGCGGCCAGCTCGCCGCGTTTTTCGCGGTAGGCGGAGGCGACCCGCACTAAAAGCTCGGGAAAGCCGGGCAGACCGTAGCATGCCTGTTTGGGAAAGTAGGTGCCGCTGTAGAACGGCGTGCCGTCCGGCGCGAGGAACAGGGTCAGCGGCCAGCCGCCGCTGCGGCGCGCCAACAGGTAGTGTGCGTTCTGGTAAATCTGGTCGAGGTCGGGGCGTTCTTCTCGGTCCACTTTGATGTTGATGAAGTGTTGGTTCATCACCGCCGCGACCTCTTCGTCCTCGAACGATTCGTGCGCCATGACGTGGCACCAGTGGCAGGCGGAGTAACCGATGGAGAGGAGGATGGGTTTGTCCTGTGTGCGGGCGAGTTGCAGGGTCGCGGGGTTCCACGGATGCCAGTTCACCGGATTGTCGGCGTGCTGGAGCAGGTAGGGGCTGGTTTCGTGGATGAGTGCGTTGGTCATTTAAGCAGGGGGAGCAGGGCGTGGAGGATGTTTTGCATGATACGGGGTTGCGCGCTCGCGTCCGGATGCAAATTGTCGGTCTGGAACTGTTCCGGCGCGATGCCGTCGAGCATGAAGGGCAGACGCTCGATGCGATATTTTTTTGCCAGCGCCGGGTAGAGCGCCGCAAATTGCCGCGTGTAGTCCGGCCCGTAATTGGGCGGCAGGCGCATGCCGAGAAGGAGAATCTTGGCCCGGGCACGCTGAATGCGCTCGATGATTTGCCCCAGATTGTGTTCTGTCGCGCTGAGCGGGGTGCCGCGCAGACCGTCGTTCGCGCCGAGTTCGAGGATGACGATGGCGGGGCGGTGCCGGCGCAACGCCTGGTCGATGCGGCGCAATCCGCCCGCCGTGGTTTCGCCGCTGAGGCTGGCGTTTACCACGGCGAATTGCGGATGGGTTTCGGCCAATTCGGATTGCAGGTGATTGACCCACGAATCGGTGCGCGCAATGCCGTAGCCGGCTGATAAACTGTCGCCGAAGACGAGAATGTTTTGCACGGCGCGGGCGTTGCCCGACAAGGCGAGCAACAAAAGACAAATCATGGCGGGGAGTTTCATGGGTGCAATTGTGCAGGCAGCAGGACTGGGCAAGCAAGTTTTAAGCGGCGATCAGCCGCTGCTTATTTTGCATGATGTGAATTTTGCCGTGGCGGCGGGCGAGAGTCTGGCCATTGTGGGCGCTTCCGGTTCGGGCAAGTCCACTTTGCTGGGTTTGCTCGCCGGGCTTGATTTGCCGAGCAGCGGCAGCGTGCGCTTGAACGGGATTGATCTGTTCGCGCTGGACGAGGACGGGCGGGCGCGCTTGCGCGGCGAGTTGGCGGGTTTTGTGTTCCAGTCTTTTCAATTGTTGCCGGCGCTGAATGCGCTGGAAAATGTCATGTTGCCGCTGGAGCTGGCGGGGGTGAAAGAGGCGCGGGAACGGGCGCTGCTGTCGTTGCGCCAGGTCGGCTTGGAGGCGCGCGCGCAACACCGGCCGCAGCAGCTTTCCGGCGGCGAGCAGCAACGCGTGGCGCTGGCGCGTGCATTTGTTACACGCCCGAAGATTCTGTTTGCCGATGAGCCGACCGGCAATCTCGATGCCGCCACCGGCGCGCAGGTGATTGATCTGATGCTGGAGCTTAATCGCGCGCAGGGGACGACGCTGATCCTGGTCACCCACGATAGCGAGCTGGCGCGGCGTTGCGCCAGGCAGTTGCGGCTGGAAGCGGGGAGTGTGGTGTCGTGAGCGCCGCCGCGCGCCCGCAATCCGTCGCGCCGGTGCTGGAACTGGAGCGGCTGGTGGTGCGTCTGCGCGGCGGGCCGCCCATCGTTGACGGCGTTTCCTTCCGGATTGATCCGGGCGAGACCTTTGCCCTGCTCGGTGAATCGGGTTGCGGCAAGTCGATGACCGCGCTCGCGCTGATGCGCCTGTTGCCGGACGGGGTGGCGCTCGAGGGCGGAACGGCGCGGATGGAAGGTCTGCAACTGTTCGAAATGAGCGAGCGCGAGATGTGCCGGGTGCGCGGCGGGCGCATGGCGATGATTTTTCAGGAACCGGGCTTGAGCCTGAATCCGGTGATGACTGTCGGGCAGCAAATCGCCGAGGTGCTTTCACTGCATCGTGCAGGTCGGGTTTCAACCCGACGCTCGGATGCAGGGTTGAAACCCCGCCTGCATTCACGCTGTATCGAACTGTTGGATCAGGTTGGCATCCCCGATGCGGCGCGGCGCGCGAACGAATATCCGTTCCAGCTTTCCGGCGGGATGAAACAGCGCGTGATGATCGCCATGGCACTGGCGGGCAATCCGCGCCTGCTCATCGCCGACGAGCCGACCACCGCGCTGGATGTGACGATCCAGGCGCAGGTGCTGCGACTGCTGCGCGAGACGCAGGAACAGAACGGCATGGCGCTGCTGCTGATCACACACGATCTCGGCGTGGTGGCGGAGAACGCGCACCGCGTCGGTGTGATGTATGCCGGGCAAATCGTCGAGCAGGCTTCGCGCGCGCAGTTGTTCAGCCAGCCGCTGCATCCCTATACCCAAAAACTGTTTGCCGCCTTGCCGGGTGCTGCGCGCGCCGGGCAGCCGTTGAGCGCGATTCCCGGTAATGTGCCGCCGCTGGGCAGCATCCAACAGGGATGCCGCTTTGCGCCGCGCTGCGATAAGGCGTGGGCGCTGTGCCGCGAACAGACGCCGGCATGGACGGAGGTGGATGGAAGCGGAGTGAGGTGCCATTTGTATGTCGCTGATGCGGCAGAAAGAGGGAAGGGTGAAGAGAGGAAGGCTGATGTGACAATGGGGGTTTCTCCTGCCCCCTTCTCCCTAACCCCTTCTTTGCTGGTTGTTGAAGACCTGCAAGTCCATTTTCCCATCCGTAAAGGACTTCTGCAGCGCGTGGTGGGACAGGTGAAGGCGGTGGATGGCGTTTCATTGTCGATCCGGCAGGGCCGCACGCTGGCGCTGGTGGGGGAATCGGGGTGCGGCAAGACCACGCTGGGCAAGGCCCTCTTGCGTCTGATTCCCGCCACGGCGGGCAGTGTGCGTTTCGCGGGAAACGAATTGATCGGCACGCGTGCTTCGCGCGCGGCGCTGCAGATGGTGTTTCAGGACCCATATGCATCGCTCAATCCGAAGATGCGCGTGGCGGAGATTTTGGAAGAAGGGATGAGCGCGCTCAACATCGGCGCCGATGGCGCGGCGCGCCAGGCGCATATCGACGGGTTGCTGGAGCGGGTGGGGCTGGAGCGCGACAGCAAATGGCGCTATCCGCACGAATTCTCCGGCGGCCAGCGCCAGCGCATCGCCATCGCGCGGGCGCTGGCGGTGTCGCCCCGCCTGCTGATTTGCGACGAGCCGACCAGCGCGCTGGATGTGTCGGTGCAGGCGCAAATTTTGAATCTGCTCAAATCGTTGCAGGATGAACTGGGGTTGAGTTACCTGTTCATCACGCACAATCTGGCAGTGGTGGAATATCTGGCGCACGAGGTGTGCGTGATGTATCTGGGGCGCATTGTCGAGCGCGGCAGCACGGCGGATGTGATGCGCGTGCCGCTGCATCCCTACACGCAGGCGCTGCTGTCTGCGGTGCCGCGCATCGACGGCGGGGGGAGGGCATATATCAGGCTCGAAGGCGATCTGCCGTCACCCGCATCGCCGCCCTCCGGCTGCCATTTTGCCCCGCGCTGCCCGCGGGCGATGGCGGTCTGCGCCACAATTTATCCCGGCGTCAGCCGGGCGGACGGGGAGGGTCATATTGTGCATTGCCATCTTTATCCGCGAGCAACGATATGAATTGACAATCCGACAAGGTGGGCTTAAAAAGACACTGAAGTTGCAAGCCGTCCCCGACGGCGCGCGTCGTCGGAACATCCGCTTCACCAACCAAAAGGAGAGAATCATGAGCACCAAAACAGCAAGACCCACCTTTGATGACAGCAAGGAAAAATTGGCCATGGATCTGCGCACCGTGGTTTCAGATACGGAAGAATTACTGCGCGCCACTGCCGATCAGGCCGGAGAAAAAGCCGCATCCCTGCGCGAACGGGCGCAGGCCAATCTGACTGTTGCCAAGGCCAGACTGCATGAGACGGAACGCGCGATGATTGAACGCACCCGGGTCGCAGCCCAAGCCACCGATGAATATGTGCATGAGAATCCCTGGTATGCGGTCGGGGTTGCAGCCGGCGTTGGTTTGTTGCTGGGGATGCTGATCGGGCGCGGACGCTAGGACATGGCGGAAGAATCGGGGCTTTTCGCTTCCCTGAAACGGGTCGTTGCCGGTTTGGTGGGAATCGTTGCCTGCCGCGTGGAGTTGCTGGCCAACGAGTGGGAGGAAGAGCGCCTGCGCCTTATTCAGGCGCTTTTCTTTGGATTGTTCGCGCTGTTTTCACTGTGCATGGGCATCCTGTTCGTGGCGATTCTGATCGTGCTGTTCTACTGGCACGAACATCCGCTGTTGGCGGTGGCGTTGCTGGCGCTGGTGTTCTTTGCTTTTGCCGCTTTTTTTCTGCACCTGTCGCGCGGCAAACTGCAACAGAAAACCATGCCGTTTTCCAATACCTTGTCCGAGTTGCAGAAAGACATCGACAGCCTGCGGGGCAACCATGAATAAACGCCTGTTTGCCGTGCGCCAGCGGCGCGGCGAGTTGCTCGGCATCATCGCGGCACAGCGCGTGGAATTGACGGAGTCGGCCAGACCTTTGCAAAGCGCGCTGGCCGTGGCGGACAAAGGGCGGGAAGTGTTGGCTTATCTGCGCCACCATCCACTATGGCTGGCGGGCATTTCAGGATTGGTCCTGTTGCGCTGGCGCAAGCTGTCCGGCTGGATCAAATGGGGCGGCTTGCTGTGGCGGGGATATCGGATTTTGGCCGGGGCAAAACACAAGCCAAGCCAGGAGACCGCCCCTTAACCTCTCCCCTGCAGGTCTGGCTTTAGCCCGACGTGTCGGGTTGAAACCCCGCCTACAACATCCCAAATGTGATGCACTACCCAAAATTGTAGCCAATATCCCGCATCTGCCTGCCGTGGGAACGGCTTTAGCCGCGAAACCATCCCACCCTGTTTTTCGCGCTAACGGTTGTAGGTTTTGCGGTCGCGTTTGGCCAGTGCGTGTTTTACTTTTCTGCCGGAGTTTCGTTGTTTTGACGCGCGTTGCGCTTTGAGTTTTCCCGAACTGCCGGGCAGGATGGTGAAACGCTGGCCGATGCGCAGGCGGTGGCTATTTTTGTTCATCGCAATCAGGCTGCGCTGGCTGACGCGGAATTTTTTTGCGATACCGGAAATCGTGTCGCCCTTGCGCACCACATAGACAAAACCCGCCATTTCCTGCACCGCGCCCGCATGCATGTTGAAGGGCGAGAATTCTTCGGCGGCCTCGTCTTCTGCCGACGGCACCAGCAGGGTTTGCCCGTTGCTTTGCATGGCATAACGCGACAAGCCGTTGGCTGAGCGCAATTTTTCCAAAGCAATATCGAAGCGGGCGGCGATCACCGCGAAAGTCTCGCCTTTTTTGCTTTCGTAGGCGCGCCAGGTGACCAGACGCTGGTCGCTTTTTTCCAGATTGGCGCGAAAAACTTCCACCTTGTCCACCGGTAACAGCAACACTTCGGCTTGGTCCTGCAAAATCACCGGGCGGTTGTGCCCCGGATTGAGCGCGAGGAATTCTTCCATCGGAATTTCGGCCAGCTCGGCCGCGATCTTCACATCCATCGGTTGCGGCGGGGTGACGGCGGCAAAGTAGGGACGATTCGGGATGACTTGCAGGGTCAACCCGTATTGGGCGGGATCGTTGACGATGCTTTTGATTGCCAGCAGTTTTGGCACGTAGTTCCGCGTTTCGCGCGGCATTTTCAGATGCGCGTAACCGGTGGGCTTGCCGTGCCGGCGGTTGCTTGCCTGCGCGCGCGCCACGGCATTCTCGCCCCAGTTGTAGGCGGCCAGCGCGAGGTGCCAGTCGCCGAACTGGTCGTGCAGTTTTTGCAGATAATCCAGCGCGCCGTTGGTGGCGCCGATGATGTCGCGGCGGCCGTCATACCACCAGTTCTGTTCCATGCCGAAATGTTTGCCGGTGGAGGGAATGAATTGCCAGATGCCGGATGCGCTGGCAACCGAGTTGGCGCTCGGATTGAACGCGCTTTCGATGATCGGCAGCAGCGCGATCTCGGCCGGCATGCCGCGCCGTTCCACTTCCGCGGTGATGTAAAACAGGTAACGGCTGGCGCGTTCGCTCATGCGCAGCACATAGTCGGGGTGACTGGCATACCACTTGGCGTGCCGTTTGATCAGCGGACTGTTCAGATCGTTCATGCTGAAGCCGTTGCGGATGCGCTGCCACACATCCTCTTCCGCCAGCGCAGTCATTTCCGGATAGGCTCCTTCTGCCTCAACGGCGACTTCCGGCTCCGGGCTTTGCAGCACATATTCCGGGGCGACGATCATTGCCTCGCGAATCGGGGCGGGTGCCTGGGTTGGCAACGGGGTGGCGGCAATCCCGGCCTGCGCCATTTCCGCGCGCGCGGCGGTTGAAGTCTGCACAATTAAAAACAGGGACAGCAACGCGATGCGTGCAATCCCTGTCGTTAATGCGTGATTAAAAGATGTGTTCAATGCATCAATCCCTGTTGGTATTTTTAAAACGCCAACAGTTTACCTCACAATCCATCGGGGTTTAATGCCTTCATCGAAAGACGTTCCCAATCATTTGATCACTTCTTTCAGTTGTTCCAGAATGGCCGGGTTTTGGCTACGGCATAACCTGAAGGTTAGCCTGCGCCGAAACCCATCCACTACTTAATCACTTCTTTCAGTTGTTCCAGAATGGCCGGGTTTTCCAAAGTGGAGACATCCTGGGTGATTTCTTCGCCTTTGGCGAGGGCGCGCAGCAGGCGGCGCATGATTTTGCCGGAACGGGTTTTGGGCAGGTTTTCACCGAAGCGGATTTCGTCGGGCTTGGCGATCGGACCGATTTCCTTGCCGACCCAGTTGCGCAAATCTTCCACCAGTTTTTTGGCGGTTGCCGCATCTGCCGGACGCGAACCTTTGAGTACCACAAAGGCGACTACCGCCTCGCCCTTGAGGTCATGCGGTTTGCCGACGACAGCCGCCTCGGCCACCAGCGGATTGGCGACCAGCGCCGATTCGATCTCCATCGTGCCGAGACGGTGACCGGAAACGTTCAGCACATCGTCGATACGCCCCATGATCCAGAAATAACCATCCTCGTCGCGGTGGGCGGAGTCTCCGGCCAGATAGGCGCCTTTCATCTCTTCCGGGAAATAGCCTTTTTTGTAACGTTCCGGATCACCCCAGATCGTGCGAATCTGCGAGGGGAATGGTTTTTTGATGACCAGGAAGCCGCCGTGTTTGTCATGCACTTCGTCGCCCGCTTCATTGACGATGGTGGCCATGATGCCGGGCAGGGGCAGGGTGCAGGTACCGGGCTTGATCGGCATCGCGCCCGGCAGGGGGGCGATCATGTGGCAGCCGGTCTCGGTTTGCCACCAGGTGTCAACAATCGGGCAGCGCGATTTGCCGACCACAGTGTAGTACCACATCCATGCCTCAGGATTGATCGGTTCACCCACCGTACCCAGGATGCGCAGACTGGACAGGTCGTACTTGTCGGGCAGGTCGGCGCCCAGTTTAATCAGTGAGCGGATCGCGGTTGGAGCGGTGTAGAAGGTAGTGACCTTGTGGTCCTGGATCATCTTCCAGAAACGCCCGGCATCGGAGTAGGTCGGTACACCTTCGAAGATAACCTGGGTCGCGCCCATCGCCAGAGGGCCGTAAGTGACATAGGTGTGGCCAGTGACCCAGCCCACGTCTGCGGTGCACCAGAATACATCGCTTGGCTTGTAGTCAAAGACCCATTCCATGGAAACCATTGCTCCCAGCAGGAAACCTCCGCTGGAATGTTGTACCCCTTTTGGCTTGCCGGTGGAGCCGGAAGTATAAAGGATAAAGAGCGGGTGTTCCGCGCCCACCCATTCGGGTTCGCAGGTTGAGGATTGACTGTTGAACAAGTCGTGATACCAGACGTCGCGGTCATCATCCCAGGCGACATCGCCTCCAATACGGCGATAAACGACAACCGTGTGGACCGCCTCGCATCCGCCGAAGGTCAGTGCCTCGTCCACCGCCGGTTTCAGTGCTATTACCTTGCCGCCCCGGAACTGGCCATCAGCGGTAATTACTGCGACGGCTTGGGCATCGGTGATGCGCTCGTGCAGACTCTTGGAAGAAAATCCGCCAAAGACGACTGAATGGATCGCGCCAATGCGGGCGCAGGCCTGCATGGCAACCACCGCCTCAACGCTCATTGGCATGTAAATAACAACGCGGTCACCTTTTTTGATGCCGCGCGACTTGAGCCCATTGGCGAACTGGCAGACCCGGCCATGCAACTCGCGATAGCTGACATGGGTGACTTTGCCATCGTCGGCTTCGAAGATGATCGCGGTCTTGTCAGGTTGGGTAGACAGATGTTTGTCGAGGCAGTTGTAGGAAATATTCAATTCGCCGTCCTCGAACCACTTGTAAAAGGGGGCATTGCTTTCATCCAGCGTCTTGCTAAATGGCTTTTTCCACAGGATGTAGTCGCGGGCCAGTTTTGCCCAGAAGCCGGCATAGTCCTTTTCCGCAGTAGCACAGAGCGCTTGGTAGGCGGCCATTCCGGAGACATTGGCTTGTTTGACGAAGGCATCGGTTGGGGCGAAAACCCGAGTTTCATTCAGTATGGATTGGATATTGGACATCACTTTTTCCCTCAGTGTGTTGTTGATGATTTCAAATTCCTGCGAATTTCTTGAGGTCGAAACCCCATTGTGCCGGTTCCTCGGCGCTGACAATCGTTTCCTGCGAACGGCTCAAGTCTAGCATTTCGGGCATGATCGGCGCATCCGATTTGGTTGAAAAGAAGACCTTGACCACAGGCGTGAGTAAACTTTTGCTGCTCTGCTCCAAAACTATAGCCAGCCTTCCTGACTTCAGTCTTACGAGCGAACCGGAAGGATAAATGCCAATCGTCTTGACGAATGCATGAAAGACTTTCTCGTCGAAATGACCCTCGCGCCATTCCGCCATCTTGCGGATGGTCTCGGCGGGTTCCCAACCTGTCTTGTAGCAGCGGTTTGAGGTGAGCGCGTCATACACGTCGCACACCGCCCCCATCCGCGCAAACAAGGTCAACTTGTCTCCGGTGATTCGATCAGGGTAACCCTTGCCATCCACCCGTTCATGGTGATGCAAACAGACGTCCAGTGCGATTGCGTTCGCGCCTTCGGCCACGTTTAACACCTCCCATCCCTTGCGCGGATGGCCCTTCATCACCTCGAATTCTTCATCAGTCAGTTTGCCGGGTTTGTTCAGCACCTCATTCGGAATCAATGCCTTGCCGACATCATGCATCAGACCGGCGATGCCGGCATCTTTCAGGTCACGGCCACTCATCCCCAGCGTTTTACCCAGGGCGATCATCAGGCCGCACACGGCGACCGAATGCAGATAGGTATAGTCGTCCACGTTCTTGAGGCGGGCGAGGTTGAGAAAAGCTTCCGGATTGCGCGCGATCGACAGGCTGATTTCATCCACCAGCGGTTCAGCCTCGCTGACCTTGATCGCATTGCCCATACGTACTTCATGGAACATCGAGGTGATGGCCGTTTTGCCTTCGGCGAGCAGGGCGCGGGTGCGATCCAGTTCTTCATGCAGGGGGATTTTGGCCGTTGCGGAAGCACTGATCCGTGCCAGTTCGTTTTCAACATCCTTGGCGACATCGTTCTCAAAGATGACATGGCTTCCAACTTCGACATCACAACCCAGAGCGGTGTCGATCCACACTTCGCTGATCGAACTATGTTGCAAAGAGGCCAAATCATTTTCCGATTCCAGGAGAAAGGACTTTTTCCAGAAAGGGTGGTCCATCCAACTGCCACAGATTTCGTCGACATACATGCCGATACGCACTTCGCTCACGGAGATTTTCTTGCGCATAAAATTAACGTAATGCTGAGCTGCCCGAGCGGAGATTCTACCCCGGGCAAAATAATTCCAGTCAATAACCTGACATCGCGAGTCTTGGCGCACTCAGATTTGCGGGCATCATCCATGGTTGATGTGGTATCCGGCAATGATCGGATAGCGAGTCTTGTCCTGTCAACGCTAAATAGAAATGTCCGCTTTCCTGCAAAGTAGAAATGTCCGCTTTCCCTGTTTTCCTTTCGCTACGGTGTAACGCGCTGTCCGTCGTGGGCGGATTTGCCGACGGACATTTTTCTCCA
>Ga0210054_1003046_pt1 | contig 12836 bp, 6 predicted proteins | sample CryGeymeta201516_FD_185470 | JGI IMG/M metagenome (GOLD analysis project Ga0210054, IMG submission 185470) | Groundwater microbial communities from Crystal Geyser aquifers in Utah, USA - Crystal Geyser metaG 2015-16 (SPAdes) (version 2) | ecosystem: Environmental > Aquatic > Deep subsurface >... | reverse complement strand
ATAATAAATATCACTTGCGGTTCCATCATTTTGACCTCCATTAAAAAATAGAACAACTTTATTTTGATTTGCACCTGCTTGATCGCTAAAATCAAAAGTGTATTCCGTCCAAGAATCAGTGGTGGTAATGGCACCCCATACTTCTTTTGCTGGTGATGAGCCTCCTTCTAATTTTGCTAATAGTGGCACGGCTCTAGTGGAAAGGATTTTAATTTTAAATTGATTTTTTGTTGATAAATCAATCGGTCCTCCAAAATCGAAAACTAGAGCGTCCCAAGGTTCAGTGCCATTATCGGTTACTTTTAGCACTGCATCGCTAATATTAACACCATTTATGGAAGGGTTGGGGGTAATTTCAGAATCAATACAACAAGTAATGGCGTAATTTTGTTGACATTCAAAGTCGTTAATGATACTTAAATTTGGAATTACACCAGCACAAGGGTCAAATTCAGCAAACCTAATATCATCAATATAATAAACATCAGATGCCGTTCCGTCATTTTGACCTCCATTGAAAAATAAGACTAATTTTTGATGATTTGCTGTGGCTTGGTCGCTAAAATCAAAGACATATTCTGTCCATGCATTTGTTATTGTGATAGCGCCCCATACTTCTTTTGCTCCTGAAGTTCCTCCCTCTAATTTTGCTAATAGCGGAACCGCTTTTGAAGATAGAATTTTAATTCTCAAGTAATTTTTTGTAGATAAATCAATTACTCTTCCCAAATCAAACACTAAGGCATCCCAAGGTTCTGTGCCATTATCGGTTACTTTAAGAACGGTATCACCAGTGTTAACACCACTTTGATCGGGATTTTCAACAATTGAATTTAAAACAAAACCAGGGATTGTTGAATTTTGCTGACAGTTAAAATCGTTTACAATACTTAAGTCGGGAACGACCCCATTGCAAGGGTCGGTAATCTCGGCAAATTTTAAATCGTCTATAAAGTAAACTTGCGTGCCATCGGTATCAACACCTGCGTTAAAGAACAAAACTAATTTTTGATGATTTGCATTAGCTTCACTGCTAAAATCGAAAGTGTATTCAATCCATTGACCTGTGGTTGTTATTTGAACATCTTTTTCAATACCATTAGAAGTACCTCCTTCTAATTTTGCTTTTAAGATACCGGCAACAGGGGCTAGAACTTTTATTTTGAATGCATTATGGGTGCTCAAGTCTATTGGTGCGCCAAAATCGACAATTACAGCGTCCCAAGGGCCCAATTCATCAACATACTTTCCAGAAAATTTACTTTCGTTTATGGCATTTTTGTTAGGCGTTGCTATAAGATCTACTTCGGGTATGGCTTTGTTTTGTTGACAATCAAAATCATTGACAACATTAATGTCCGCAATCACTCCCGCGCAAGGATCGGCTGTTGTTTCCCACCTTAGCTCATCAATATAATAGGTATCTGTACCATTAGTTTCGACTCCTGCATTAAAAAATAAAATGAGTTTAGTGTGATTTTGGTTAAATTGGTTGCTAAAATCAAAAGAGTATTCTACCCAGTTTGTTGTATTTGAAATGGTGGCATCAACTTCAAAACCATTAGAGCTACCTCCTTCTAGTTTTGCTTTTAAAGTACCAGCCACGGCTGTTTTTACTTTAATTTTAAAAGTATTATAGGTGGCTAGATTTATAGCTGCACCATAATCAATAATTAAGGCATCCCAAGGGCCAGTTGGGTCGGTATATTTACCAACAAAACGGGAGGTGTTAATTCCAGATTCATCTGGACTTAGCACCGTTTCAACATTAGGAAGTATCCTATTTGTTTGACAATTAAAGTCATTGATAATATTAGGGTTTGGCGTTACATTTGAGTCCTCACAAGGTATTGATTCTATCAAAGGAAACAATTGGGTTTCTTGACATGAATTAAAGCTTACAACGATGAGTACAACAAGTAACAAATTACTAAGAAAAAGTTTGATAGTTTTCATAAAATTTAATTTTAAAATTTAATTCATAATTAGTTCTTCTTATTTTAGTATGAAATCTGCTTGAAGCAAATCTTGGCTATTAGTTCCAACAAAAAGTTTAAACGCACCGGGTTCAGCTTTAAATTTCATATTTTCAGTATAGAAAGCAAGATCTTTAACATTTAAGGTAAAGGCTATTTTTTGTGATTCATTAGGCTTTAGCATTAATTTTTTAAATCGTTTAAGTTCTTTTATGGGTCTAGTTACGCTTCCAACCAAATCTTGAATATAGAGTTGAACCACTTCTTCTCCTTCATATATTCCTGTATTTGTAAGCGTTACACTAACATTAATGGTATCGCTAAAGTTGTATTCTTTTTTATCAATTATTAAATTGGCATATTTGAAGGTTGTATAACTTAGTCCGTAGCCAAAAGGATAAAGCGGTGTGTTTGATACGTCTATATACCGCGATCGATATTTTTGTTCTGAACCATTTATATCATAAGGTCTTCCCGTATTTTTAACATTGTAATAAATAGGTATTTGACCCACATTTCTAGGAAAAGTCATTGGCAATTTGCCAGAAGGATTTTGATTGCCATAGATAATAGACGCTATGGCGCTTCCGCCCATTGTGCCTGGCCACCATGCCTCAAGAATTGCATCAGCTACCATGTCTTCATATTCTAAAGTTAGCGGTCGTCCATTCATCAAAACTAGTACAATTGGTTTTCCTGTTTTTTTTATTTCGGCAATCAGTTCTTTTTGAACGCCAGGTAAATCTAAATTGGATCTACTTGCGGCTTCTCCTGACATGTCTTCAAGTTCGCCCATTACCATTACAACCATATCGGCTTGTTTTGCAACACGAACAGCTTGGGCAAAGCCAGATTTATCATTGCCAATAACAGCACAACCCTTGGCATAATTGATGTTTTTAATTCCACCCAAAATACTTTCAAATCCTTCATAAACACTAACCGCTTTACCATCACGATCACCTTGTGCTGCCCAAGAGCCGATAATGTGATGTTCATCTTTAACCAATGGACCAATAAGGGCAATTTTGTTATTTTTTTGTAGTGGTAAAATTTGCTTGTTATTTTTTAAAAGAACCATTGATTTTTGCGCCATATCTTTAGCTGCATTTAAAAACTCCAATTTGTATTGAGTATCTTTTTCTCTTTGTTCATCGCAGTATTTATAGGGGTCATCAAATAATCCTAGGCGATATTTCATTTCTAAAATTCTTCTTGCTGATTGCGTAATTTCTTTTTCAGAAACTTTGCCTTCGTTAATCAAGATTTTTAAATTTCTCAGGTAAACGCCTCCTTGCATATCCATATCAACACCTGCCTTTAGGGCTTGTTCACCTGCTTGTTTTTCGTTTTTTGAAAAACCATGGGGAATCATTTCATTTATAGAAGTATAGTCGGTAACAACAAAGCCCTTAAAGCCCCATTCGTTTCTTAAAATATCAGTCAATAAAAATTTGTTTCCAGAAGATGGGATTCCGTTAATTTCATTAAAGGAAGTCATAAATGTTGCCACTCCAGCATCTAAAGCGGCTTTAAATGGTGGTAAATAGGTCGTTCTTAGTTCTCGTTCAGAAATATCAACTGAATTATAATCTCTGCCAGCAATGGCTGCGCCATAAGCCGCAAAATGTTTTGCACAAGCTAAGATGGTATTAGTGGCAGCCAAATCGTCTCCTTGAAAACCTTTTACCCTTGCTATTGCAATTTCAGAACCCAAATAGACATCTTCACCAGAGCCTTCTGAAACACGACCCCAACGTGGATCTCTAGCAATATCAACCATTGGGGCATAAGTCCAGTGAATACCTGCCGCCGAGGCTTCAGTTGCTGAAATTCGTGCAGATTTTTGAATTAGGTCTAAATCCCAAGAAGCTGCTTCACCTAAAGATATTGGGAAAATCGTTTTATAGCCGTGAATTACATCATAGCCAAATAAGAGTGGGATTCCTAAACGCGTTTCTTCAACAGCTATTTTTTGAAACGCTCGCGAGCCTTTTGCAGAGTTTACGTTAAATAGTGCCCCAAGCATTCCCCCCTTTAAATATGCTACATAATTTTTATCTAATGTGGGGCCTGTTACATCCCAACCCGCAGAAAACAGAACAGTTTGCCCAATTTTTTCATCAAGAGTCATTACTTGTATGAGGCTATCTAAGAAAGTTTCCATCTTAGCTTCGTAAGGTTTCTGACTTTTATTTTTTGTGGTATTACAACTCCACATTGCTAAAAGCACAAAGATGAGTAGCGGGAGCTTGTTTTTTATATTTTTCACTTTTGTGTTAAATTTTATTGTTAAAAATGAGGGCTATTAAAATTTAATTTTTTTAATCCTTGTTGAACTTCGGGGCAGGACATAAATAAATTCCATAGCAGTCCGGTTCTATAATTTTCAATCATTACAATTATGGGACCTTGGTCAATGGCTAAATAATTGGTAGCATACCAATTTTTAGTTTGATTAAAGGCATCGAAAAAACCATATTGTCCCCAAAGTTTTCCGTTATAATTGTAATAAAAGTTTCGCAGTGCTTGTTTAGAAAACTCTGGCGTGTAGGGCATTGAAGATAATGCGGCGGTTGGTGAAATAACACCTAAATCATTTGTTGGGCTATGAGCTGAGTAACCATTATCATTGTCGCTCGCGGTAAGACCCCAGCTTGCGGCGCTATAGCCTGCATATCCTTTTGGGTTTCTTATACAATATTCTCTATTTATAAGTGTGTGATTAACACTTTGATCCCAATAATTTGCATAATTATCTACTAAACCGTGAGGGTCTAATCCTAAAAAGGAATAATGCGAAAAAAATAGTGGCCCACCAAATTGTGGTCCTAAAATAAGTTTCCATTTTTGATAATAAACCGTTCCGTTAACAAAATCGGAACCTTTAGCCCAACCATTGTGATAAACAGATTGATTAATTGTGTGTGTGGTTGATGAAGCTGCTAAAACATAGGTGATAAGGGTTTCGTTGTAACCCCTAATTTGATTATTAATTGTCCACCCAAAATTTGGTGACCAATGCCAAGTTAGCACATCCCTTCCATTTGTGTACCAATTCCATTCTACACCATTCCACAATTCATTGATTTTATCGCGAAGTGTGTTTTCTTTGGTATTATCATTTTTAAAATATTGTCGTGCTGTTAACAAGCCTTGTATCATATATGAGGTTTCAACAATATCGCCACCGTCATCGGTAGCGAAAAAAGGCCTTACTTTTCCGGTATTGCCATAATACCAGTGGGGAAACGCACCATGAAAACGATCTCCACTTAATAAAAAGTTTGTTATTTTTAACAACCGATCTACAGCCTGTTCTCTTGTAACATAGTTCCGTTCAACACCTACAATAATAGCCATTACACCAAAACCACTACCACCGGAGGTCACAATATTGTTGGCTTCACCATTATAAGCCTCTAGATTTGATCTTTCTAAAGCCATGCCACTTGCAGGATTTGCAAAATCCCAAAAATATTTAAATGTGCTTTTTTGAACTAAATCTAACAGCTCGTTATCAGAGAGTTGCTTATCTTCTATCGTGTCAATAGTTACATTATTACTGTTGTTGTTGTTTGACGAACAAGACAGTAATGGGGAATTAAAAAAGTTAAAGGAGTTAATGGTAAACACGAAAAAAAGCGTTTTCATATATTTATTTTTAATAGGATTAATGGGCATCATTTTATTTTATTACTTATTTAAAGACTTCGCTATCGTTGAATAAAAGTCCTAAAACCTAAAAAATAAATTCTCAATTTATTAACTAAAACAAACTTTATTAATACACTTAAAATTATTGTTTTAAGAATTTTTTAGGTTTTGAGGACTTGTGTTAGTAGCCCGGGTTTTGAATTAACAATCCACCACTTAAAGCAATTTGTGTTTGTGGAATTGGAAATAATTCGTTTTTGCCATCGACAAAATTTTTGCCGTGAGCTCTAAGCACGGTTCCGGCTCTACCTTGTCTTACCAAATCAAAATAACGGTCATGCTCAAAAGCAAGTTCAACTCTGCGTTCTTTCCAAACAGCCATTTCATCAACAACAGGTGCATTTCCCAACCCTGCTCTATTTCTTACGGCATTTAGTGGTGTTGCGGCATCGCCACCAACTTTTAAACAAGCTTCGGCATTCATTAAAAGCACTTCGGCATATCTTAAAACGCGGATATTTTTATTTGATTCCCAGTCATTTCCATTAAAAGTTTCATTTGTTTTACTAACATAAGCCTTTTGATTGTACATTGGGTTTGAAACGGTATTTGCAACCAATAGTCCATCCCACAAGGTTTCACCTCTAAAAATAATAGTGGCATCTTTGCGGGCATCGTTAGGTTCGTAAGCATCGGCTAAATTTTGGGTTGGTGTATTAAAACCCCAGCCCCAGCCACCAGCACCACGCGCACCTTGACTTACAAAGTAGCCTTGAACACCTTTATTAGGCGTTTCACCTCGAGCTTGAATTTCGAAAATAGATTCTGAATTATTCTCGCCAATTTCCTTCCAAATATCAGCATAATCAGTAGTTAGACTGTATCCTAGGCTCATAACTTGATTGGTTAAATCTTTTACATTTTGCCAATTACCTTGATACATATTTACTTTGGCTAACAGGGTTAAGGCCGCTCCTTTTGTAGCTCTACCTAAATCATTTGACCCATAATTAATAGGTAAATTAGTAGCGGCTTCGGCTAAATCGGCCATAATAAAATCATAAACTTCTTGTTTTGTAGCTCTAGTATTGGCGGCATTAATATCATCTTGATTTTGGATATTAGGCACGCTTTTAATCAACGGCACACCTCCAAACATCCGAACCAATCTAAAATAAAAAAGGGCTCTAAGAAATTTGCTTTCGCCAATAAGTTGAGTTTTAAGGGTGGCATCTAAATCTAATTGAGGTAAAAATTTAAGTGCTTGGTTGGCTCTTGCGATACCTTGATAATTTGCCTCCCAAACTTCATTAAATGAAAGAGATGTTGACGAGAAGCTGAGGGCGTCTAAAAGGTCTTTATCACCACCAGTATCGCCAGGGTCGCTACCTTTATCTGCATCGTCAGTAGTAATACTACTTACACCATTCCATGAAAAGGAGCTTTCGTTCCAATCTAAAAATTTATTATAAATTGAATTGACTAATTCAGTTGCAGCAGTTGGGCTAGACAGTGCTTGTTCGGGGGTTTCTATTGATGGGTCAACATTTAGGAAATTATTGTCATTACAAGCTGAAAAAAAACCTAAAAGCGCAAAGCCGGTAACAAATATGTTCATATATTTTTTCATAAAGTTCAAAATTTAAAAATTAACATTAATACCAAATATAAAAGACTTAATAGATGGATAAGCATCTAATTCTATCCCTGTGCTTCCTAAAGGATCGCCGTTACCCGGTAATTCGGGGGTAAAACCGGAAAAACTTTTTATGATAAAAGGATTTTGAGCTAGCGCATAAATCCTAATTTTTTGAATTCCATCTATTAATTTGGGTAAAGTATAACCCAGCGTTATATTATTTATTCTAAAAAAATTGCCTTTTTCTAAGAAGTAGGTTGAAGAAAGCGGAACTTCATTAGATGGAGCGGGGTTTTGATTTGCAAGATTAGTACCTGAAAAAATATTATCAGCTACACTTTGCTCGATATTTTCGCCTCCAAAGCGTTGTGCCTTTTTTCCATTGTAAACTTTACTTCCGGCATTTCCATAGCCATCAATATTTAAATCCCAACTATTGTAATTGATGCCGAAATTAACTCCATAAAAAGCTTTAGGTTGATAAGAACCAAAAAATTTCTTATCCTGATTGTCAATAATACCATCTTTGTTGACATCATTATATCTAAATTTACCATATTCGTCTGTACCAATAACTTCAAGAAGATAAAAGCTACCAATGGGTTGACCTTCTCTTAACAACTTAGTTACTTGTCCGTTACCAATTGAGCCACCAACTTGTTCAAAGGCAAACTGGTTAGTTATTTTTTCTAATTTATTGTCATTTAAAGTGAGGTTGCCTCCAAAGTGGTAATTGAATTTTTCATTAAGTTGCTCACTCCAATTAAGTGCGAATTCAAAGCCTTTATTTCTTACTTTACCTGCGTGTGTTAGCGTAGCGCCACTTGCGCCAAAGGCTTGAGGTAAACTTATTGGTAAAATGGCGTTTCTGTTTAATCTATTATAATAATCTATTTCACCCGTTAAACGATTGTTTAACAAGGTGAAATCAATACCTAAATCAATTTCATTGGTAACTTCCCAACTCACATTTTCATCGATAATAGCCGTTATTGTAGAGCCGGGATTAAGATTTTGGCCGTTTCCAAAAACAGCGTCAAGGCCGGTGCTAAACGTTACCGTATTCAAAGGGATGTTTTGATTTCCTAATTCACCCCAACTCGCTCTTAGCTTTAAATTATTTATAAATTTATTATCTTCTAAGAAATTTTCTTTAGAAAGTACCCATCCCAAACCAACTGATGGGAAATTTCCCCAATTGTTATTTCTATTTGCAAAAACACTTGACCCATCTCTTCTTACGGTTGCTGTTAAAAGGTATTTGTGCAAATAATCATAATTAATTCTCATAAAATATGAGCGTAGTGTTTGGATGTTAGATCGACTGCTATTTGCTATATCCGTTCCGGCATCGCCATTATTTAAAGAAAATAAATTAGCATTGTTAGGAACGTTGTTTCTCGAACCTTGTAAAAACTCGCTTTGACCTTTTTCTGAGGTGGTACCAACAACAATTTTAAAATTATGGTTTTTAACAAAGGTTTTTTCGTAGGTTAAAAATGCGTCATATATCCAATGGTAAGAATCCCCTTTGTTTACAGTTAGTGTGTTTAAATTTGTTGATGCAAAATCGCTATTTGTTCTGTTTGGGTCTCCGGCAAGAAAGGCTTCAAGGCTGTTGTTAAAATTATAGGATTTGCCGTAACCGCTTTCTATACCAAAACTTGTATTAAATTTTAAGTCTTTTATAATTTCATAATCTGCATTAATATTGCCTTGAATTGAAAGATTTTTTGCGAGTGCATTGCTAAGGTTGAGTTGTGAAACGGGGTTACCAACATTGTTATATTGAGCTCCTAAATCATCAAAAGGCACGCCCCATTTCCCTGCAAATACACCATCAGCATAGCGAATAGGAACCAGTGGAGATTGTTTATAAGCCGTGGTAAATACGCCTTGTGGTTTTGGAGTTGACCTGTTTAATGATAATGAAATACTATGTCCAAAATTCAATTTGGGAGTTACACTGTAATTAACTTTATTTCTTAGGTTTACTCTTCTAAAATCATCATCTAATAAAATACCTTTTTCTTCATAAAAATTAGCGCTAAAAAAAGCTGCTGTTTTTTCATTACCACCGCTAATTGAAATATTGTGATTGACGACAGTACCTGTTCTGGTGATGGCATCAAACCAATCGGTATTATATTGTTGATTGGTAGAAAATCGATTGGTTCCAAAAGCCAAGTTTGAAAAATTTACAAATGATAAAGCATCAGCCATATTGACCTTACTCAACACATTTTTTACACCATAATAAGATGAAATGTCAATTTTCATTTTGCCTTCTTTACCCGATTTTGTGGTTACCATAATAACACCATTAGCGCCCCTACTACCAAAAATAGCTAATGAAGAGGCATCTTTTAAAATATCCATTGATATGATATCATCGCTATTGATATTGTCTATTCGTTCGGTAATAATACCGTCAACTACATATATAGGATTGCGTCCTGCTTGTACCGTACCTGTTCCGCGAATGATTACTATGGGCGAACTTCCTGGCGCGCCCGAACTAATAATTTGTACTCCAGTGGCTTTGCCTTGCAGAGATTGTGTTGGGGTTAAAGCAGGTTGTTTTAGCAAATCGGCAGATTTAATGCTTGTTATGGATCCAGTTAAATCTCTTTTTGGCGTTGATCCATAGCCAATAACAACAACTTCGGTTAAACTTTCAGAATCTTCCTCTAAAATAACGTCTATAATATCTGATAATTTGACTGCTATTTCTTTGGTTTTTAAACCGAGATAACTAAATACAAGGATGTCATTTTCTTTGGCTATAATGCTATAGTGCCCATCAAAATCGGTAATAGTTCCTTTTGTATTGTTTTTAAGCAAAACGTTTACTGAAGGTATCGGCGAACCGTCAGTATAAGTAACTGTACCTGTGATATTTCGATCTTGAGCATACGTTAAGACGGTGCATAAAAATAGGAAATAAATTATTTTTGTTTTCATATGCAAATATTTATTAGTGTTAATTAGTGTTAAGTGCATTTTTAACTGTCCATTTCATTAAGTAATTATTTTTTGTTAAATAATAGTTAAATGTAAGGGTTATGTCTTTTCATATTAAAAAGACTAATACACTTTAATTACTTCACAACGTAAAATTTTTATTCTTTTATTAATTGGCGTAGTGTTTTAAATTCGATTTTCGTTTAAAAAATCGATTTCGTTCGATTATTGAAGTAGTAATGACGTGCTTTATAAGTATTTTTTATTCAAAAAAAGTAGTCTTTTTAATTAAAATTTTGCAAAAAACCTTTAAGACTATCGCTTTTAGCTAGGTTTAGTTTCCCTTTTAAGCGATATCTCAGTGTTTCAACACCTCTAATTGAAATATTGAAAAGTGTTGAAATTTCTTTAGTAGTCAAATTCATTTTTATATAAGCGCACGCTTTTAAATCCTTTTTATTTAACTCTGAAAATTGAGCCTTTAACTGATTAAAAAAGGCTTCGTGAACTTGATTGAAATTATATTCAAAAAGCTCCCATTCATCTTTGTGTTCGATAGAGTCATCTAATTGTTTTATCAAGTTTTTAAAAAGATATTGGTTGTTAAAATTTTCTTTGTGTTTAATAAAACTTTCTTTTAAGTGTTGGAGTGTTTCATTTTTCTTAATCAAAGCCATCGCCGAGTTAGCGAGTTGTTTGCTTTTAAGGTTTACTTCGTTTTCAAGAGATTCATTTTTTAGTTTAATAATTTCTTTTTCATTTTCTCTAGCGCGTTCATCTAGAAGTTTTTTTTGGGTCTTAGAATATTTTATCTTAAGTAGATTTTGTTCTTTTTTTATCTTCCTCTTATGCAAAAAGTAAATTGTTAAAGCACTTAGCAAAAGCAATAGTGCGTAGATTATAAAACCAAAAGTGTCTTTATACCAAGGGGATAAGACTTTAAAATCAATCCTTAAGTTTGACGATTTACTTTGCTTAGAACCCTTAGTGTTAATCAATAATGTATAACTACCATCTGAAAGATTTGAAAATTCTAAAATTCCATTTTTAGTTTCAACCCATGGTGCTTTAAAATAAAAATTTGATAATTGATACTCAAAGGTGTGATTGCTAGATAGTGGGGATGATACGTTTATTGTTATATTGTTATTGCCAAACGGTATTAAAATTGGGTCTGTTTTTAAATCTATAGCCTTGTTATTTATTGATAATTTTTCAATTATTGGCTTTTTTAGTGTTATTGCATTTTCAAGATTAGCGGTGTTAATAAGCATAAACCCATCGTATAAATTAAGGGCTAATGTTGAATCACTTATTTTAGAAATATTTTCATTGCCCGTAATAAGCCGCTTTTTAAAATACTCTTCAGAAACCTTTGCCTTTCCAAAACCATTTGAAAACGGATCAAAATTTATCGAATTTTTATATTTAAAAGCTAGTTTTTGAATGTCATCTTCAGAGATTATATAACCATCTTTAACCTCTTCTTTATCATTTAATAAATTAAAGGGGAGAATGCTATCTAATAAAGGCTCATACATTTGCCATCCTTTGTTTGTGTGAAATGCAATGGTATTAACCCGTTGGGTGCAATTAAATTATTTGAGTTTTGATATTATTAATTGGTCTATCAAAGATAAATTTATTAATGAATTGAACCAAAGTTAAAGCAGTTATTTTAGCCAGAATTCTAGTTTTAAAGCCTTCAAAAGTTTTAGCATAATTTCTCCTAATCATGAACTGGTCGCAGAGTTGAGAAAATAGAGTTTCAATTCTTTTTCTTGATTTTCTAAAGATATAGGGTTGTTTTTTAAATCCAATTTGATTTGTTCTCATAGGGGTTTCTAATGTAATATTGGCAGATTGAAATAAATCTAATTGAACGGTTGCAGACAAATAACCTCTATCTCCAAGTATAACACAATCAGTCATTAGTTGTTTATTGTTTTTTAAAAATTGAATATCATGAACGTTAGCTTTTGTAATATCTAAGGATTGGAAAACACCAGAGAGCGAACAAACTCCGTGGAGCTTATACCCATAAAAGTACATTTGTTGAGAAGCACAAAAACCTTTTGCTGGGGCAGTTTCAAATTCCTCTTTACAGATTTTAATTCTTTTATGACGTGATAATTTACATATTTCTAATGGCATACTATCAACAATAAAGTAATCTTCAAATTCTAAGAACTGAGATGCTAACTTAGTTCTTACTTTTTCTGAAAATATAAACAATTTCCTTCTCCTCTTATTAAACTGACTTCTTTCAATAAGATGAGGAATTTGATTCGATGTAAGCTGTTTGAAAAGCGAATTCTCACTATCAATAGACATAAATTCAGCTGTTAAACTCAAAGCAATAACCTCTAAATCAGACATTTTTGATTTCCTGCCAACACTAGATTTGGAATCTAAATCAAAATCAAAAGAACTAATAACTTCTAAAACTCTTAAATAATTTTTTACTATATTTGACATAAATATTGGTTTGTTTTGCGACTTCAAGATACTGAATTTCAGTATCTTGACCAATATTTATTCAATTTATTTTACTTAAAATAATTACACCCAACGGGTTATCTATATATTTTTTCAACAAA
>Ga0210054_1003043_pt1 | contig 12845 bp, 12 predicted proteins | sample CryGeymeta201516_FD_185470 | JGI IMG/M metagenome (GOLD analysis project Ga0210054, IMG submission 185470) | Groundwater microbial communities from Crystal Geyser aquifers in Utah, USA - Crystal Geyser metaG 2015-16 (SPAdes) (version 2) | ecosystem: Environmental > Aquatic > Deep subsurface >... | reverse complement strand
CAAAATATCAAAAAAAGGTTGTCGACGACCTTTTACACACTGTTTTTACCTGTACATCAATAAGAAACACTACTTCCAGCCCGTGATTTCGTTACCAGCGCCTAATGTAATAGCAAAAGCCGATTTTTACTATGGTGAATCTTACAAAAAAATGATCCAATACAACCTTGATTTCAATCAATCTGATACAAAATAATTATTTTGTGTATTTTTGCATTCTCATTGCAAAAATACACAAAAAGTGTTAGCATCACCTTATGTACTTCAAACGCAATGTTTCCTCCCAAATAGCCAAGCTCCAGAAGGGTTTTCCTGTTATTTCTGTCACAGGACCTCGACAATCAGGTAAAACCACCTTTTTGCAACACCACTTTTCAAACTATACCTATTTCAATTTAGAAAACCCTCAAACAAAAGAGTTCATTGAAAGTGATCCTCAACAATTTTTTAAAACAAATCCCAAAAACATTATTATTGATGAAGTTCAACGCCTCCCCGAGTTACTTTCATATATCCAAGTTCATGTCGATGAACAACAAAAAATGGGATCAATAGTAATTAGTGGTTCACAAAACTTACTTATCTCTGAAAAGATTTCGCAATCTTTAGCTGGTAGAGCTGGGTATCAAAATATATTCCCTTTTAGCCTTAAAGAGTTAGTAACCCATAAGTTGAATTTTTTCAATCGTTATGAGCAAATTTTAAATGGTTTCTATCCTGCACTATATACTCGAGACATTGGATCAACACTTTTTTACAGCAGATACTTGGCAACATATGTTGAGAGAGATGCTCGAATGATTAAGAATATTCAAAATCTTTCCCAATTTCAAAAATTTATGGGTTTATTAGCAGGAAGAGTTGGTCAGGTAGTTAATGTGTCCTCATTAGCTAATGACACCGGCATCGCCCCAAATACTGCAGAGGATTGGATCTCTATTTTGGAAGCAAGCTACATTGTGTACAGACTACAACCATATTATAAAAATGTCGGAAAACGCCTTATTAAATCACCTAAAATCTTTTTTTATGATACTGGAGTGTTGTGTTCCTTGCTAAATCTCTCCACAGTCAATGAGCTAACTAATCACTATGCAGTGGGCAGTATTTTTGAGAATTTTATTATTTCTGAGTTTAAAAAAGAATTGAGCGAAACAAACAAATCAGCACAGGTTTACTTTTATAGAGACAATCATGGCAATGAAATAGATCTTGTTGTTGATACTGGCGGCAATCTAATACCTATTGAAGTTAAATCATCTGCAACATATAGAAATACTCTATTCAAGGGCTTTGATTACTGGAAAAAAAATATAGATGAAAAAGCAAATGGCTTTGTAGTCTACGGAGGGGAAAACTCTCAAAAAATTCAAAGTAATGAGCTAGTTAGCTGGATGAATTTACAGAAGGTATTTGCAAAAATTAGTTAATAACAGTAAATAAATCATGTCGCAAATGTTATTTAAGAAGGTTCAACTGCAAAACTAGATCTAGTTTGATATAGTCAACCAGGCTAAATAGGTTCGAGCACTGTATCGTTACCCGCTCAAAAAATTTCACAAAAAAAACTTAGGATTTTATATTAGAACTTAATTCATGTTATAATATCCTTTAGAAAAATAAATCCGCTTGAGTCCTGCCAATTTCAAAAAATTGGATATCACAGAACAAGGTGAGGGAAGAACATTTTAGTGCTTTTCTAATCGGCTCAAAAAGCTTAGTAGCAAAACCTAAAACAATTAGATCTCTCCGGGTGAGCCCGTAACTGCTGTGAACAAGATATTTGGATTATAGAAACGCAACTTATTTTGCCTAAGAAGGACAAAAAACATGCGCTCGGTCCAAATAAATAGAGGTGGTACCGCCACACTCAACATTTAGTTGAACTGAAGGCCCTCTTATAACTAGTTTAAATCGTGCGTCGTGCGTATGAAATGAGCTAGTTATAAGTGGGCTTTTTATTAATCTGTGCTACTTTGCCCCAAGCACAAAAACTAAATTTTAAATTAAAGGAACCATGCCAAAACTCAAACAAATGCCACTAAGACCAAATTTAGCTGAACTTGAAGAATCAGTTCTTGAATATTGGCAAAAAAACAAATCATTCGAAAAGTCGGTAGAGATGAGAGATAAGAGCAAATCATATGTTTTCTATGATGGACCTCCATTCGCAACCGGCCTGCCACATTATGGCCACCTTCTTGGTAGCACTTCTAAAGATGTAGTTCCAAGATATTGGACCATGAAGGGTTATCGAGTTGAAAGAGTCTGGGGATGGGATTGTCACGGTTTGCCTATCGAGAACATGATAGAGAAACAACTTGATATCAAAGGCGGTAAAAAGGGGATTGAAGCTCTTGGAATCGATAAATTTAATCAAGCATGCCGTACTGAGGTTCTACGTTTAGATGGCGCCTGGAAAACAATCATCGATCGTCTGGGTCGTTGGGTAGATTTTGAAAATAATTATAAAACCATGGATACCACTTACATGGAATCAGTCTGGTGGGGTTTTAAAAAATTAGTTGATAAAGATTTAGTTTACCAAGGTAAAAAAATTGTCATGTACTGTCCAAGATGTTCAACACCTCTTTCTAACTTCGAAATTGCAATGGATAATTCATACGAAAATGTTGAAGACTTTTCAGTATATGTAAAGTTTAAATTAGTCGAAAATGATCTCACAACTACAAATAAAAATGAATATTTTGTCGCTTGGACCACAACCCCTTGGACTCTACCTGGAAATGTTGGCTTGGCAGTGAATTCAGACGCCGATTATGTGCAAGTTGAATACAAAGCTGAAGACAAAAAAACAAGTGAGTTATTGTGGGTTGCTAAGGATTTGTTTAAAAAAGTTTTTGAGCTAACTCCTAATAACAACAATTCATACAAAGTAATTAAAACAGTCAAAGGCAGTGAACTAGTTGGCAAACATTATCAGCCACTATTTGATTATGTAAACCCAAACACAGTTGGAGCAAAAAATAAACCTAATGCTTGGTCAATCCTTGATGCCAATTTTGTCAGTATGGAAGACGGTACCGGGATTGTTCACACTGCAGCGATTTTTGGAGAAGATGACTATGCTCTGGCTCTGGAAAAAGATTTGCCTTTAGTTCCAACTCTTAGTGACGAAGGCAAATTTTTACCATTTGTAGAAATAGTTGCTGGAAAATTTTACAAAAGTGCAGAAAAAACGATCAATGAAGAACTAACAAAACGTGGACTCATGTTTAAAGAAGGCAAAATTACTCACTCATATCCATTTTGTTACCGATGCTCAACACCACTTTATTACAACGCAGTTCCTGCCTGGTATATAAATGTTCAAAAACTAAAAAATGACCTGATTAAACAAAATGAAAAAATTAATTGGTATCCTGAATATCTAAAAGAAGGTCGTTTTGGCAAAGGCTTAGAAACTGCTCCAGATTGGAATATCTCCAGATCTAGATATTGGGGTACGCCAATGCCAGTTTGGATTTCCAAAGACAAGGTGAAGAAGGTGAATTGCGAAGCAAGAGAAGCTGGCCTGGGCCATGGCGAAGCCAGAGAAGGTACCCTGGGGTACAAGGAAATCAGAGTAATTGGTTCAATTGAAGAACTAAAAAAATGGGCTGTTGATCCCAAACAAGTAAAAAACCTAACCGATATTCATCGAGAATTTTTAGATGATTTAGAGGTTTGGATAGATGATGATAAAACCGTTAAAGGTACCAGAATTCCTGAAGTTTTCGATTGTTGGGTCGAGTCAGGTTCTATGCCGTTTGCTTCAAAACACTATCCATTTGAAAATAAGGCAGAATTCGAACAAACTTATCCAGCTCAATTTGTCAGTGAATATATTGCCCAAACCAGAGCTTGGTTCTATACCATGCATGTCATTTCTGTTGGGATTTTTGGAAAAAATGCAGTTGAAAATACCCTAACTACTGGAACCATTTTGGCAGAAGACGGCAATAAAATGAGTAAATCTAAGAAAAATTATCCTGACCCGATGCTCCTCATTAATGAGTATGGTGTTGATAGTTTAAGACTTTATCTCATGAGTTCTACAGTAATGAAAGCTGAAAACTTGAATTTCAGTGAACGAGAAGTTTCTGACATTCGTAAAAAAGTTTTCTTGATCTGGTGGAATATGTTTGCCTTCTACAAATTATACTCAAGTAAAAACTCTAAAATTTCCCTGATTGAAACTCCAATCTCTGACGATGTTATGGACAAATGGATTCTCAGCAGACTCAATACCTTGATCCAAGATGTCACTGAATACATGGATAACTATAATCTAAATAAAGCCAGTCGTGAACTAATGAACTTTGTAGATGAATTATCTACTTGGTATTTAAGAACAAGTAGAGTTCGTTTGCGCAATATTTCAAGTCCATCTCTAAGCATCTTTGGATATGTTTTAGTCAAGCTCGCACAATTATTTGCGCCTATAACTCCGTTTTTCAGTGAAACTATGTGGCACAATTTGGTTGATGACAAAACAAGTGTTCATCATACAGATTGGCCTGTCGCTAATAAAAATTTAATTCATAAAGCACTTGAAGAAAAAATGATTAATGTAAGAAAAGTAGTTGAAAAAACTCTTTCACTTAGAAGTGAGGCAAGAATCAAGGTTCGTCAACCATTAGCAAAACTTACATGTTTTGTGACCGGAGACTCTCCTAAAGAAAATTTGCTGGAAGTTCTTGCCTGTGAAGTAAATGTTAAAGAAATAGAGTGGAAAAGAACAACTGAAACTTTACGAGTAATTTTAGATACAGATCTCACTGATGAATTAAAATCCGAAGGCGAAGCAAGAGAACTGATGAGAAATATTCAAAAATTAAGAAAAAAAGCTGGTCTTCAAGTAAATGATACCGTAACAATTGAGGTACCAGAATGGCCAAAAGAGTGGCAAGTTAGAATTGAAAAAAAGACTGGATCCAAACTTGTCAAAGGAAATGAGCTAAAAATAGTTTAGTATATTATTGGCTTATGAAATATTGGTTAGTACCTTTAGTAATCTTGATCCTCTGCTTACTTAGCATTCTGACTTTATCTAGTATTGCCCCAACACTTGCGCCCAAACAGTTGATCTTTTTTATGGTTGGCTTTGGCATTTTTTTTCTAATATCAAGAATACCATTTAGAAGACTTTTAAAACTAAGTTCAATTTTTTATATTGTTAATATTGCATTGCTTGTGACGGTTTTAATTCTGGCGCCAATTACTAGAGGAACATCTCGTTGGATTGATGTCGGTGGTCTTTTCGCAATCCAGCCCTCACAACTTGCTATTCCAACAACCAGTCTTTTTTTAATTAATTTGTTTAAAAACAAATCGCTGACAAATATTAAAAACTTGTTTCTTTTTTTGTTTTATACTGCAATTCCAGGACTACTCATCCTGATTGAACCAGATCTAGGAACAACAGTTGTCTATTTAGTCTCAGTTGCAGTCATAATTTTTCTTTCAAAAACAAAAATTCGTCATCTTGTACCACTGATATTTTTAGGAATTGTTGGCATTATTTTTTCTTGGAATTTCGTATTCCAGCCATATCAAAAATCTAGAATCACTTCTTTTATTTCACCCACAGATAATCAAGGTACTAGCTATAACGCACAGCAATCCTTAATTGCTGCTGGATCTGGAAAACTTACTGGCAAAGGTTTAGGACAAGGAATTCAATCTCATCTTCGATTCCTTCCAGAGAGACAAACAGATTTTGTGTTTGCTTCATTTGCTGAAGAATTTGGCTTTATTGGATCAGCCCTACTAATCTTTTTATATTTTGTGCTAGTAAATACCACAATATCAGCCGCCGAGAAAGCTCACGAAACTACAGAAAAATATTTCTGTTACGCGGTCGCAATCATGACCACTTTCCAGATAGGAGTTAACATCGGCATGAATATTGGTATTTTACCAATTACAGGCATAACATTGCCATTTATCTCATATGGCGGTAGTTCTATTTTGTCACTAATTAGTATGTTTGGTATAATTCAATCAATTCGCATTAACCAGAAACAAAAAGTAAGTCTACATTTGTCATAGCCCAGGCTAGCCTCTCTTGCTTCGCAATTCACCTCCTAGCCCAAATCTGGTCTTTCGTGATACAATCATTGTTCAGTTTATTTAGCAAAATAGGGAAAATATGTCATACGCAATAATTCAATTAGTCGGCAAACAATTTAAAGTAGAAGAAGGTAAGACTTTTACTACTGACAGAATTACAGATAAGGAAATTGGAGATTCATTTAAAGTCACCGATGTACTTCTAGTTGCAGACGAAAAATCAAGTACCGTTGGTACACCAATCGTTAAAGGAGCTGAAGTTACTTTGAAGCTTATTGAAAATGGTAGAGGTGAAAAACTTAGAGTTGTTAAATACAAATCAAAATCAAAATACAGAAAAGTAACTGGTCACAAACAACACGAAAGCACACTCGAAGTTGTGAAAATAAAAGCATAAGCTTTCTTTAATTTTAATGTAGTTTATTAGCAGCTCTCAAATCATCTATGCAAAAATACTACGTTCAACTCGGAAACACTCCGGAATTATCAATTCAAGAACTCAACACAATTTTAGGACCAAAAAATGTTTTAAGAGTTGCTTCTCATCTTAGTTTAGTGGAATTAAAAAATGATCAAGTTGCAATCGAATTAATTGATTCTTTAGGCGGATCTGTAAAAATCATCAAAGAAATTGCAAAAATAGAAGATTCTTCAGCTGAGAATATTATCGAATTGGTAGCTGACTATTTACTCCAAAAGCAAGGCAACAAAATTCATTTCGGTTTTTCAGAATACGGCCGCGACCATTTGCCAAAAATTGATTATTTCCAAATTAAATCTAAAATCGAAAGAGGTGGCAAATCTGCAAGATTTGTCGAAGGCTCTAGATTGGGGCTATCTGCGGCCTTATTAATCCACAAAAAAAGAATCATAGAAATTTATCTCGTCCAAACTGCTGATGGTGTATTTATGGGTGAGACACTAGCTACTCAAAACATAGATCTTTGGACACTTAAAGATAGAGGCAAACCATATTTTGACAAGAAAAAAGGTATGTTACCACCAAAAGTTGCTAAAATGATGCTAAATCTTGCTCTAGGTGATAATCCGCCAATCGAAGGTAGAAAAAATGTTCTCTTAGATCCATTCGTTGGAACTGGTACAGTTTTGATCGAAGGCTTACTAGCAAAAGTTAATGTTATTGGCTCAGATATCGATCCACTTTCCGTTCAGGGTACAAAACAGAATATCGAATGGCTCAAAACTGAATTCAAAATCACTAACGATAGCAAAGTCATGATGTTTGACGCTACGAAAATTCCAATCCAAAACAACGAAATTCAATATATTGTTACCGAACCTTTTTTGGGAAAACCAAGACCTAATCCAAGCAAATTAGCTCTAATCTTCAAAGGATTACTAAAAATGTATTTAGGTGCTTTCAAACATTGGACTAGTTTCTTAGCAGACGGAGCGTCCGTTGTAATTGTGTTTCCATTAGTAAGTTTTAAAAATAAGAATGGTAAATTAATCGAGTATAATCTAGATAAGTTGATTGACAAATTAGCTTCTCTCGGGTACACTACTTTATCTAAACCCGTTTTATATCATCGCCCAAACGCAGTGGTTCAAAGACAGATTTATAGATTTAAATTCAATAAATAAGGGAGTTTATAATGTCACACGTCAAAGCAGGGGGAAAAGTCGCACAGCAAGCACAAGGCAAACGTCACGGTAAAAGGCTTGGTCTTAAAAAATTCGGTGGCGAAAAAGTTATCGTCGGAAACATTATCATAAGACAAAGAGGTGCAAAATATAAAGCTGGAAAAGGTGTTGGTATGGGTAAAGATCACACAATTTTCGCACTTATTGATGGCGCCGTTAAATTTTCCAAAAAATTTGGTCGCACAGTCGCCAACGTTGTAAATTCTTAATAGACTTGTCGCAAGTCTAATAGATACATCTAGAATTTATACTCTCATGTTTCACACAATTTCTGGTATACTTTCCGTATGAAAGCTCAAGAAGTTAAATTACTTAAAACAGAAGTTCTCCAAGCCAACCCTTTTCAACCTAGGGAAAAAATTCATAAAGAAGATCTTGAAGATCTAGTTAAATCAATAATAATTCATGGAATTATCGAGCCACTAGTAGTTGCTCACACGCCTGCAGGCTATCAAATAATTGCAGGTGAGAGACGTTGGAGAGCAGCTCAAATTGCGGGACTCAAAGAAGTGCCAGTGCTTATCGAGGAAACTACTCCAAAGGGTATGCTTGAAATGGCCATAGTTGAAAACCTACAACGTGTCAACCTAACCGCCATCGAAAGAGCTCAATCATTTCAAAGACTTAACAGAAATTTTAATTTAAGTGTTGGAGAAATTGCTGAAAGACTGGGTAAGTCGTCATCTTATATTAGTAACACTCTAAAATTATTAAATCTTCCAGACGCTATCAAAGACGGCATGCTTGGTAAACAAATCTCTGAAGGCCACGCACGCGCTATTTCAGGTATTCTAGATGTGAACACTATGTTGCAAGTTTATAAGCAAGTGCTCAAGGAAAACGCATCAGTCAGAAGAGCAGAAGAACTTGCTAGATTGGCCAAAAGTAAAACTGGTCAAACCAGAGTTTTCAAACCGCATGCTGTGGTTTATCAAATTGACGATAGAGAAATCGAAATATTTGAAAATAAAATTAAAAAATATTTAGGTGCAAAAGCCAGACTCAAACTTCACCGAACTGCCAAACAAACTAAAGTAAGTTTCATTATTAGGGGTGATGTTGAAGACACACAACAAAGTTTAGAAAAAATCATTGATATGCTTGACAGAGCTATTAAAGACAAAAAACTGGAAAAAGAAATTAATAAGTAATTCTTTCGATCTTTCCTACTTGAGACATTGGCCAGTATCTAAAAAATGCTTTGCCCACAATCTCTGATTTATCGACTGGACCCCAAACTCTAGAATCACTCGAATGTGATCGGTTGTCCCCCAAAGCAAAGTACTCATTTGGTCCAATTGTTACAGTTCTTCCGCTAATAAATTTTCCTTCAATGGTTTCGAAATCACTTGGAAGATATGACTCATTAAGTTTTTTTCCATTTACATAGACTGATTTGTCATGAACAGCAACTTTATCTCCGGGAAGAGCAATTATTCTCTTGATAAAATCGCAACCTGTTCCAGTTGGACAACCAGCTTCTGGAGGAGCATGAAAAACTATCACGTCACCTCTTTGTGGCTCTCCGGTACGATAGCTAATTTTATCTGTAAATACATAATCGCCAGATGCAAACGTTGGCACCATTGAAGAACCATTAACCTGATGAGGTTGCATAAAAAATAAATAAATAATCAAGAAAAAAGATAATCCGATAACTGCTGTTTCAATCAGATCTAAAAAAAAGCCACTAACAGATTTTACTATACTATTCATATGGTTGGATTATGAGGAATAAAGATATTAGTTTCAAGGACTAAACTCTCTCTTATTTATAGTAGAATAAATGTATGGGCTATACAAAAAATACTGTATCTGGATTTAGTTGGCAAACCATACTTAAAATTCTTACCACGGCAATAACGCTTGGAAAAATTATGGTCATTGCTAGAATCCTCAGTCCTCAAGATTTTGGACTTTTTTCTTTGATTGCTATCGCTTTGGGATTAGCTGAATCGACCACCCAAACTGGAGTTAATATCACTATTTTACAATCAAAAAGATCAATAGGATATTTTATTGATACCGCTTGGGTAATCGCCATTACCAGAGGTCTGATTATAGGAATCATCATGGTTTTGATGGGATTTGGAATGAGTAACTACTATGACGAACCAAGACTTAGAATTTTGATATCTATCGCTGCCTTGATACCGATTATCAAAGGTTTCATTAATCCAAGCATTATCTCTTTACATAAAAATTTAGAGTTTTTAAAAGATAGTACATATAGATTATCTTTATTAGCTGTGGAAGCATTATTTGCTATCCTATTTGCCACAATCTTCAAGGATGTAATCGCTTTAATATTTTCCATGCTAGCAGCTGGATTATTTGAAGTTTTAATATCTTTCTTACTATTTAAAGACAAACCTAGGTTTGAGTTCATTCCTAGCAGAGCTAAAGTAATTTTTTCTAATACTAAAGGCTTAAGTATTTCAGCGGCGCTTTCATATTTAAACGAAAATATTGATGACTTTTTACTCGGAAAAATTATTGGCACCCACAATCTTGGTCTATATCACAATGCCTATAGTTTGGGTCACAAAGCAAACTATGAATTTGCAAAATCAATTAATCACAGTACGTTACCAATTTTTTCTAAAATTACAGACGACTCAGCAAGATTACAAAAGGCCTTTCTCAAATCTATTACAGCAACAATATTAATTGTAACCGCCATATCACTGCCTTTATTTATTGCTCCAGAGTTCATTGTTAATCTAATTTTAGGACAAAAATGGTTATTAATAGTTCCAAATTTATATCTGTTTGTTATTGCCGGGATTCTTCAAAGTATCACGATTATTTTTTATACAGTTTTTTATGCAAAAAAAAGATACACCGCTTTGAATATCCACTTAATCTTGACTGTTTTAACACTCTTCGTCTTGATACAAATTTTAAGCAAACATAGTGGTATTACTGGAGCTGGACAAGCCCTAGTAATAAGCAGAGCAATAACTCTGCCATTACTTATCTACGAAACTATAAAAATATTTAAAAAATAGCTAATGAAAAAAGTACTTCCAGTTACAATTGCAATTATTACCCATAGACTTGATACTAGATTTATTGCCTCACTAAGATCTTCACAGATTGCAAAAAACGTAATCGTCGTTGATAACAACAGCAATAATGATTGGGAGAAATTAAAAAAGAATTATAATTTTGACTTAATTTCACATGAAAAGGAAATAGTAGATTTTGCAAAAACACGAAATGAAGTGTTGAAAATCATCAAAACTGATTGGGTATTTTTTCTTGACAGCGATGAGACTCTTGGGGAATCAGCGGAAATAATTCAGTCCAATCAAGATAAAATTGAAAACATCATGCAACAAAATCTGTTTGACGGTGTGTCAATTATAAGAAGAGATGTTTTTTTAGGCAAAGAACTTATGTTTGGTGAAGCAGGAAATACAAATATTGTAAGAATGTTTAAAGTAAAAAATGGGAAATTCAAAAAGAATGTTCATGAGATTGCTCAAATAAATGGCAGATTGGGAAGGTCGGATATTATTGTTTCACACTTTTCACACTCTGATATATCAGAATTTATTACAACTGTTGCCAATTACTCTCAAATGGCATCTCTAAATGAAGCTGGCGGTAATGAAGCTAGGATAATCAATATTTTAAAAATGATCTTTTTTCCACCACTCAAATTTCTTCAAAATTATGTCTTTAAGTTTGGGTTCTTAGATGGATACAGAGGACTAATTTATGCAACAATAATGAGTTTGCATTCTTTATTTGTAAGAGTTTTTTATTTTGAGAATAATAATTTGGAAGTGAATAATGAACCCAAGGCTTAGAAAAATCCTACTTTGGACTTTTGTTGGACTTTTAGCTTTGGGCCAATTTCAAAGAATTGAGTTGGGAGGCAACTTCAAGGGAATTAATATATACCTTCACGATATTTTTATTTTCTTCTGGCTAATTAGATTTGTATTTGTAGAAAAGTTAAGTTTAACCTTTGGCAAATTTTCCTTAAAGAAAACTATATCTAAATATAAAATCGAATCTATTTTCACGGGAATAACTATTACTGGAATTATTCTTAATGTTTTAATCAATCAAGATTTGATTTCATTATTATATCTTCTCAGGTTGGGTTCATATATTTTGTTTTGCCTTTCACTTAAACAATTAGTTACAAAAAAGCTGATAACAAGGTCCGAATTAAGATTTAAGTTTTTTGGAGCTGGGATAATTATCCTTTTCCTAGGTTTTGGGCAACTTATTACAATTAATGATACAAGATTTTTAGCAATTTTAGGTTGGGATGATCATTTAAATAGATTGATCAGCACAATATTTGATCCTGGGTTTACTGGCATAATTTTAGTAATTTCCTTAATGTATTTTTATTCTCTACCAACTCAAACAATTCTTTCACTTCATCTCTATCCAAAACCCTATCATACACACGAATATCATCTAAAAGACCATCAAAGAAACCATTTTTAGACTTTTCCCAAATGCCATGGTGTCCTGCGTGTAAAGATTGATTTTCTGTAATAGGATTTGAATTGACTATAGAACCCAAATATGTTCCGTCGGTATAAATTCTGAAATAACCTCCTTTATGCGTTACTACGAAAAAATGCCACATTCCGTCATTTCTTGTTCCTGTTGTTCCTTTTTCTGTGTTTATGGTATTACTTTCTAAAGCTGCTTGTATTTTTCCTTTATTCAAGAAAACTGTAAGTGAAGCTACATCTTCCGAATGACGAGTAGAAAGTATTGGGTTTTTGTCTTTTTTAGAAGTCGTTTTGTACCAAACGGCATACGTAAATTCGTCTTTCAAATCTAACTTTCCCAAATCTATATAGCTTTTTCCATCAAAATCGCCTGCTTGGTTTGCATTTCCGAAACAATCTTTTGTAAAATCAACACCTTTATTTTTTGTGTTATTATCTGTTTTATTAAATGGATAATGAGCTACTAAGCCTTTTTGTAAGTCAGTAGTTTGAGCTAGTAGAGAATAACTGAATAAATTGAATAGTAGGAGTAGAAATATATTTTTCATAATGATGAAGTTTTGATGATGAAGTAGTAGTATTTTGAAATAAGGCTATCAACACAAAATGTAGTTGATA